>Ga0255768_10003319_pt1 | contig 15990 bp, 10 predicted proteins | sample 071ome_33_FD_179983 | JGI IMG/M metagenome (GOLD analysis project Ga0255768, IMG submission 179983) | Coastal salt marsh microbial communities from the Groves Creek Marsh, Skidaway Island, Georgia - 071412AT metaG (version 2) | ecosystem: Environmental > Aquatic > Marine > Intertidal zone >...
CTGTTTGATGATGAAGTTCATGAGCACTGATTCCCGGGCGGTCCGGATCCAGGTCGAAGTAGACCTCGGCGACAGAAGCTATCCCATTCATATTGGCCCCGGACTGCTGGCAGATCCCGGCCTGCTGCATCCCCATATCCGGGGCAGGCAGGTATGCGTGGTGAGCAACGATGTCGTGGCCCCGCTGTACCTGGATGCAGTCTGCAGCGCCCTAGCAGATTACGATGTCCAGACATTCATCTTTCCTGACGGTGAAGCCTACAAGACACTGGATACCGTCAGTACGCTCTATGATCACCTGCTGGAACACCGGTTCAGCAGGTCGGCAACACTGGTGGCCCTGGGGGGCGGAGTGGTCGGCGACATGGTCGGCTTTGCGGCGGCAACCTACCAGCGCGGTATCAACTTCATTCAGATACCGACCACGTTGCTGTCCCAGGTGGATTCCTCCGTGGGCGGTAAAACCGGGGTGAACCGGCGATTGGGCAAGAACATGGTGGGGGCTTTTTACCAGCCCCGGTGTGTGCTTGCCGACTGCGACTCCCTGGCGACACTGCCAGATCGCGAGCTCAAGGCGGGACTGGCCGAAGTCATCAAGTATGGCCTGATCAACAATGCCGAATTCCTGGCCTGGCTGGATACCAATCTTGGAGCTTTGCTGAACCGCGATACCGCTGCACTGGCTCACGCCATCAAGGTCAGCTGTGAGGAGAAAGCGACCATTGTGTCGCAGGATGAGACCGAGTCCGGCATTCGTGCCATCCTCAACCTAGGCCATACCTTTGGGCATGCGATCGAGACGGCCATGGGTTACGGCCAGTGGCTTCATGGTGAGGCCGTCGCCGCCGGCATGGTCATGGCGGCCGAATATTCCAGCGAGCTGGGCATGATCAGCGCTGCCGATGCCGACTATACGCGCGAGCTGATCAGCCGCGCCGGCCTGCCAGTGGCACCCCCCGCCGGGATGACAGTGGAGGCGTTCCTGTCCCTGATGAGTCGCGACAAAAAAGCCGATTCAGGCAAGATCAAGCTGATCCTGCTGGAAGGGCTTGGCAAGGCGATGGTGACCAATGCCATGCCGCCGGATTCCCTGGCTTCCTACCTGGGCACCCGCCTGCACTGACATATTTGTGCACCTGCAATAACCCGCTGCAAGCCCCATAAACACTGGCTTATACCACTTTCCAGAAGACCAGATCAGAATTGCCCGCATTACCTGATTTGTGTAGAATGGCCGGCTCCTTTGCGACAAATTCAAGGGTGCCCAACCCCCTTGCTGTCTCCCCTAAGTAATTGATTTGAGAAGGAATTATGAGGACGGGTCTGTATCATCCAGATGAGTTCAGAGATAACTGTGGCTTTGGCCTAGTAGCCCACATCGAGGGCCAGGCAAGTCACGATCTGCTCGAGACTGCCATTAAATCACTCACCTGCATGACGCACCGTGGCGGTATTGCGGCGGATGGTGTCACCGGTGACGGTTGCGGTCTGCTGATGCAGTTGCCGGACACCTTCCTGCGTGCCAAGGCTCGCGAACTGTTCAATGCGGAATTGACCGACTCCTATGGAATCGGCATGGTGTTCCTGAGCCGCGATAGCGCCAAGGCCGAGGCTGCGAAGAAAATCCTGGAAGAGGAGCTGGCTGCCCAGGGGCTGACCTGTGTCGGCTGGCGCTTGGTGCCCAATGATGATTCCGTGCTGGGTCGCATGGCCAAGGCCAACATGCCGGACATCGAGCAGATCTTCATCAACGCGCAGGATCTGTCCAAAAAAGAACTCACCATCAAGCTGTTCATTGCCCGCCGCAAGGCCGAAATCCGCCTGAGTGACGATGCCGACTTTTACGTCTGCAGCCTGTCCAATTCAGTGATTTCCTACAAGGGCCTGATGATGCCGGTGGATCTGCCCAACTTCTACAAGGACCTGAAGGATCCGAACCTGGAAGTGGCGATGTGTACCTTCCACCAGCGCTTCTCCACCAATACGCTGCCGAAGTGGCCGCTGGCGCAGCCGTTTCGCATGCTCGCCCACAACGGGGAGATCAACACCATTCGCGGCAACCGTAACTGGGCCCTGGCGCGCATCAACAAATTCAAGTCCGAAGCCATTCCGAATATCGAGGAACTGGCACCGGTGGTGAACTTTACCGGTTCTGACTCCTCCTCCATGGACAACATGCTGGAAGTGCTGACCACCAGCGGCATGGATCTGTACCAGGCCATTCGCCTGATCATGCCGCCGACCTGGCAGAACATGGAAAACATGGATGCCGACCTACGCAGTTTCTACATCTTCAACTCCATGCACATGGAGCCGTGGGATGGTCCTGCCGGTGTCGTGCTGACCGACGGCCGTTTCGCCGCCTGTGTGCTGGACAGCAACGGCCTGCGCCCGTCGCGCTGGGTCATGACCAAGAATGGTTACCTGACCGCCGCGTCTGAAATCGGCGTCAACGACTACAAGCCGGAAGACGTGGTTGCCAAGGGCCGTGTCGGACCGGGCCAGATCCTGGTGGTTGATACCCAGGAAGGCAAGATCATGCATTCCGACGATGTGTCGGACTACCTGAAAGTACGCCAGCCCTATGCCAAGTGGGTGAGGGACAACACCAGCTACCTGGAATCGCGTCTGTCCGAAGACACCGCAGAGCTGCGCCCTATGGCGGAGGAAGATTGCGAGCGCAACATGAAGATGTTCCAGGTCACCTTCGAGGAAACCGACCAGGTGTTCCGCCCCCTCGCCGAAAAAGGTGCCGAGGGTACCGGCTCCATGGGTGATGACACCCCGATTGCCGTGCTGTCGCGTCATGTACGTCCGCTGTATGACTACTTCCGCCAGCAGTTCGCCCAGGTGACCAACCCGCCGATCGATTCCCTGCGTGAAACTATCGTCATGTCCCTGGAAACCCGTCTGGGCAAGGAACTGAACATCTTCGAGGAGACGCCGGAGCATGCCGACCGCATCGTGCTGCACTCTCCGGTACTGTCGCCACGCAAGTTCTTTACCCTGCAGAATATCGACCGCCCGGGTTTTGCCGGCGCCCGCATCAGCCTGGCCTATGATCCCGAAACCGGCCTGGAACAGGCCATCATGAACGTGATCGACGAGGCTGAACGGCATGTGCGTGAAGGCAAGGTCATGCTGTTCCTGTCCGAACGCCTGCCGGAAAAAGGCAAGCTGGTCATCAATGCACTGCTGGCCACGGCTGCCGTCCATCATGCCCTGAGTGTGAAAGGCCTGCGCTGTGACACCAACCTGATTGTGGAAACCGGTTCCGCCCGCGACTCCCACCAGATCGCCTGCCTGATCGGCTATGGCGCCACCGCGGTATATCCATACCTGAGCTATGACGTCATCGACAACCTGATCAGCAAGAAGATTCTGCGCATGGGCTCACTGGAAGCGCACAAGAATTACCGCAAGGGCATCAACAAGGGCCTGCTGAAAATCCTGTCGAAGATGGGCATCAGCACCATCACGTCCTATCGTGGTGCCCAGTTGTTTGAAATTGTCGGCCTGGCCGAAGATGTTGTTGACCTTTGTTTCGCCGGTGCCCCCAGCCGCATCAGTGGCGCCAACTTCACCCATTTGCAGCATGACACTGAAATGCTGGCCCGGGATGCCTGGCTGCCGCGCAAGAAAATCCAGCAGGGTGGTTTGCTCAAGTTCATTCACGGTGGCGAATACCACATGATCAACCCGGATGTAGTGCGCACCATCCAGGATGCCGTGCAGACCGGTGACTACGAAAAATACCGCGCCTTTGCGCAACTGGTAGACAACCGGCCGTTGTCCACCATCCGTGACATGTTCACCCTGAAAGAGGATGTGGAGTCGATCGATATCGACCAGGTCGAGCCCATCGAGAACATTCTCAAACGTTTTGATTCTGCCGGCATGTCGCTGGGTGCATTGTCACCGGAAGCCCATGAAGCATTGGCCCAGGGCATGAACCGCCTGGGTGGCCGCTCCAACTCCGGTGAGGGTGGGGAAGACCCGGCCCGTTACGGCACCGACCGCGTCAGCAAGATCAAGCAGATTGCCTCCGGCCGTTTCGGCGTGACCCCGCACTACCTGGTGAATGCCGAGGTGCTGCAGATCAAGATTGCCCAGGGCGCCAAGCCCGGCGAGGGCGGTCAGCTGCCCGGCGGCAAGGTCAATGAATTGATTGCGCGCCTGCGTTATTCCGTGCCTGGCGTGACCCTGATTTCACCACCGCCGCACCATGATATTTATTCCATCGAGGACCTGGCGCAGCTGATCTTTGATCTCAAGCAGGTCAACCCGGAAGCGCTCGTGAGCGTCAAGCTCGTGTCCGGTCCCGGTGTCGGCACCATTGCTGCCGGTGTCGCCAAGGCCTATGCCGACCTGATTACCATTTCCGGCCATGACGGTGGTACAGGGGCCAGCCCGCTGACCTCGATCCGTTATGCCGGCACACCGTGGGAAATGGGCCTGAGTGAAGTACAGCAGGCATTGCGTGCCAACGACCTGCGCGGCCGTATCCGCCTGCAGGCAGACGGTGGCCTGAAGACCGGCCTCGATGTCATCAAAGCCGCCATTCTCGGCGCCGAGAGTTTTGGTTTCGGCACCATGCCGATGGTGGCGCTGGGCTGCAAATACCTGCGTATCTGTCACCTGAACAACTGCGCTACTGGTGTCGCCACCCAGGACAAGCGCCTGCGTGACAAGCACTTCATTGGCCAGGCTGAGATGGTGATGAACTATTTCCGCTTCGTGGCCCGCGACACGCGTCAGTGGCTGGCGAAGCTGGGCATCGAGAAACTGACCGATATCATCGGCCGCACCGACCTGCTGGAGCGTCTGCCGGCGCAGACCGAGAAGCAGGCCAACCTGGATTTCTCCCGCCTGTTCTTCAACGACCTGATTCCGGAAGACAAGGAACGCTTCTGTATGACGCAGCGCAACGAGCCGAAGGACAAGGGTGAACTGGCAGAGCAGATGGTTGTGGATATCCTGCCGGCCATCGAGAACAAGAACGGCGGCATCTTCAATTACCGTGTGCAGAACTTCAACCGATCCATCGGGGCACGTCTGTCCGGTGAAATTGCCCGTCGTTATGGAAACCAGGGCATGGCGGATTCACCCGTCAACCTGCGCCTGACCGGTTCCTGTGGCCAGAGCTTCGGCGTCTGGAACGCTGGCGGTCTGCACATGCACCTGACGGGTGATGCCAACGACTATGTCGGCAAAGGCATGGCCGGTGGCAAGCTGGTTGTTGTGCCTCCCCCTGGTAGCACCTTCAAGACTCAAGACACCTCCATCATTGGCAACACCTGTTTGTATGGTGCCACCGGCGGCAAACTGTTTGCCTCGGGCACGGCGGGTGAGCGCTTCGGCGTCCGTAATTCCGGCGCCCACGCCGTTGTTGAAGGGGTCGGTGATCACTGCTGTGAATATATGACCGGTGGCCTGGTGACCGTATTGGGTCGTACTGGCCACAACTTTGGTGCAGGCATGACCGGTGGTTTTGCCTATGTGCTCGATCTCGACAAGGACTTTGTCGACAAGTACAACCACGAGCTGGTGGAAGTGCACCGTATCCGCATGGAAGGCATGGAAGAATATCGCAGCCACCTGCGTGGCGTGATCGAGGAATTCGTCATCGAAACTGGCAGCGAGTGGGGCAAGCACATCCTTGAAAATTTCATGGATTTCACCCGCAAGTTCTGGCTGGTGAAGCCCAAGGCCGCCAGCCTCAAGATGCTGCTGAACGATGTGACAGTGACAGGAAACTAGTTGTATGTCGGACATTATTGCCCGGTCGAAAGACACCTTCCGCTTCGTCACCGAAGACCGTGAAGACCCGAAAAAGAAGCCGCTGGAAGTTCGCAAGAACCAGTTCGTGGAGATCTATCATCCGTTCGAAGCCGAGGATGCCCAGGTCCAGTCCGAGCGTTGCCTGGAGTGCGGCAATCCGTACTGCGAATGGAAATGCCCGGTGCATAACTACATTCCCAACTGGCTGAAGCTGGCCCAGGAAGACAATATCCTAGAAGCCGCCGAGTTATGTCACCAGACCAACACGCTGCCTGAGGTTTGTGGCCGTATCTGTCCGCAGGACCGCCTGTGTGAAGGAGCCTGTACCCTCAATGACGGTTTCGGCGCGGTCACCATCGGCAACGTCGAGAAATACATTGTCGACAAGGCCTTTGAAATGGGCTGGCGTCCGGACATGTCCGACGTCGTCCCCAATGGCAAGCGTGTCGCCATCATCGGCGCCGGGCCTGCCGGTCTTGGGTGTGCCGACATCCTGGCACGCGCCGGGGTGAAACCTGTCGTGTTCGACAAATATCCGGAAATCGGCGGCCTGCTGACCTTCGGCATTCCGATGTTCAAACTGGAAAAGAGCGTCATGCATCTGCGCCGCGAAGTCTTTGAAGGCATGGGTATCGAATTCCGTCTCAACACCGAAGTCGGCCGTGACATTACGTTCCAGAAGATCGTCGATGAGTTCGATGCCGTCTTCCTTGGCATGGGTACCTACACCTATATGAAAGGCGGTTTCCCCGGCGAAGACCTGGCCGGTGTCTATGAATCCCTGCCGTACCTGATCGGCAACACCAACCATCACATGAAGTATCAGGATGGCATGGCCGAGTACATCGACATGAAAGGCAAGAAAGTCATCGTGCTCGGTGGCGGCGACACGGCGATGGACTGTGTGCGCACCGCCATTCGCCAGGGCGCGAAAGCCGTCACCTGTGTCTATCGCCGTGACCAGGACAACATGCCGGGCTCGCGTCGCGAAGTGCGCAATGCGAAACAGGAAGGTGTGAAGTTTGTCTTCAACCATCAGCCAAAGGAAATCATTGGTGACAAGGGCAATGCCGCAGGCGTGAAGTTCGTCAAAACCCGCATGGGCAAGCCGGATGCCAACGGTCGCCGCCAAGCGGAAGAAATTCCGAACAGCAAGGTGGTGATGGAAGCCGATGCCGTATTGATTGCGTTCGGTTTCCAGCCCAGCCCCGCCCCGTGGTTTGCCGACTTCGGTATCAATATCGATGACCGTGGCCGGGTCGTGGCACCGGAGCAGGGCGCTTATGCTTTCCAGACGACCAATCCGAAAATCTTCTCCGGTGGTGACATGGTGCGTGGTGCCGACCTGGTGGTGACGGCCATCTGGGAAGGACGCCAGGCTGCCAACGGCATTCTGGATTACCTGGAAGTCTGATAGTCCTGTCCATGACAACACTTAAAAACGATCGTTTTCTCCGTGCCCTGCTCAAGCAGGATGTTGATGTTACGCCGGTCTGGATGATGCGCCAGGCCGGGCGCTATCTGCCGGAGTACCGCGAAGTGCGTGCCCAGGCCGGTGACTTCATGAGCCTGTGCCAGAATCCTGAACTGGCCTGCGAGGTCACCCTGCAGCCCCTGCGCCGCTACGCGCTGGATGCCGCCATCCTGTTTTCCGACATTCTCACCATACCCGATGCCATGGGTTGTGGCCTGTACTTTGCCCAGGGTGAAGGCCCCAGGTTCATGAAACCGGTACAGACACCTGGTGATGTCGAAGCACTGGAGGTGATCAATGCCGAAAAGGATCTGGGCTATGTCCTCGATGCCGTCAGGTTGATCCGCAAGGAGCTGAACGGCAGTGTGCCGCTGATCGGTTTTTCCGGCAGTCCCTGGACAGTGGCGACCTACATGGTGGAAGGCGGCTCCAGCAAGGAGTTCGCCATTATCAAGTCCATGATGATGAATACGCCAACCGTCATGCATGAACTGCTGGAGAAATTGGCGTTGTCAGTCATCGACTACCTCAATGCCCAGATTGATGCGGGCGTGCAGGCCGTGCAGATATTCGATACCTGGGGCGGAGCACTCAGTGCCCATGCCTACAGGGAATTCTCCCTGGCCTACATGAACAAGATCGTGGCAGGCCTGAACCGTGAAAAGGACGGCCAGAAAATACCGGTCATCCTGTTTACCAAGAACGGTGGCCACTGGCTCGAAGCCATCGTGGAAAGCGGCTGCGATTGTATCGGTCTCGACTGGACCCTGCCCATCAACGAGGCGCGTGCGCGGGTCGGGGACAGGGTTTCCCTGCAAGGCAACATGGACCCCGCTGTGCTCTATGGCGATGCCCGTGCCATTCGCCGGGAAGTTGGCCTGATTCTCGAACAGTTTGGTCATGGTAACGGGCACGTCTTCAATCTCGGTCACGGTATACACCAGCACGTGAACCCCGACCATGTCACGGCATTCGTGGATGCCGTGCATGAACTGTCCGCGCAGTATCACGCCTGACCGGCGCCATGACCATGGCGCATATCCCTGAACCTGATCGGTACGCCTTTGTTGCCCTGGGGGCGAACCTGCCGTCCGCGATCGGGGACGCCGAGGCCACTATTGACTGGGCTTTTGCCCAACTGAAAGAACTGTCATCCGGCCCGATCCTGCGCTCTTCCCTCTACCGTACCTCGCCCGTCGACAGCCCGGCCGGCACGCCTGACTTTCTCAATGCCATGGCGGGCTTCCTGCCCCTGCCGGATGAGACGCCCCTGTCACTGCTGCACAAACTGCAGGCGCTGGAGAATGCCGCCGGCCGCACTCGCAGCGGCATCATCAATGAAGCCCGTGCCCTGGACCTGGACCTGGTCGTTTTTGGCGCGGTTGAAATTCACTCCGACGAACTGATGCTGCCGCACCCGCGAGCTGCTGAACGCAAATTTGTGCTGGAGCCCTTGCTGGAAATCACGCATGACAATTTCCTTTTGCCGGGTCAGCATGAGTCCGTGAAGACGCTGCTGGGAACATTGCCTGAAACGCAACAGATCGAGAAACACTGACCGGTAAAACCGGCGCAAAAAAAAGCCCCGGGGGTTCCGGGGCTTACTTATTCAGTAACGAGTGACTAGTGAGACCAAAATCATTAGAGAATGATTTGAGGTTTATCTTACGCTTATTCCCGCGCTGTTCTGCGAATCAGCTCACATTGAGGTCTGGCGGCAGTGACCTGTTTCACACATTGGCAACAGGCCAGCTGTTTTGTCTCAGATGTCGAGTTCGCGGGTCAGGTCGAAACCGCCCTTGTCATTCAGTTCAAATTCACCGTCCATGACCGCATACAGCCATGCAGCAGACTTTTTCATGCCGCCCAGCGGATACAGGTGGCACAGGGTGATGCCGCAATCAGGGTCGTTGGCCTGGTAGTTGGCCAGGTCGCGGGTGATCTTGTCCGGCATGCGGGTGGTCATCAGCTTGGCGATATTGGCAGCCTGACGGGTCAGTACCCGCATGGACGGACCGATACCACAGGCCTTGGCGTGGGCCATCAGGGTCTTGATCGTGGCCAGGCCAGGGATACCGATATGGATTGGCAGTTCGTTGCCTTCGGCGCGGATCTTCTTGTCCCATTCGATGATCGGTTCGGCTTCGAAACAGAACTGGGTGGTGATGTACATGTTCATGCCATGTTCCTTGGCATAGGCATTCTTTTCCAGCAGGGCCTGGGTAACGTCGGCCGGCGGAATGTCAGGTGAGCCTTCCGGGTGACCGGCAACGCCGAGAGTCTTGATGCCGTATTTCTGGAACAGGTCCAGGCGCAGAATCTCCATGGAGCTGGAGAAATCACCCACCGGGTTGTCGACACCGCCACCGATCAGCAGGGCTTCCTCAACACCGCATTCGTCCTGGAAGATCTTCAGGGTGTCTTCGAAGAACTGCTTGTTGGGAATGGAGCGGGCCGCAAAATGCGGCACGGGTCTCATGTCCTCGGCATGAAGGCGCTTGACCGTGGCCACGGTGTCCTTGATATCGGAGCCGGGCAGGAAGGTCACGAACACGGTGGTCTTCGGGCGCAGCAGGTCACGAAAGTCTTCGATCTTGCCGGCACCGCCCGGAGTGACTTCCACAGAAGTGTTTTCCAGGAATTTGAGAATATTTTGTTTATCGTCTGACATGGTAATTACCCTGCATCAAGGCCTCTGTTGATTAATGGTGGGCATGCCTTCCCCGGCGCAAACAGCAGTAATCAGAGGGGTTAAAGTCGGAAGGCGGCTATTTTATAGGCTTGACCGAAGATGGGCAAACGCCGTCATAGCCCCGGTCAACAGCGTCAGGTCGGCCGGGTCGATAACGTAGGGGGGCATGATGTAGACCAGTTTGCCAAAAGGACGAATCCACACGCCCTGGTCCACGAAAAAGGCCTGGGCCTGCGCCATATCGACCGGTTCCCGCATTTCCAGGACCCCGATGGCGCCCAGCACCCGCACATCAGCAACCGCATCAATATCGCAACAAGGGGCCAGCTCACGCGCGAGCTGGGCGGCGATATTCGTGACGCTTGCCTGCCAGTCGGTGCTTTCCAGCAAGCCGATGCTGGCATTGGCACAGGCACAGGCCAGCGGGTTACCCATGAAGGTGGGGCCATGCATGAAGACCCCGCCATCCCGGGAAATGGTGCTGGCCACCGCTCCGGTGCACAGTGTGGCGGCTAGGGTCATGTAACCGCCCGTCAGGGTCTTGCCCAGGCACATGATGTCCGGTGTGATACCCGCATGATTGCAGGCGAACCAGGCGCCGGTGCGGCCAAAGCCGGTGGCGATTTCATCAGCGATCAGCAACACGCCATGGTCGTGACAGAGTTGCCTAACCTTTGCCAGGTAATCCGCGGAATAAAAGTACATGCGCCCTGCACCCTGGACGATGGGCTCCAGAATGACGGCGGCAATCTCCCGGTGGTGCGCTGCCAGCAGCTGCTGCATGCTGAGCAGATCGTCATCAATGGCAGCGCCGCCGAAACGGCATTGCGGGGCAGCGGCAAAATACTGCTGCGCCACGGCACCGGCAAAACGGTCATGCATGCCGGTGACCGGATCGCACACACTCATGGCGGCAAAAGTGTCGCCATGGTAGCCGTTGCGGATGGCCAGGAATTTGTGGCGCCCGGTTTCGCCGCGGGCCAGCCAGTACTGCACCGCCATTTTCATAGCGACTTCCACGGCGACCGAACCGCTGTCGCTGAGAAAGACTTTTTCCAGTCCTACCGGGGCATGCCGGACCAGCTTGCGGCCCAGTTCCGTGGCCGGGCCATGGGTAATGCCGCCAAACATGACATGGGCCATCTCATCCAGCTGGGTTTTGACGGCGGCATTCATGACCGGGTTGTTATAGCCGTGCAGAACGCTCCACCACGACGCCATGCCGTCAACGAGTGAGCGGCCGTCTGCCAGCGTCAGACGCACACCTTCGGCCCGCACGACAGGATAGACGGGCAGGGGGTTGTCCATGGAGGTATAGGGATGCCAGAGATGCTGGCGGTCGAAGTCGAGATCAATCATGCGGGCATTCTAGCGGAAGCGGCTCTCCAGGCGTAGGCAAACGACCCGGCGGGTCTATGCCGCCCTACAGTATTGTTCTGGCCAGCGCCCATACCTGGATGTCCCCGGCACCGGCCCGGCGCAGGGTGCGGGCCATGGCGGCCACGGTGCTGCCGGTTGTGACCACGTCATCAATGATGGCGACCCGGGCTTCCTGCGGCAGATGGGCGCCGGGATTGATCCGGAACGCGCCCCTCAAGTTGCGCCGGCGTGCTGCTGCGGACAGGCCGGTTTGCTGTGATGTGGCCTTGTGGCGCAAGACCAGGTCGGCCCAGACCGGGATAGCGAGCTGCCGGGACAGCCAGCGCGCGATCATCAGCGACTGGTTAAAACCGCGCTGGCGCAGACGTTGGCGGTGCAGCGGCACCGGCACCAGCAACTCGGGCAGCATGTGATGCCCGGTTCGGGCACCCAGGTGTTGCCCCAGCAAGTCGGTCAGTACCCGGCCGTTGACCGCATGCCCGTAGTATTTGAACCCGGCAATCATGTCCGTCACCGGGGGCTGATACGCCAGCGCGGCATGGAGGCTGTGCCAGGCCGGCGGCATGGCCAGGCACGAACCACATGGACTATTGGCCGGCATGCCGGCGGGCAAAGGCAGGGCGCAGCCAGGGCAGGGATGCACCAGGCGCGGCAGCGAGTCGCGGCAATCCAGGCAAAGGTCCTGCTGCGTATTCCCGGAACCACGGCAAAGCACGCAGACGGGTGGCAACCACCAGAACTGTATAAATTGTAACCATTGGTAAACTGCTTCTGGGATTCTGGTTGACATGATAAACTGCGCGCTGACCTGTTCAGCTCCCAGTCTAGTCGAGATCGGGATGGCTGCCAGATCACCCGTTTACTGTTTTTAACCATGGCTGTTTCACCATCTGGATAAACCACTGTTGCCTTAACAGCTGCCCAGGAAAACCCGTATGACAGATTCTCTTCGCCACGACTGGTCCTTCGAGGAAGTGCAGTCACTTTACGCCCTGCCGTTCAACGACCTGCTGTTCCGTGCCCACAGCGTGCACCGGGAAAATTTCGACCCCAATGCGGTTCAGGTCAGCACACTGCTTTCCATCAAGACCGGGGCCTGTCCGGAAGACTGCAAATACTGTTCGCAAAGTGGCCACTACAACACCGAACTGGAACGGGAAAAACTGCTGGCCGTGGAAAAGGTGCTGGAAGAGGCACGCAAGGCCAAGGCCAATGGCGCTTCACGTTTCTGCATGGGCGCGGCCTGGAAGCATCCGTCTGCCAAGGACTTTCCACACGTGCTGGACATGGTGAAAGGGGTGCGTGCCCTAGGCATGGAAACCTGCATGACGCTGGGTGCCCTGAGCAAGGAGCAGAGCGAGGCCCTGGCTGAAGCCGGACTGGATTACTACAACCACAACATCGACACCTCGCGTGATTACTACAAGACCATTATCAGCACGCGCACCTTTGAAGGCCGCCTGGATACGCTCGCCAATGTCCGAGATGCCGGCATCAAGGTCTGTTCAGGCGGTATTGTTGGCATGGGCGAAAGCGACAATGACCGTATCGAGTTCCTGCGGGAACTGGCCAACCTGCCCGTGCATCCCGACAGTGTGCCGATCAACAACCTGGTCAAGATCAAGGGTACGCCCCTGGAGGATGCCGAGGACATCGATCCCTTTGATTTCATCCGCATGATCGCCGTGGCGCGCATCCTGATGCCAAAGTCGCATGTCAGGCTGTCAGCCGGTCGCGAGCAGATGAACGACCAGATGCAGGCGATGTGTTTTTTTGCCGGTGCCAACTCGATTTTCTATGGCGAAAAACTGCTGACCACCTCCAACCCGCTGGAAAATGACGATATGCAGTTGTTCGCCAAACTGGGCATTCACCCGATGGAAATCGAGGTGCACACAGATGGTGAGCTGCTCATGGACCCGCCACGTCCTGCCGCCGCTGTCTACTACGATGCCATGAACGGGTGACGTTGCCACTGTCCTCCCCGTTGTGAACAGCTTTCGCCAGTCATTGCGCGCTGCACTCGATGAACGGCAGCAGGCTTCCCTGCTGCGTCGCCGCCGCACCCTGCACTCACCACAGGGCAGCGAAATCATTCTCGATGGCGAACACGTCACCAGTTTCTGCAGCAATGACTACCTGGGCTTGGCGGGCCATCCGGATGTGATCCAGGCCTTTCATGATGGCCTGGAACAGTTTGGCGCCGGCAGCGGGGCCTCACACCTGGTCTGTGGTCATGCCGCGCCGCACCAGGCCCTGGAAGAGGAACTGGCCGCCTTTACCGGACGCAGTCGCGCGCTGGTGTTTTCCAGCGGTTTCATGGCCAATGTTGGTGTGATCACCACGTTGCTCGGCAAGGGCGACGCCGTGTTCGAGGATCGCCTTAACCATGCCTCACTGCTTGATGGCGGCCTGTTCAGTGGCGCGGCCTTTAAGCGTTATCCGCATCTGGATGCAGAAGCGCTGGCATCCCTGCTGGAGAAAACCACCGGAAAACGCCGACTGGTCGTCACCGATGGCGTGTTCAGCATGGATGGTGACATGGCCAAACTGCCTGAGCTGATCGATGTCTCGGCAGCTGCCGATGCCCTGCTCATGGTCGATGATGCGCACGGCTTCGGCGTACTCGGGCAACAGGGCGGTGGCACCGTCGCTCACTGGCAGGAGCAGGGCTGCACGATCGATGAAGACAACCTGCCGGTACTGGTTGGTACGTTCGGCAAGGCCTTTGGTGGCAGCGGCGCTTTTGTTGCCGGCAGTACCGAGTTGATCGACACCCTGATCCAGTTCTGCCGTCCCTACATCTATACCACCGCCATGCCGCCGGCCCAGGCTGAAGCCTTGCGCATGAGTCTCAAGCTGGTAATCAAGGACAAGTGGCGAAGGCAGTACCTGGGCCAGCTGATCACCCGCTTCCGGCAGCACTGTGAAGAACTGGGCCTGTCGTTGCTGCCGTCCATGACGCCAATTCAGGCCGTCGTGCTGGGCGATGTCGAGCTCACGTTACAGGCCTGTGACCTGCTGCTGTCTGAAGGCCTGTATGTATCCGCGATTCGCCCGCCCACGGTGCCGGCTGGTACCGCGCGCCTGCGCGTGACCTTCAGCGCCATTCATACCGAAGGCCAGTTCGACAAACTGCTGGTGGGTATGGCCAGGGTTGCTCACCTGGTGGCCAGCCGTGGAGACAGGACATGACTGTTTGCCAGCCCTTGCCAGAGCTGGCCCGGGTGGCGCGCTCATTCGGCCGCGCCGCGCAACAATACGACCAGCATGCGCGTCTGCAACGGGATGTGGCGGATCGGCTGATTGCCGCAGTGGATGTGGAACACGTGCAATGCATTCTCGATGCCGGCAGTGGTACGGGTTATTGCGCGCGCCAGCTGGCATCACGTCATCCCGAAGCAACCCTGATCAACCTGGACATTGCCGAACCCATGCTTGCTTATGCACGACAGAGGTCTGCGCCTGCTTGCCAGGCATGGGTGTGCAGCGATGCGCAGGCCATGCCGTTCCGGGACAACAGTTTTGATCTGGCGGTATCCAGCCTGACCATCCAGTGGTGTCCGGATCTGGCAACCTTCTTTGCCGAACTGCATCGGGTGCTGTTACCGGGCGGGCGGGCCTGGATCAGCACGCTGGCCGTCAACACCCTGCAGGAACTGCGAGCAAGCTGGGCCGCCGTAGATGGACATGTGCATGTGAACCGCTTTTTGCCACTGGATGTCATTCGGGCCGCGGTAGAGTCTGCGCCTTTTACCCGTATTGATGTGCATAACACGGCGGTTTGTTATTACTATGAGTCGCTGTCTGCGCTGACCACTGAACTGAAAGGAATCGGTGCCAGCAACCGTAACCCCCAACAACCGACAGGTCTGACCGGCAAACAGAAACTGCAACAGCTCAGGACCGCTTTCGAGCGCGGCCGGATTGCCGGCAAGGGCATTCCTGTCACCTATGATCTCGTGACCATTGCCGTGGAGAAGTAACCTGTTATGGCCGCCACGTTTTTTATTACCGGTACCGATACTGATGCAGGCAAAACCCACGTGGCGGGAGCCTTGCTGGCTGCAGCAAAAGCCCGGGGTCTGACAACGGCGGCCCTGAAGCCGGTTGCGGCAGGTACCGTGGCCACACCCGAAGGCATGTGCAATGAAGACGTCATGGCGCTGGCGGCACAGTGCACGGAAGAGCTTGCGCTGGCTGAAATCAATCCGGTGTGTTTCGATGAACCGATAGCGCCCCATATTGCTGCCGTCAATGTAGGCGTGGACCTGGCTGCCGCCACCCTCGCAGAACAGTGCCAACAGGTGCTGGCGCGCAAGGCTGACCTGACTGTCGTGGAAGGGGCAGGGGGCTGGAAGGTGCCGTTGAATGCCCAGGAAACCCTGGCTGACCTGGTCAGGCTGCTCGATATACCCGTCATCCTGGTGGTGGGCATGAAACTGGGCTGCCTCAATCATGCCCTGCTGACAGCGCAGGCGATCGCAGCCGATGGCCTGCCCCTGGCCGGTTGGGTAGCCAATCGTATTGATCCCGAAATGGCCCGCTACCAGGAAAACCGAGAGACCCTGGAACAGCTGCTGCCAGCACCGTTGCTGGCCGAGATGCCGCGCCTGCTGCCGGGTGATTCCGGTGCACAATACTGGAATCTGGACAGGTTGCT
>Ga0255768_10003335_pt1 | contig 15960 bp, 12 predicted proteins | sample 071ome_33_FD_179983 | JGI IMG/M metagenome (GOLD analysis project Ga0255768, IMG submission 179983) | Coastal salt marsh microbial communities from the Groves Creek Marsh, Skidaway Island, Georgia - 071412AT metaG (version 2) | ecosystem: Environmental > Aquatic > Marine > Intertidal zone >...
GAAGACCACCATTGGAGTCAATCCACTGCTGACTATCACCATCATCATAATATATCTTTAGTCTACCAGTGTCACTTTCCCACCATAGGTCTCCTGAGTTAGGATTGAGTGGAGCATCATCACTAATGGTAACAGTCTCACTACCACCTGATGTTTCTACCCATTGGTTGCTATCATCATCAGCATAGTAGATATAAAGTTCCCCAAGATCACTATCCCACCAAAGGTCACCTGTTCTTGGACCAGTTGGTGGGTCTGTGGAAATAGAAACATTAGCACCACCAGCACTCAGACTACTGAAGTCTAGAACAGCAGTAACACCATATCCAACAATGCTGATACCAGCACCAACAATATTAAGATCTTGGAAACTCGTTCCAATGTAGTTTGAGATATAACCAGACTCTGGGTTTACCGTAGTGGAACCAATACCTACACCACTAAAACCACCGACTCTATTGCTTGCCGATACCCATTGACCACTATCAGCATCTTCATAATAAACACTCAGGTCACCATAGTCACTATCCCACCAGAGATCACCAGCATTAGCATTGCTTGGTGGTGTGGATGAAATAGCAACAACCTGAACGGTTATTGTAGAAATAGTGCCACTGGCAGTGGCAGTAATAGCAGAACCGACAAAGTTTATCTTCGATACACTATTAGCAGTACCTACAAGTGTACCTTCATCAAAGATACTGATACCATTAGCAAGTGTTTGGGGTGGTAAATCAGTCCAATATCTATCATAAACCGTACCATTGTTGATGGTGACTAGTTGATAATAGTTGTCGGCAATAGGTAAAGTCTTCTCGCCATAAAAACCCAAGTTGGGCTCAACCTCACCTGGGTGGACGTATAAGTGGCGGTCTGAATGAAGACCAGCATTATTTACAATCTTTACTCTACCACTTAAATATCTTTGTGTCGGCTTTCTTGTATTATCTGCCATTTCTTATTAAGTGGTGCTATTTTCTAGGAAACTTCCAATGAATTCCATCTGAAGTGGTCCTACAAGACCACCACTTACATATGTATGAGTGATCCCGTTGGCACTTCCTACAGTCGTTGTAAAGGTTTTTGACGTACCTACAGAACCACTAATACTGTCTACAACATAAGACTTTTGTGGGCTTGGGAAAATAGTTGTAGTAATACCAGAACCTGATGGGCAGGTCATAGCAATACCAGACATTGTTATCTCAGAACCAGACTCAAAACCATGTGCGGTTAGTGTTGTGATAGTCGAAACACCAGTTGGTTCATCATAAGTAACATCAGTAATAGTAACAATACCTGTCTGTGTTCCAGTAATATAAAGTCTGTCTAGAACAGTAGCAGTCTTTTCTAGAACCAAACGACCATCAATCAGAATAGCAGCATCGTTTGGTGGAACTTCTATATTCTTAATAACTCTAATATCTCTAGTATTTCCTGTACTTCTACTTTCTCTTCTGTGTATCAGGGTCGTGGTTGGATAGGTTCCAACTCCCACATTAGATACTTGTGCGTAAAGTAAAATAGCGGAAGTACCAGTGGGAACCTCATAAATCTTCTGTTCCCCTGGAGCCACAGGAACAGCAACCGTAAGAAACTTATTGACTGGTGCGATTGCCATCTTATCTTATTATCCTCCCAAAGCAAGTATCAGTGGTGTTAGGTTTGCTTGTATCGCTCGGTTAAAGTCTCTTCCAGAAATAGTAGAAGTAGTTTGGTCAATAGTTAGTCCTTGTCCAATTCTAAAGTTTCCTTTTTGGTCGGTGCTGGTGAACGGAATTTGACCGCCGTTGATAGCAACAACTTCATTATCAGGATTAGGTACACCACCCTGGAAGGGGTTTGCACTATTTATGTCTGTGCCAGCACCGATATATTCGAAGGAGTGGGAACTGGTGATGATTCTACTGAGTCTTCTGAATGATACACTTACACCAATACCAACAGAATAAGGAACAAATTCGTTAAAGGTTACAGTAGTAACTCCAACAGTTGTTGGTTCTGTTGCAGTGCTTACTGTGTATAAAATAGGATCAGTAACTGCTTCTGCTGTAGCACCACCAGAACCAGAAATAGTAACAGTGATATCTTGTTGGTTAGAACCACTACCTGGTGGAAGGAAGTTTCTGCCACTAGAAATAATATCAACAGAACTAATAGTTCCAGCAGCACTAACATTGGCAGAAAGTTCTGCTAGAATACCTTCAGGACCAAATGGTGCCGAGACTGTAATGTTTGGTGGAGCAGAAGCAGTATAACCAGAACCACCATTTGTAATCTTAATAGTTCTGATAGTTCTGAGTGGTTCTGTTACAATACCACTCTTAACTCCAGTATCAGCATAGTCATCTAGGTTAATCTTAAAGAATGCACCCTGACCGTCAAATGGTTTTCTTACATTACTGATATCATCTCTAATGCCAAAGAACTTATAAGTATCTTCTTCAGCAGCAACTGTTGCTCCAGTTGTGATACCAGTAAACTCATCACCACTGGTTCCATCGGCATAAAGACCGAAAGTACCAAATGAGGAGTTAGAGTTTGTTAGGTCACACTGTCCACCACTACCAGCAAAGATACCAATCTTAGAGTTAATAGTGAAGATAGAAACCAACTGAGCATATGCTTTGTTGGTGATGGAAACACCGATACCATTCTGGTTGTATTGGGTGAATGAGTCGCAAACCATACACTTCAGGTCTTGACCAAGGTTATTGGTTCCTGTGAAGGCAGCGGCAACGTGGTTACCATCAATCTTCATACCAATACTATTGCTCATAAAGTTCGTACAGTTACGAACATAAGGAGATCTCCATCTTCCACTTGGACCTTCGTTTGCTGGTCCAACACCCAAGAAACCAGACCTTGCACTACCAATGCCTGCTGGTGGTGGGAAAGCAACAGCAGCACCCCTGATGAATAGTGGTGCGGCATCATCATAAGGATCCTTACTGTATGCGAAACTCAAACTATCAATAAGACATCCTCTTCTAACATAGAAGACATCATCGTTGTTTTGTGGGTAGATAGTAACCAGTCTCAAGTCCTGACCAATAACAGAAACGTCAGTTCTTAGACCGATGGGATTATTCTCAGCATAAACACCAGAGCGAACCATAATGGTATCACCAGGTTGTGCTACAGCAGCAGCGGCACCGATAGTAAGTTTTGCCGAACCTTCAGTTCTTCCATCATTATCATCATTACCGTATTTGGAAACATAGACAATGTTTTTAGAGTCAGCACCAGCAGGTGCCCAGACTATCTTACCGTTTGGTGATGTTGTTGTGAAACCAATAGTTGTGAAAGCCGCTGCTCCCAACTCGATGATATTAGTAACAATACCAGCACAAACTGTAATAGCAGAAACAACGTTAGCACATCCACCAGGGTCTGTATTAAACCCAACAGCAGGGTCATCTTGGAGTGTTAAGTCACGGATGAGTGGAACACTGTTACCAACACCTTGATATGACCTTGGTGCTGGTAGGTTATTGATAACATATCTTGATACCTGAGCAGCAGTGGTGATAGCAACAATAGTTGCCTCTTTAATGCTGTATCCGTTTACATCAGTTCCAGTAATGTGTTGTAGAACACCACCATTATAATAAGACTCACCAGCACCGACACAACGTGAGTTACCACCTCTTGTGATATCATAGGTGATAGCCTTCAGGATATCCTTAATATCATCCTTACAGGAGGTGTAGTCTGCTGAAGATAGAGCAAATGCTGGACTCTTATAGTCTGTGCTTGTTAAGAAACCAATAGACTCATTCGCAATGTAGTCTAGGTTCAGACGTATCAGGTTGGCGGCATCATAGAATCTTCCACCGATAATAGCACCAGTTGTATCAACACCAACGGTTGTTAGAACATTTCTTGGAACCTGATACTTCTCAGTTCTGAAACCTACGTTATCATTTAAATCATATATTGCTTGCTGGAAACGAACATCTTTTTGGAAGTCAACTGCTCTTGTTGGTGTTGTGCTGTTAAAACCAATGTTTCCAACAGCATTGGTAGCAATAACTGTAGAGGCAGCACCAACCTCAAGAGTTCCATCAATACCAAGAGCATTGGTTGATGGGTTATATGTGATACCACTATCAACTCTTACAGTCTCACTCGTTTGACTGGTTGAGTTCTCAACAAATGGGATGAAGAAGTCTTGGTTCGTTAGTGTCTCAGTTGTCTGGATGAATGTGGCAATGCCTGCTCTGGCAGCATTAGTAGCGAAACCTGCTACTGTAGCAAACCCAGACTGGTTAGCGAATGTGGCAATACCTGCCACTGTAGCAAACCCAGACTGATTTGAGAAGGTAGAAATACCAGATATGGGAGCGAACCCAGACTGGTTAGCAAACGTAGCGACACCAGCAAGTGCTGAGAAGGTTGAGAACCCAGATATAGTAGCAAAACCTGCTTGTCTTGCGAAGGTAGATATACCTGATAATGTAGAGAAACCTGCCTGCTTAGCAAATGTGGCAGCAAAAGCAACATTAGACCTTGTAGAGATACCTGCTACAGTAGCAAAACCTGCTTGTCTGGCAAAGGTAGCAATACCAGCAATTTTTACAAAGGTAGCGATGCCAGCAGTTTTAGCATAAGTAGCAACACCAGCAAGTGGTGTGAACGTGGCAATACCTGCTACGCTAGCAAAACCTGTTTGTCTAGCAAATGTTGATACACCAGCAATGTGTGCGAACTTTGCTGTTAGTGCAGTACCAACAATGTCATTATTATGAACTCTGAGTGGAGCATCTATTCTGACCAGTTGATCAAACTTAGAAACACCTTCTACTCTGAGTTCATCTCTGAACCTGGCAATGCCATCAACATCTAGTTGGAATGCTGGTGATATTACATTGATACCAACATTAACGGTTGTGTGAATGCCAGAACCATTCTTGATCCAGTGATCCTTAATAGTAACATCAAGAATACTGGAGTCTGAACTATTGGTGACAGCATCAACAATGTCTCCACCAGTAGCATTACCAATGAAGTTAATAGTTGAGAATGAACCAATACCAACACTTACACCCTCATTCTGGGCATAGAATCCATCTGTTTGGGCGTTTGGTGGTGCTGATACCCAACGAATACCATTAGCATCTCTGGATAGGAAGTATCCATTCGTTCCAGGGAAGTTGGTAGAGTCAAAGATGTTATTAACAATGCGGATAGAGTTGCCAACATCAAGCAACTGTTCTGGTAATGTGCTGCCAATACCAATTCTACCAGCACGAGAACCACTAGAAAAACCAACAACATAGTTGGTTCCGTCATCATTTGTTAGTTCAAATCTTTGTCTAACAGTGGCGATTCCTACATCAATGTTCTCTACATCAAGACCACCAAGAATATTAACATCACCACCAAATGTAGCCGTGCTCGCTACGGCAATAGTGCTTCCGAAAGATACATTACCAACAAAAGTTGATACACCTGAAACAAACAGGTTTTTAATAGTGGCAATACCACTTACATTGATATTTGGTGCATCAATAGAACCAGATATTCCTAGTAAGTCATCATAGTAAAGTTTGCCGTATATGTATACGTCTTTAAAGAACTTAGCGTCTTCGTTAAAATATGACTGTTCTCCTTGTACCCAGATGTTTTCTGCCATCTTATCCTAGAATAATTCCGAGTGCTTTTCCTATAACTCCACCACCAACAAAAGAGTTTGCGAATACTTTAAATAAGAACTGTTGTGATAATGGTACTTGGTTTCCACTCATCGCCTGAGTGTTAACTGAGTTTCCATTCAGTTTAATGTTATTAGCCTTGATACTGAAGTCATTTCCAGCAATATATTCTATGTCACCATCACCTTCAACAACGACATGATTTCCAGAAACTCTCACAGTTCCTGTTCTATCTGCGGTGATGGTTACATTACCACGTCTACTATGAATAAAGACGTTCTCTGCCTTATCTCCAGATCTTTCTCCAGCAACAATGTTAATACACTCATCGCTGTTTAGTTCAACAACCCCAGACTCACTAAAAGCAAGGGATGACTTTTGTTGCTTATCTGTTACGGTATAAAGTAGATAGTTAGTTGATCCAAGATAACCAAAGGATGGATTACAAACATCCACCCTAACTTTTGGGTTGTAAGAGGTTATATCTCTTAGAAACCAGTTTTGATTTTCAGATGGTCTCTCGTTTGCCATTTAGGTAACACAATCAATAACTTGTTTAACTTCTCCATCGAATGGTGGTCTTTCTCCTAGGTTAGCAGCAAGTATTGCTCCAGAACCATTATCAGAAATAACCTCAAGTACAGGAATATTAGTTACATCTTTACTATTTATTGGGGTCACCTTGATGATAGATCCAGACTGAATAACCACATCATATTCATTCCCTTGGTTATCTACTACTTTATCACCATCTTCATACCCTTGACCTGGGTCAATGACAGATACATTTTCGACAATGTATGGAATAACTTCATCAACTGGATAGTTTTCTCCCTCAGAGACAACGTAAATAGTGTCCACCTTTCCATCCTTAATAGTTGCTCTCGCCACACTACCATAACCTTGGTCACAGTTATCAACAACCTCAACGAATGGTGGGAATGTATATCCACTTCCAGGATTTGTTACCTTAACACTAATAATACTTCCAGTCTTATACTTGTCTTCACCAATAATAGCACCAAGGATGGGAACAGCACTAGCACCCGTTCCACCTCCACCAAAGATATTGATCTTAGGTGGTCCACAAACAACTGGTGGTCCACAATAACATGATCCTAGGTCTCCAATAAAGTCTGGGTTTTGTACTTTATCACTGAAGAAGTCAAAAGATCCAACCAGATCCTGAACAGCATCTAATGGGAAACCAGCAACCTTTGCAGCTTCCGATATTGCTTTGGCGGTATTGGCATTATCAATGATACCTTTCAAGTCTAGGTCATCTTGGAAGATAGGACCGTAACCCAACTTATATTTACAAGCTCCATACTTATCTTTTTGATCTTTCTTATTACATGTCTTAAGTCCAACTAAACCAAGTAGAGCATCAATGCCATTACGCAACAAACCTTCAACACTAAAGTCTTCGAAGAACTGTAGAATCTTTGCAACTCCTTCGATAGCAGGCAACATTCCATCATTAATAATAGAGATGATACTGTTTATCATTGCACCAACTGACTGGTCAGCAATGCACTGAGCGAAGTTTAGAACGTTATCGGCAACAGACTTTAAAATATCTGCAACAACACCTGTAAACTTAGAAATAATTTGGTTTGTTAAACATTCAATGAGATCTTGCAGTCTTTTGACTGGTGGAACCATTGCTGTTTGTGCCGCAACACCAGCAAGATGTGCTGCTGCTGGGTTAGCAGTTGCGGCAAGAGTTACACCAAAAACTTGCTCATAGAGCATATCAAGACCCTTTCCAAGGATAGGAATAAGTTTTTGAAATACTGAAGTAACCATTCCAGCAATGAGACCAGAAGCAATGTTTGTTATCTGCTCTGCTCTAGTATCAATCTCACGCTTTATCCAGTCCCTATAATATTCAATGTCTTCATCAAACTGTGCCTTAAGGTCTTGAATGAACTCAACAAACTGCTGAAGTGCGTTCTTGATTTTGTTGATAACTTTTTTAGATCCCTTATTCTCTTCACCTTGATCACCACAAGGTAGTGAAATAGTCTTACCATCAGAAGTTCTAACTACTGCTGGACACTCTGGATCTATCTTTTTACCATCTTTAGGTCCAACAGTTCTTGGAGACTTTTGTGATGCAGCATTTTGATCTCCAGTTTCATCTGGACATAAAGAACCCTTTGCGGGTTTTTTTACAAAATCATTATAACCTGTCAGATTTCCAAATGGTTTGGCATCATTGTCTTTTTTTGAATCACTTGTATTACCAAAACCACCAACAATGAATGGCATTTGAGCGGAAGTTCCGTCAAGGAAAAACCCCCAAACATTATCTCCTTGGTTATATCGAATAGTCTTATAAGAGTTTGCAGAACCAGTATATCCAAACGTTGATACTGGTGCCCATGGAAGATCTTTATTCTCAAGATCTGCTTCAGCGGCAGGATGGTATCCCATGATACGTACTTTATATCTGGTTCCCCAACCACCACCACTAGCCTGATCTCTCCATGATCCTATCTCTGGTATTTGTCCAACCCACCAGATAAAACCATCCCTTCCAACAAAATTAGTTCTAATTGTAGATTGATCCATTAATTTTTATTATTAGTTCCGTTAAGACCAAATGTATCCCTCACGAGGGTCATAGATGTTAAAGACTGATCCTGGTCAAAGTGATGGCAAAGTTCTTTAATCATATATAGACCACTCATATCCTGGTCAAATTCTTTAGTGTCTTGATAAGTGCTCTTTGGAAATAAACACTTTATAATGTCACCCGCCATCAAGTTTGAATTCAATGGAACAGTCATTTGTAATGTTTGATTGAACAGGGTATTGTATCTAATAACCGCTTGTCTTAAATCTTTTTCTGGTTCAGAGTCTCTTTCTTTGCCTATACCAGTATTCAGCGCACCATGACCAACTATCTGCGTCATTATTCTGCTTGGGGTGTCAACAATGTTTATATTTCCCTTTCCAAAAACTTTAGGAAACTCTTGTTCTTGCCCAAGATTTTTCATTGCATTTTTATATCTATTAGTATCAACTAGATCATCTATAACCCACTTACCACTCCAATAGTCAAACGTTGACATAGTGCTGGAATAACCACCTAGTCTAAGTTTTTCGACGAAATTGTGGTTTCTAACTACACTAAAACTCAATACTCTATAATCATTATCTCTTTCAAGAGAACTTTTATTAACTTCAGTTTGGATGTATGGTTTATCATTCTTTACTTTCTTTGTTATCATTTTGTCAACAGAGCTGAAAAAGAATCCCTCTCTTGTCTGATAAAAGAATGCTCCAGCCTGTTCTTTACCAAAAGCAGCTCTAGACGCTAATACTGTTAAAAGAGTAAATGGTTTTCTAGAATTTCCATAAAAACCATATGAGTTTGTAGTTCGGTCAATTTTTACTGGATTATTTGGTGAGAGTGTTTCTATGATATTTTCTGCTGCCTCACTAATAGAACCAACTGGATATTTTTTATATACTCTTGTTGTCTCATTTATTAAAGATTCTTTGGAGACTAAGTTTAAAGTAAAGACTTCTCTTTGAGTTTCCGAAATAACATTAGTTACACTAGAAACATAAAGAGCAGTTTCTTTCTCAGAAAACTCTAAGTCTGGATTACTTTCACTGTTACCAGCAATCTTTATTCTAACAAGTTCTCCACCCCTAATAGGCAAACCGTTATATATTGACTGTAGTTTGCCTCGAATAAGGTTCTGACTGGTAGAAACAACTACCATTTTTGCAGTGACGGTTGGTGAAAACAAATCCTCATAGTAGTTAAAAGAAACTACACCCCTTCTTAAATCAACAGATGTGGAACCATCCCTTGAAAAAATAGTAATCTCTTGGTATATTGAGGAATCTATTGCTGCCATTTAGTTAGTATGCTAAGTCTAGTAAGAGTTTTCCTATTACAAATGTATTTAACGCATCTTCCTCATCAGAAACACTAAAAGCTGGAGGACTTCCACCAACTGGTCTTGGTGCCTGCTGTTGTTGTGCTGCTGGTTGTGCAACAATGACCGTTGCTCCCCTCTTATCTCTTCTCAAAGATGCTTCTGGTCTTGTTGTGTCAATTGACATCAACTTTGCTTCTTTCGTTGGTGAAACAACCGAAGCACTTCTTCCTCCGTTTTGATATTTTGTGAGTAAAATGAATGGAACATATGCCGAAGCATCACCAGAACCACCATAACTTGTATCATTATATGTCTTACTGTATTCAAAGTGAATATGAGGTCCAGTTGAGTTTCCTGTGCTACCAACTCTAGCAAAAGAAGTCCCAGCAGGTATTTTTCCAGATCTTATCAATACCTGACTACAGTGAGCAAATCTAAGTTGAACACCTTCATTTATCAACCAAACGTCAACAACAAGACCATATCCCCTGTTTCCAAAGTTTTGTACTGCTACAACCTGAGCATCACTTCTAACTGCAATATAAGTTCCTGATGGTGCAGCAATGTCAATGCCTTTGTGAGATCCGCCTCTTGCACCATAGTTGTCAGTTATTTGTATTTTACCAACGCCTTGCCCAATAGAAGATACATCTTGGTTTGGTCCAAGTCTTCCTTGACCTAACTTTGCAAGGGATATTGCTGCTGCAGATGGTTTATCTGGGGAAGGTGCTCTAAAGTTTTTAATAAATGCATTATGTTGTTGTTGTCTTGCACCCCTTACTCTTTCAGAAGGTCTTTCCCATTTTACCATCCACCATTGTGCTGCCTCTTCTGCAGAAGAAAACTGCATTTTTAGATATGCAGGACCAGCATCCTCTACAAGAGCATAATCCAATTGACCTTTCCAATTTCTCTGCCAGTTTGGAACACTTGCTGCCATCCTATCACTTCTTGGTTTTTTCCACTGGAAAAGACCACCAGCACCACCATCATCACCACTCTTTGCACCAACTCTAAATTTACTCTCACCCTCAATGTTTGCAAGAATACCCATAGCATGGGCATGTGTAAGTCCTTTATATCTTAGGTACTGATAAACTAATTGTGGAGAGACTCTACCACCAGACATTTCATCTTTTGGTTCTGTATATTGACCAGAACCAGGCATCATAGATGGAGCAGATCTCTCAGCTTCATCAAGTTCTCCCAATAACTGATCAAATCCAAAATCTATTGGTTTTGAAAATAGAGTGACAAGATTGTTGATATCATTAAAGATATATCCAACAGAAGAGTTTATCTTATCTACGGCATTGCGTACTTTCCTTTCACTATCAGTAAAGTCAAATCTAATAACATTTGAAAATATACCGCCGATAAGATCTCCAAACCCGGATAAGAATGATACAATGTCGGTTACAGTTTTTCCAAGAACTTTAACTATAGCAACTATTCTTTCCCCCAACTTTTTAACACCATCAATGATAACTGGTAGGTTGATAAGTAACCACCCAACCAAAAGTGTGCCAACAAAGTCCATTATTCTTCCCAAGAATCCCTTGGTACTATCCATTACAACTTTTCCAGTCTTCTTTATAGTCCCACCAACACTTGATGCTTCAATAATACCTTCTTGCTCTTTTCTTCTTACTGCTTCTCTCCTTCTATTGAAATATTTTTCTCTATCAGTTAATGATTTTCTCTTTAGATCATTCCTTTCCGACATGGTTTGAACAATGTCGTTAGTCAACCTTACAGAATTGTTGAAAGTTCTATTCAATGACTCTACTGACTGTGAAAGAGAAGAAACTCTTAATGACGATTTCTTTATTATTGGAGAAAGTGCCATTGTTTACACCACCTGATATTGAGTCTGAGAAAATGCTCTATAAAAATTATCAGAATTTCCAGGAGAAACTTTTGCAATTCTGTTTGCTTCACCAAGTGCTGCTGGAACAGATGGTGTTTTCTGTACAGGAGCTGCAGCTGGCAAGAAAGCAATTGTTGGTGCTGGTTCGGGTTCTGGACCTATTTGTTTAGTCGTATCGGATCTAGGTGCAGAAGATATTTCTGCCGCTTTCATTTGTTGCGGTTTTGTAGTGTCACCACCTGGTTGCTCTACCGCGTTAACTTCTCTTTTTGTATCAGTTGTAAATTGTTCACCACCATCCATTTGTTCCTGACCAGAACTGAACATACTGGATAAATTGATAATACCTTTATCCTGAAGATATTCAGTTCCAACAAAAGCAGCAGTAGCTGTAAATGCCTTCAACCACCATGGTCCCTTAGTTAAAGCACCAGCAGCAGCACTTGCAACAGCTGGTGTTGCTGCATCAACAGCAGCAGGGACAGGTTCCATTCCCTGCTCTACATTTTCCTTAGTTTGTAAATAGGTTGCTCCAGCAGCAACACCCAAACCAAGAAGATTTGCTGGACTTGCCAATCCACCACCAGCACCAAGTCTAATGAGTTTTCTAACGGATGGTGGTAATATCTTGGCAAGCCTCTTACCAATACCAGTAAGAATATTCCACAAATATATGAACGGTTTTCTTATTATACCAAGTCTTCCTATTCTGAAGAATAAAAGACCGACTCTTCCTAAACCATTAATGATGGTGAATAGTCCACCATTAAGGAAAAATAATACAGAACCAACCTTTGTGAGATTCTCTAATACATTATCTTTTATCTGGTTTAACTTCTCAGTATTACCCTCACTTAAAGCACTTATAGTTTCTATACCTTGATATAACAACCAACCAAAGAATAGTTGGTTGAAGAAGTTCATCAACCCGCCAAGTGCAAACTGTGCCTTTGCTCCAATTTTTTGTACAGGTTTCTGTAGTGCGCTTTGTATCTTTCTTTCTATTAAACTCTCTTTTCCTTCTCTCAGTTGCTGCTGCGCCAGCATATTCTCTTGTTTATTTTTCTGCTGCGCTTCTTGTGCTTCTAACTGTGATGACTGTGTTACTAAGTTGGAAATACTGATAAGATTGTTATTCAGTTGGTTCATTTGGGAACCAACTGTTAGTACAGATGAATTAATTTGTTGCAGTGTTACTTCATTGCGCTGCAGCAGTTCTCTGGATGCATTATTTTCTGCAGCGACTGCTGGGTTATATGGAACGATGGCACCACCACCCAAGGAAGACGCAGAAAAAGATCTTCTAGCCTGGTCTATTCCTCCTTGGATTGGTGACCTCATCTCAGCCATTTGCTTTCTCTTTTAGATTTTCCTCTTCAATGTACTGCTTTAGGAGGGAAAGATATACTTCCTTTTCCCAAGGTATCATATTTTCTAACTCTGTCAATGAGTATTTATGATGCTGCATCAAAGCAAAATTAACCTTAAAGTATGACTCAAGATCAGTATGAGCCATACCTACGCGAAAAAAGCAGACAGTCCCTCCAACACAACCTCACTTTCAACTCCAGTGTTTGGGTTTTTTACCTTGATAACATGATATAGTTTTGGCATTGTGTCAAAGAAAGTTTCAATCTGTTTGAACTGTTTAGAGCTCAACTGCTCCAAAAACTCTCTCAGTTCTTTCTTTGTACAGTCTGAAGCAGTCCAAGACTCTTCTTCGGTGTAGACTTGTTCAATGCAAGAAGAGATAAGATCAAACGTATCATCAACACCAATAGATTCCTCTGTAGTGAAGTTGTTTTTAATGAACTCATTCATTGATGGGTATCTCATTCTCAAAGTAAGATCATTATCTAGACGAATATCTCTACTATGGTCTTTAGATGTATGAACTTCAATGTCATCAAGGTTGATAACTGTAGGAACTCTTGTTTGGTCATCGTCTGGGCAAGTGATAAGAACTTCAACTTCCTCACCGACAGACTTGCCCCTGATATTAAGGAACAGGTATTCAATGTCGAACGTTGATAGTTCTTCTACCTTTACACCCCTGGTCAAAATACAGGCAGAAATAACTTCTTTTACAGCATTTGCAATTTGCTTATTGTCCTCACTCTCCATTGCAATAATGAGGATCTTTTCTTCTTTGACTAGAAAAGGTCTATATTTTATTTTCTTTTTCGTAGAAGGAATTTCCAACTCATATGTTGGCGTAGCAATCTTTGGTAAAGGCATAATAACCCAAAAAGTTCAGTTAAGTTTATTTATTTTACTGTGAGATGTTTCCCCCAACAGAGAATGGTTGGTTTTCTACTGAATATCCAGTAGAATTTATTGCACTGGCATCCATATTAAATGCTCCTTTGAAGAGTTCTGGATCATAATTTATGTTTGTCTCAAACATGTCTCCATAGAAACTAATGTCATCTGGAAGTCCATTTTTATTATCAGAGTTTCCTCTGAAGATAGAATAACTATCATGTTTTCCAGCAACATATCTATCTACATTAAATGTAGCAGTTGCTTTTAATATCTCAGAGGTTCCATATTTAACAGGAGTTGCATTCAGTGCTTGTGGGAACATACCATAGAAAGTATATTCTATATTATTAGCATAGTCTCTGTCAAACTTTATTATCTTTGTCTGGTTTGTCTTATAGTCCTCAGGATATGCCATTCTAAAGAAATATCCTTCACTAGACTGTCTCTGACCAGAACCACTTGCAATGAACTCCATCCAGTGTTCTAAAAACTTTATAGTTCTATATTCACTGTCAACATAGAACTCAAGTTGTATTTCAGTGTATGCTCTTGTGTGTGCCATCTTTTCAGTGACACCCATGTAGTTGCCAACAATGTCGGCGGTAGCAAAAGAACTTCCTGGTAGAGAAGCAGAGTCACACAGAAGACCGACAGTTTCTCCAATGAATCTGTAACCAACTCCCCTCACATTCAAATGTTGCCTCAGGGGGAGAGGCAACCCACCAAAAATAACCTGATAATGTGAAGTTTGTGCTAAGTTAGTTAGCGTTGGTTTAAAATCTGATATCCTTCTTGGTCTAGGTGCTGCCACTCTAAATACCTTATACGAGTCTTACATTATTAAGTATTTAGATGTCATATAAGGGAAAGTATCAACCTTCCAACCCAAAAAAATACAAAGGTGATCCAAGTAATATAGTATATCGTTCCCTCTGGGAGCGCAAATTCATGAGATACTGTGACTTGACTCAGAATATTTTAGAATGGGGTAGTGAAGAAATGTATGTGTGGTATCGGTCTCCAGTAGACAACAAACCACATAGATACTTCCCAGACTTTTATATTAAAGTTCAGGAATCATCTGGGAAAATAAAAAAATATATTATCGAAATCAAACCACTTCGCCAAACTGCTCCTCCAGCGAAACCAAAGAGACAAACCAAAGGTTATCTGCGCGAAGCATATGAATATGCTAAAAACCAAGCAAAATGGGAAGCAGCAAAAGAGTGGTGTCTTGATAGAGGTTTTGAGTTTAGAGTCTTCACCGAAAAAGAACTTGGTATCAAGTAATGGCAAAAAAGGTAGAGTCTTTTCTTGTATCACAAAGGAGAAAGTTAGCAGAACAACAAGCTGCTAAGGATGTTGCAACAAGACCTACAGATACTGATGAAAATGTAAATAGAATACGTGCCGTAACTGACAGCATTATTGGTATTAAAGATCCAGATGATTTAATGAATGCTCTGAGAGAGATATTGACAGAAGGATCTAAGATACCACAAGCAGGAAAACTTTATATCTTTGTATACAATGCAAAGACTCCTATGCTTAGATACGACCAAAACCCATTTGTTGCTGTTACTGATGTTTTCCCTTGGGGTTTTCGTGGTGAAAACTTTCACTGGGGTTTGATGAGAAACTACACATGGAATGAAATGGTTACGGGTCTTTATGAAGTATTTCCATCAGAAGTGAAGGACCTACAGATGATACCTTTTGCAAAGTTCCGTCTAAATAACTAAAAAAGAGATAGATGGCACTTACTTCTGCTGATGATTTTTCATATGGGAGTGGTAATGTAGTATCAAACTACACAATGCGTCCAGATACAATTGATAAGATAAACGCACAAAATAGAGCAAGCAAAATATGCAGATATCCTCTCAAGAGACTTGAGAGTACCTCCGACTACTTGATGATAAAAATTGTAGAATATAAACCACCAGGTTTGAAGATAGGAGGAGGAACTGAAAATTCTACAGATGCTGAAGGTAATGCACTCAATGTTGAAGATGTAACATATACAGCACCGTCAAATATTAATATAGGTTCTGTTCCAGCAAATGAAAGATTAAACCTGAAAAAATTAAAATATTTAATGTATCTACCAGTTCCACAATATGTTACAGATAATAATTCTGTGACATGGGGTGAAGACCGTTTAGACCCACTGGCTGCTTTTGGACTATCTTTCGGTGTGGATGCGTTACAAAATCCAATTAAAGCTGTAGAAACATATTTTAACTCAGGTAAACAAAAATTATCT
>Ga0255768_10003337_pt1 | contig 15958 bp, 16 predicted proteins | sample 071ome_33_FD_179983 | JGI IMG/M metagenome (GOLD analysis project Ga0255768, IMG submission 179983) | Coastal salt marsh microbial communities from the Groves Creek Marsh, Skidaway Island, Georgia - 071412AT metaG (version 2) | ecosystem: Environmental > Aquatic > Marine > Intertidal zone >...
GGTTGTACACGATAAGTGGACTGACCAATCTGGAGATGAGAGAATCACTCCTACTGCTATCAATGTCTTTAAGTCTGAACGTAAGGTTGAGGTAAATCTTAAAGACGAGGAGCTGCCATTCTAATGAAGTATCTTTTTAGACTATCTAAGGAACAAGCAACTAGTATTATTGAATCTCTAGAATCTCTTAGAAGAGAAGATGAGAATGAAGTAATACATAGCGCTAGACATTCTCTCAAAGAACAATACAAAGAGCAATTTGAAGAAGACAGAGAAATAGATGAGTCTGAAGTAATTAATGCTACACATCATATGATGGGTGTTAATTATTGTGAAAGTTGCGATTAATGGAAATTGGGAGATGGAACAAGATAATGGAAGAGTTCCAAAACCTTGTCGGTTGGCATAATGGAATTGACGAGGTAATCGATATCAAGAAAAAACTTTTTCCTGGTATTGATATTAGAACAATCACAGGGCGAGGAGAAAAGCTCCTCGTCCACGTGTTAAGAAAACGATATAGGGAGATATTAGATGATATTAAAAAACGAGCAGGAGATAACTGAGTATATTATAAGAAAAAAAGGTATTGCTAATTTTGAAGCCTTTATAAAATTCGGTTCAACTCCTAAGAATCTAAGTAATATAATCAATAAACTAAGAAATGACGGGTTCTGTATTACCCAAGATGACAATTTTGGCGATTCTCAGTACAGAATTATGGAATTTCAGTCGTAAAATACCATTAAATTAGAATAACGCACGAGATGATGCCTCTACGACGCTTTTATATGATATGCGACAGTTATATCCTAAAAAACATTTTACGAGCTTCTAGGGGCATTCTCGAAAGGAAATTTTTTGAAAAGACCTATAAAATTTGAAAAAAGGTTCAAACAACCTATAATATTTGATGAGTTGCAAAATGGGCTTGTATCTCCGACTGATATTGACTTTTGTTTTGAAACAGACAATCAATTTCTAATTATTGGAGATTGTAAAAAAGACGACGCGCCATTTCCAATTGGACAAAAGTTGGTATTAGAAAGAATAGCAGATGCTTGGAATAGTTCTGGAAAGAATAAACTAGCTGTTGCAGTAATATCCACACATAGTACAAGCCCTGAGCAACCAATAATGTTAGCAAGAACTGTAGTAACGAAAATGTATAGTAATAGAAAATGGCATAATACATTTATAACCTTTGCAGACTTTGTTAGAAAGTTTGCAGAAAAGTATGATATAGCCAAATTAAAAAATATACATTGACAGGAATAGTAGTATATATATAAATTAGCATATGGCAAGTAAATCAAAAGCAAAAGGCAACCGATTCGAAAGAGAATGCGTAGATATCGCAGAACAACATGGGTTCTCTGCAAAGAGAGCTTGGGGCAGCGATGGCAGAAGCATTGGATTATCTCCTGAAGTAGATATCGTCTTAGAATATTTATTAGACGAAAATACTTCTAGAGATATGAAAGTCCAATGTAAAGTAAGAAAATCTATAGCAAGTTATCTCTTACCACCAGATGATTGCGATATCACTCTCATCAAACAAGATAGAGGTGAAATATATGCTACTATTCGTTACAAAGATTTGTTAGAATTAATTCAACTAACATTTCAATTAAATAGATAATTACTATCTATATTAAAATAAAACTAAGGAGCAAATATGGCACACGTATTAAGTTATGTAAAAACTCGCGAAGACTTTGAAAGAGAAAAGTCTGAATTTATGAGTTATTATAATTATCTAAGTCAAGTAGACCCTGATAATGTAAATGAATGGTTTGATAAAGATTATATCAATCTATATATTGAAGGAAAAATGAATCCTTATTTCTTTGAAACAAGACTTAAATCTAGAAGTGAAAGAATATCTATGGTTAGAATACCAACTAGATGTCCTTTATGTAAAAAAGCTTGGGCAATAGAAACATTAGATAATGGAAAAAAACAAATAAACTATTTAGACCAATCAGTTTATAAAAATATACCAATGGAGAAAGGAGTATGTCACAAATGCAAGTAATCAATATGTTTAATGAAGAAGCTGAAAAATCAGTCTTAGGTTCTATCATTGTTGACGAATCTTGCTATGACACTATTAGAGAATACATTGTTGAACCTGAATCATTTTATTCTGAAACACATCAGAAGATATGGAATGCTATTGTAGAACTTAAATCTGAAAATATTCCAATAGATACTGTTAATCTTGGAACTAAATTAAAAGGTATGACATTCTATCTAACTGGATTAATTGACCACGTTCCTTCTGTTGCGAATGTGCGTTCTCACGCAGTTCAAGTTCATTCTAATTGGTTAAGAAGAAAACTAATTAATCAATCACTTGAGATTGCAGATAAGGCTCAAGATAATGCTAATGACATTAGTTCATTGTTAGCAGATGTACACGATACTACTGCTAATTTATTAAACTTTGAACCTGGACAAGAATTTAATCTTGGTAATCTATTAGATATGACTAAGGATTCTATATTCAATAAAAGAAACTTAACAACCACTGGTTTCGCACCACTAGATAAAATTATATCTGGTATGACTAAAGGTGAGATTACCATTTTTGCTGGACGACCTGGGAATGCAAAGACCACAACCGTTGCCAACATTGCTCGCAATCTTGTGTTGTCTGGCAAAAAAGTGGTTATGTTTAATAGAGAAATGCCTAATACTGAGATGATGAAAAAGTTTATTGCTATGGAATCAGAAGGTATTACATATCATATGTTAAGACATAACGCTGTAACTAATAAGAAAGCCATCGAAAGTAGTTTAAATATTATTAAAGAAAAGTATTCTGACAAACTATTTATGTTTGATAATATAAGAAATTTAGAGGGAACTTTTCGTGAAATCAGACGTATAAAACCTGATGTGGTAATTGATGACCATATCGGTCTGATTGAATACCCTACAAGAGATATGAGAGATTTAAGATTAAAGATAGGTGATACTTCAAGACGATATAAATGGTTGTGTAAATCAGAGAATATTTCAGTTATTCTTGTTTCACAATTAAATCGTAATATTGAGTATAGAACAGAAAGAATACCAAAACTTAGTGACCTAGCAGAATCTGGTAATCTAGAACAAGATGCAGAGATTGTTGCATTTACTCACTATCCTTGGACTGTAAATTTTGAGAATGCTCAACATGGAAAATATGGATTAGATATTGTTGTAGCTAAAAATAGATATGGTTCAACTGGAAAGGCTACTGTAGGATTCTCTCCTGATTGTTGTACATTGTATAATACGCCTGAAGAAGCAGAAGCTAGTCAAGCAAAAGAAATAACTGGATTACCTTTTTAACTTCTTTCGCCAGCTTTAGCTTGTTTTATTAATTTATCTAATGCAGCTTGCATTTCAGCGTTTAATGGACTATCTCCAGTTTGATTTCTTTGTGGATTTCTAGCTCTAAAATCTAAATCTTCATTAAATTCTTGTAACCTATTTTGGAATCTATAATCAGCAGATTTATCAGTTCTAAATAATTGTTTTAATCTATCATTTAGATTCATTTCTTCAAAGTATTTAATAAGAGCTTGTTTCTTTTTTTCTGAAATACCTTTACTTTTTTCTTTACTACCTTTAGGTAATGTCATTCCAGTTCTTTCAAGATAATCATTCATTGTTGGTTCATATTTTTTAGATTGAGTTTCTACATTTTCATTAGGTTGTTTTAATTCTTCCATTCTTTTTCCTAATGAATCTACTTCAGCTACAATAGATTCTAAAGCTGGGTCTTGCATATCCTTAAGCATTCCAGCGTTTAATCTGTTTAAAGCTATTTTATATTTAATACCTGTACTTAATTGGTCTATAAATTGTTTAAGTCCAGTTAATTGTGTTGGTTCGTCTTGTCTATTTTTGTTGTCCATAATAATTCCTTAAGGTTTATACTCTACTTCTTCTCTTTGTTTTTTTAATCTTTCTACTTTATCTTTCAGGATAGCAGAATAACTTACATCTTTTGGTGTAATTCTTAAACTTGGGTATCTTCCAGCATATGTAGAATTGTATTCATTCATTATTCTTGCAGCAGCTCTTGAATCTCCAGAAATAACAGCATCTTTAATATCTCTAACCGCATCTCTTTTTCTAGCTCTTACTCTATCTTTATCCATTTTTTCTGTTGCTACTAATCTTCTAGTTAATCTTCCTGCAATTCCTCCAGCAACAGGGGCTGCAATAACAGCTGCTTTTCTAAATGGAACGTCCCAATTTTCTGGATATTGAGTTTGCATACTTCCAACAAATGCATCAAAAGACCTACCTAATCTTTGAATATCATCAATAACAACTGGTTTTAAGAAAAACTGTATAGATTGCATAGGATTTTCATCAGTCATAATATCTCCAAGAACACCAAAAGCACCAACTGAAGTTAACCTATTAACAAAATCATTCCATTCTGGTTGTTTTAACATATTCAATCTTTCTTCTTTAGAATAATATTCTTTTTCTCCAGTAATAAATTCTTGTAATTTTTCTTTTGACCACATTACAAATTGACCTCCAGCAAGTCCTCCTATACCTAATGTTAATAAAGGAGTAAAGTTTCCATCTGCTATTTCGTCTCTTAAAACTCTACCAAGATATGTTGTTTGTCTATATCCAAAACGTTTAAACAAGAATAATGGTTTTAATTCTGGGTCATTAAATAGAAATGGGTCAAGCATAAAATCTCTTTGTAGCTGAGAATTTAGTGAAAATCTTTGCATACTTCTTAACATTTTTTCTTTCATAGGATTCATTACTTGAACTGTTCTACCTTTTAAGATTTCTTTTGTAACAGTATCATATCTACCTGATATAATCATATCTAAATTATCTACAACTTCTTTAGGGTCTAATCCCATTCTTTGTAATTTTTTAGTAGCCCAAGCCTTTCTTTGATTAGGAGCTAAATTATCAAGTAAACCAACCTTATCTCCTCTTAATACTTTACCTAATTTTTTAACCATTTCTTCTGCACTAGCTGCAGCAATAGTCTGATTGATTTCATTAATCTTAGAGAAAGGTTTAGCTGTTTTAGTTGTTAAAAATTCAATTCCACCTTTAAGTCCCATTTGTCCTTTTAAGAAAGATTTCCAAGGAGCTTCCATTTTTAAACTTCTATCAATACTTGTTGACAAAGCTGGGTTAACAGTCATCATTTCTTCTATTGTACTTAAAAGTGTAGCACCACTTTGAGCAACTCTTTCTCTTAAATCTTTATCTGCAAAAGGTCCATATAATTTTACTAATGATTTTAAGGTTGTTATCGGTCCAAGTTCAACAGCAGTAGAAATAACTGTTTGAGTTAAATTAGGAATAACAGCAAAACCAAAAGAAATTTTACCCATCATCTCAAGATTACCAATAGTTTGAAATACTTCAGCCATATTACCTTTGTAATTTGGATTAAAATTTATTTCTCCAGTAAATGATTCTTTGATAATATTAACAGCTTCTCTTTCTGTTTGTTTCATAAATGGAATTTTACCACCACCTAATATTTTAGGAGCATTAGCCCAAGGCATTTTAATATCTCCATCAATTCTTTTTAATAAAGCATTATAATAAGTACCATCATGAGTAAAAGCTTTTGCTAATTCAATTCTTTTACTAGCTCCACCTAAGTATTCTCCAAATACTCTTCTCATATCTCTTTCAATCATATTTTCTCTAAAATTTTTAGTAGCCATATTAACTAAATCTACATCTGCTAAATCAAAATTAGAAAATGTTTTTCTTGGTCTTTCAAGTAAAGCGTATGGTTTTAATGTTTTATTATTTATTTGTAGTTGCATTAAATAATGCAATGATAAATCATCTTTAAATGTCTTTTGTCCATTACCAGAAACATTGTTTTTGAATGCTTTAAAAATAGAAGCAAATTCTCTTTGTTTTTCATTTCCAGAAACTTCAAATTTCTTTAATGTTGATTTAATAATATTATTAATTTCTACTTTAATTTCATCAGTATATTCTCCATTAATTTTAGGAAGAATCTCAAAATCATCTTTTAACATTTTATTTATTTTTTCGTCAATATTTTTACTTCCATCAAATAAAATATCTAGAACTTCTCTTCTTAAAACTATAGGAGCATAACCTACTTCAAAAGGTGCAAGACTTGGTAAAGCTGTTTGAGCATCAGCATAAACTTCATCAGTAATACTTTTCATACCTTTAATAAAATTAATTCTATTTCTAAAACTCATTTCTTCATTGTATGTAAATTTTTTAGACTTAACTCCATCAGCCAATTCTTTTTCTAATTCTTGTACATATAAAGTATGCCCATCATTGACTCCCATTTTAATATTTTTACCTTCAGAAACAAGTTTTGCGTGCTTAGCACTAATAGCACGATAATCATTAAAAGCAGAAATATTTCCAGTACCTTTTAAGTAAGTTTCATATGCCTCTTGCACTGGTTTAGGGGCTTTTTTAGCAATATTCATTATTTTAGCAAGCTCATTTAATCTTGTAGAAGTTTTTTGTTGAGTTGCTTGGTTAACATTATTAATTAATCTTACTAACTTTCTAGCATAAGGGTCTGTTAATTGATTATAAAAAGGAGCAAATCCTCTCAGTACATTAGAAAATGTACCTTTAGATTGCGCATTAGGATTTACAAAAGTTAAATTAATATCTAGTTTTTTAGCGTTTTCTACAAATTCATTAATATATTTTTGTGCCTGTAGATTATCTGCTAATATTTTTAATTCTGCTGAACTTAATTTATTTACATCAAAATCTAAAATAATATCTTCATCAATAGCCTTTTTAATTAACTCGGAACCCATAGAACCTTTTTGTCCAGACTTTACTATTTTATTATCAAGTTGATTTACAGTATCTTTTAAAGCATTTAAAACATCTTCTTTATTAAAATTTTCTACTCCCTCTGATACCGCATCTGAAACAGCTAAGTTCCATCTTGATTGATTAATTGTTCTTGCTACTCTTGGATTCTTTTTAGCTAATTCATCAATATATATTTTTTGAGCATCATCAGTTAAACCAGCTAATGTTGGAGTATCAGATTCAATAAAGAAATCAAAGAATTTTTCAGTATTTTTTTCATCAAGGTAATACTTAGTCATTTCGGTACCTTTTTTACCTTTTGTCAACTGAATTTCCATAGTCATACCTGTATCGGTAAACTTTTCTGAACCTTTAACAATAATTGCTTCAGAACCAGCTCTAAAATCTGCTATAACAGTATCTTCTGTAGAAACAGTTTTTTTTGAAGGTTTGCCAGTTTCTGGAAAAACTTCTGATATTTCTTTACCAATTAGTTTATCAGCTCTACCACCAGTTGTTCTAATTCCACCTTTTTGCTCGTAGACAATAACTCCTCCGCTTCCAGTTTTACTTTCTTTGTCTTTAAAATATGATTCATAAGCAGATTCCCTTAATAGTGTTTCATCTGCTATAACTTCTTGAGCTTGTTTTAACTCTTTCGTGTCTTTCATAAACTTACCAATTTTCTTTGGTACTTTTAATCCCATAATCAATCCAGCTCCCATAGCAAAGTCTTCAAATTCTGGAGCTCTGCCTTCATAAACTACTGGACTAAATGCTGAGAAAGAAGCGATTTCAAAACCTAATCCTGACTTAGAAAGTTTCCCTATCCCTGGAACCTGACTTAAAGTTCTAGATGTACCAGCTCCTAAACCAAGAGCTGCACTTTTAGCAAATTTAGATAATTTAGCATTCTTCATTACAAGACCTAAAGCATCTGTTTTAGATAATTCTTCATATTCTGCAGGGTCTATTCCAGCTGCTAATATCTCATCTCTAGCTGTTTTGGCTGCATCATATAAGCCATCATAAGTACCTAGCATAAATGCTTGTGGAAGTCCTTGTTCTACTACATTTTGGACTAAAGAAGTAGCTGTTTTTCTAGATAAATTACTTTTTTTAGATAATAATATACCAGCTCTAGATATAGCTGTTTTCTCAATTCCTTTTCTACCAGCTAATCCAAATGCAGCTTTTGCTCCAGCTTTTGCTGCCCAACTACCAACTCCAGCAGTACCAACAGTTACTGCTAAATCTGTAGGAGATGCAAAGAAAGAAAATATACCAGCGGCAACATCTCTAACCATACTTTCTGGAGCTTCCATTAAATTAAATCTTTTTTTTCCATGTGTTATTTCATACATCATACCACCAATAGATTGATTGTATGCTTGTTTAAATACCAATGGAAGTGAATCAAAGAAATTTTGTTTATCGTCCATGACGGTTTCAGGAGCCATAGGGTCTGGTCCATCAAAAGATAATCGTTTTTTAGTTAAAGGTGAAGATGTTAAGTTTGATTGCCCATTATATTGAGGTTCATATGTATCTAAAATAAGTTTTTTTGGCATTATTCGCTCTCATAATAAGTTCTTAATTGGCTTTTTAACATATTTAATTTTTCTTCTTGTTTTGCAATGAAATCTTTCTTTTTTTCTTGATAGGCTGCTGGTCTAGATTTTAGTTTTATTAAAGTATCTTCTAATAATTTAATTTCTTTATAGGTTCCTATTCTATCTCCTCCACTTCGATAACCTTTTAACTCTCTTTGCAATGAAATTATTCTATCTCTATATGCTTTTCTGTTACGAAAAGGAGGTTCTGCGTTTGCTAGTTCTCTCTCTTCTACTGTTAAAATATCTCCACGTCTTATTTTCCCCAATACATCTGTATAAGTTTCCCATTCTTTTTTAGCTTGTGCTATTTCATTTTTAATATCTGTTTTTATTTTAGTTTCAACATCTTCAGCAATAATCTGTTCAGATAATTTATCAAGCCTTTTTTGTTCATTGGGAGTTAAACCTTGAGTTCTTCCTTTTACAATTAAAGCAGACCTTTCTTGTGTTAATGCTTTTAAATCAGTTTTAGGTTCTCCATTTCCATTTCCATTTCCATTTCCACCAGTATATTGAATTTCTGGAAATCCATATTCTTTTTGTAATGCTGAATCAATTTTTTTTCTATCTTCTTTATCTTCTAAATCTGAATAAACAAATTGTCCTCCAAACATTTTTTTGGTCATAGCATTTCTATATACTTTATATATTCTATCAAAATCTTGTTGAGAGAATTGTGATTTTAAATTATTTTCATCATCAACGAAATAATCTTCCCATTTATAATTAACTCCAAATTCATCATTTAGTTGTTGCATTAAATTGTCTGATTGAGCTGCAACTAATTCTTTAACATTATCTTGCTGATAATAGTAATTTCTCAATTCTTGTGGACTTGCAATTTTATTATTATTCGCTAACATATAAGATTCTTGTAAATCATCAAGTTTTTCAGGTTCAAGAGTTTTCATATAATTAATATAGGATTGACTTGATTTAGCAAACTTGTCATAATCTTTCATTCCATATAATTCTCTATAACCTTCTTTGTCTTTATTTTCAAAGATATGAACTAAGATAGGCTCAATAGTATCTTCCCATTTTATATAGTCTGAATTTTGTTCATATAAATCAATCATACTATCAAGAGCTTTATTCATAGATTCTGGGTCTTTAGCTCTAAGAAAATCTGTTTTATATGATTGGTAGGTAAGTTTTACTTCTCCTCTTTTTACACTTGATTGTTTTAATTCCTCAGGGTCATCTGCAATTGCTATATTATATTCTGAAGCTACTTGTTGCATTTTATCAGTATAAGCATCTCCTTTAGACATATCTCCTTTTTCATAAGCTTCTATAGCATTCATTTTAAAGTTGAAAATTTTATCATTAGCATCTCTTTTGTCATTAAGATTGATTCTATCTTTATTTTCTTGATATCTTTTTTCATCTATAGCAAGATTTTCTTCTCTAATTCTATCTTGTCTTCTAATATCTTCTTCTCTTTGAATTTTAGCTTCTCTTTGTTGTACTAAATTAGGGAGAGTTTGATTTAACAATCTATCTAAAGCTTGTTCTCCTGGTAAATTTGGGTATAAAGGTCTTCTTGCCATATTAATTCCTATATATTAGTTCTTTGATAATTACTATATAAATCTAACAATTGTTGATAAGGTTGTCCAAGCATTGATTGAGCATTAGCCATAAAACTTTCTCTGTCGTATGGTAATTGATTTGCAAATCTATCAATATCTTCTTGAGTAGCCATTCTGCTTTCAGTTGCAGTTGTTCCTCCAGTAGGGTCAAGTGATGTAAGTTGCAATCCAGTTTGAGCTATTCCACCAAGATAATCAAATAATGTTCCTTGTAATTGTCCAAGTCTAGTACCAATTTGTTCTTCTACCGCAGAATATCTAGCTAACCTTTGTCTTGCTTGTTCAGAAAATTGTTCCATTCCAGTTTCATATGCTTGTTCTCTCAATCTTTGTTGAGCTCCAGAAATTAATCCACTTACTCCAGCTTCTCCAGATAATTTACCCATAGTGCTACCTAGTTGAGTTTGTAATGCTGTTGTAGCTTGAGAAAATTGTTGCCCAACATCAGCTAATAAAGTAGATTCTTGTTGCATTAATGCTTGTTGAGCTTGTTGATATCCACTTACATCAAATGGTCTAAAGAATTTACCATAAGGTGTAGATGCTCCATATCCGTATAGTGAACCAGGGTCAGTTAATACTGACATATCATATCCTTGAGAAGTTAAAATATCTTGTATTGTTTGAAATTGAGTTCTATATCCGTTTGCCATTATTATATATTCCCCATAAAACCTGTTGATAAAGGTTGTGTTAATAAGTTATTACTTGTATCTTCTTTTTTTAATTCACCATATTTTTTAAGCAATCCTTCAATATCCATTACATTATAATCTTTTTCTATCATTGCTTGAGTTGAAACATCTCTAAATCTATCTGATGCTAATGTCTTTATTTCAGAACCAATACTTTTTAATGCATCTGCTTGAGTATAAGTACTTATAGCAGTTCCTAAAGCATTATAAATATTAGCTAAATCTTGACTATCTGCTGCTTGTTTAATAAAAGCATTCGTAGAAGCTATATCTGCATCAAAATCTGCTCTTCCTTGTTTAAAAAATAATCCATCTCCAAGAGTTCCTTTTATATATTTTCTGTAATCTCCAACAGATTCAGCTCCAGCATATTGTAAACCAGCTGTTAAAGCTGCTCCTGCTACTGCTCCAATGGGAGTAAAGGCGGTAGCAGCCATACCAATTGCTTTACCTATATTTGCCCATTTACTTCTTTTTGCAGCTTTTTTTTGCATACCACGTTCTGCTTCTTCTACTGCAGTTTCATATGCACTTCTAGCTCTTTCAATATCTTGTTTTTCTAGTTCTGCAGCAGTACCAAGTTCAGTTCTACTTAATATATCTTGAAGTCTTTGTGTAGATTGTTGTCTTGCTAATAATTGTGCAAATGTTGCCATTATAATTTATCCTTTGTTAATTCTAAAAAATGTTCCACTGTACCAGCACCTTGTTCTGTGTTATAATGTTTTTTCCAATACTTGGCTAAAGCTTCTTTACCTTTTTCAATAGGCTCTGGTATACGCCAGTACTTAATCCTACAATGTAATATCCCAGCAGCAATATTGGTACGAAGAATCCAATCCCAATCATCAATAGTAGCATCAATGAAATAATAAGGGTCGATACCCAAAGTATCAGCACATGCTTGCAAAAGGTCAGGGCGCTTAGAAATAAAGTTACGACAATTGTCCACGGCTGTTTCTGGTTCCACTTGCCAAAAGCTTCTTGCAGGTCCGCTACCAATCTGTTCAATATACTTGTACTTGCTTTCCACAAGCCCAGTGGCGTAAACCATGTCAATAGCTTCTTGTTTAGCATATTTGTCTCCTAATTGAACACAAACATCTTTAATTAAAGATTTAATTTGTTTATTATCGATGCCCATTGCTTCTCCTCGTATTGAAAACACCAATACTACTAGTAGTAATTGTATGTACTTCACCTCTATAAAATAAGAAATTTTCTCTCTCTATGTCAAGCATTTTCTTACTCATTACGGTGGTGGTTCTCCTCCACCATCATCGTGACCAAATCCTAACACTTCACTAATAGCATGTGGTTGATTTCCAGTTGCTGGTATAGCATCAGGCATAGTATCACAAGGACCACCTTGTGCACCAAAATTGTGAGTTATACTTCCACCACCTGCACCTGCAATCAATCCACCTAAACTAAATCCACCTACAGAGGCAGCTGTATCAGTACAATCAGTTGCCTCTCTAATGTGTGCATAAATACCTACATTAGTAGTTGGTATAATTGGTAAAGCCATTATTATTCAGCGTCTCTTATTGCTATCATATCTGCAAGTTCTGCTTCACATAATGCTAAGTCAGCTTCTAGTCTTGCTTTGTGTGCTTCACATTGAGATATAGCATCATCAACTGATTTAGTTTCTACATAATCCACTACTTCTACATCATTTCCTGAAGCATCTTGCATAGTTCTTGTATGCTTGATTTCTATTTGTTTACCTGATTCATAAACAGGTGCTTCAACTATTTTTTCTGATATTAGTTTAGCCATTTAACTTCTCCTTCAATTCGTTTATTTGTTGTTGTTGTTCTTTTATTGCTTCTACTAAAACACCAACCATTTTATCATAGTCGATTGTTTTAAAAGTCTTTTCATTATCTGTAAACTCTCCAGTTTGTAATTTCTTTTCTCTTACTACTTCAGGAATTACTTGTTCTACTTCCTGTGCAATTAATCCTATATCGTGTTGTCCACTTCTTGATGTAGCATTCCAATCAAATTCTACACCTCTTAATGCCATTACTTTACCTAAAGCATTGTCAATAGTTTTAATATTATCTTTTAATCTTTTGTCAGATACACTTGTAGAATAAGCAACTACATCTCCATCTACATGAAGATTTTGCCCATTATCTAATTTCATATAATCTACAAAAGTAGTACTATTGTAAGCTTGTCCTCTAAAAGTAAATTCAGATTCATTATTTGCATAATTATTAAATCTTAATTCTGCACTACTTCTTCCAGTATTTCCTTTATTTGCTGAAGTTCCTGAAAAATATACATTACTACTTATACTACCAAGTAAAGAATCTCCAGCAGAATTAATCATTATACCTGCTTCATATTCAGTATCAGCACCTCGTTTGGATTGAAAACCAGCAATAGTATTAACATTAGTATAAGCACCATCATCTACATTGACTTTTAATTTAAATGGAGGTGAGGTAGTTCCTATACCGACATTTTGAGAAGAATTGATTGTCATAGCATTAGCACCACCAGTTAAGAAATCTACTCTATTATTACCAGCACCATTTCTAATCATAAATGAAGTAGTGTTAGTAGCATAGCCACTTTCCATTCTTAAATCAGCATCTCCTGAAGGACTATAAATTCTACCTACTCCATGCACATCTAATAAATAACTTGGTGAGGTAGTTCCTATACCGACATTTCCAGTATCTGCTTTAATTACAAAAGCAGGTGTAGTAAAACTTCTATTTCCTACTGCTGTTGAAGGTGTAATTTCAAATCCTGCATCTACATTATCTTGTGTAGATATTAGCCAATTATAATGTGTCCCTGCTGCTTCACTATGTAAGAATAACCCATCATCTGCATCGTGTCTTGAGAATTGTGCAGTATAAGCACTTGAGCCACTTACTACATTTAATTTAGCACCTGCACTTAATGATGTAGTTCCTATTCCGACTCTTTGAGAACTATCTATTCTCATAGCTTCAACATTATTATCAGTTGAAAAAATTAAAGAATGACCAGTATTTGCAGTCATTAGTTTTAAAGAATTGTTGTAATAACTATATTGAAGCCCTGCACCGAAAGCATCGTTTGCACTACCAAAGATTAATGTACCAGTATGTATGCTACTTTCTCCTGATAAGATACTAATACCACTATCACCACTATTTTCAACTACTAATTCATCACCATCACTATCAGGTGCCACACTTGCATCTCCATTATAAATGTGGACTTTACCTTCAGGTGATGTAGTTCCTATACCGACAAATCCAGTATCATCAATAGTCATTTGATTTGACATAGTTCCTGATGTGTTAGCAGTTAAAAATCTTAATTGACTTGCAGAATCATTATGTGAGTTTGCAAAGTGTCTAATTGCAGCATATCCAGTTTCATTGTAAGTATTTTTAAATAATAAAGTTTGATAATTAGATAAATGCCCACCACCTACTGTATGCATTGATGCACCAAGAATTAAATTGTTAGCACTTGCACTTCCTCTTACATCAAGCTTACCACCAGGTGATGTAGTTCCTATACCGACATTACCTGATGATGTTACTCTTAATCTTTCAGATATTGTTGAGCCAGTTGCATTACCAGTAGTAATATGGAAATCATTTCCAGTAACACCAAGCAATACACCATAAGTGTCAGAAGCATTATCAATTAAGTTCATATAGGTTATAGTATCTCCACTTTCAAACTTAGCCACAACATTAGTTGTTGCATGTTTTACATGAAGCACATTGTCAGGTGATGTAGTTCCTATACCGACATTACCACCATCTCTATTAAAAACAAGATTATTTCCAAGTGGATTTATATATAAAGGCCTACTACTAAATGATTGAATCCAAGAATATCCACCACTTGAATATTCTGACATAGATAATCCAGTTCCACTTACAGAATTATTTCCAGTTATAGAATTTATCCCAACTATATGTAACTTCTGTGCAGGATTTGTAGTTCCTATACCGACATTACCTGAACCAGTAATTCTCATTCTTTCTGTATAAGCACCACCAGTTTCATATCTATGTCCAAAAGATATATTACCATCTGATTGATTAGATGATGAATGAAATATAGATAATTCTCTACTACTACCTGATAAATCTACACCAAATCCTGCTCTTACAGTAGCATTAGCATAGACATACATTCTTTCTCCAGTTGATGCACCCAAATGCAAAGAAGCTAAAGGATTGGTTTCTCCTATCCCAACATTGCCTGTGCTATTATCAATTCTCATTCTTTCAACAAAACCTGCACTTGTTACTGGACTACTACCATAACCAAAGACTATATCATCTGCACTTGCAGTAGTTGCCAATGCTATTCTTTGAGTTGATAGTGCATGTATACCACCTCTTGAATTTCCAGAATAATGAACTACTACCCCTGCATCAGTTCCATAAGCTTCTAATTTATTGCTTGGTGATGTAGTGTTTATTCCGACATTTCCTGAACTTGTAATTCTTACTTTTTCAGTAGAAGCAGTATTAAATAATAGATTGCTACCACTATCATAAACTATTCTACCACCATCTACATCTGAAACATCTCCTAAATCTATATATGCACCACTTCCATCAGCAGAAGTAATTTGCATTATTGCATCTCCAGTAGATTGTAAATGTAATAATCTGTTAGGCGATGTAGTTCCTATACCGACTCTGTTGTTAGTAGAATCAACTTTTAGAGTATCAGTATCAAAAGTAGCATCTCCTGAAACAGAAATGCCATTTAAAAATTGAAATAATCCACTACTATTAACAACTAATCTATTCGCAGCACCATTTACATCATATAGAGATAATTGATTTGCACTACCACCTGCTGTAAGAATAAAATCTGAATTATCTGTTGCCAGTCTTAAATGTGAACCTTTTGTTGCACCAGTTTCGTGTATAGTTAAATAATTACTTGATGGTTCGTGTGTAACACTTTCACTTCCATCACCCGAACTAAAATTACCAGTAGCTGCATCAAAAGTAAGATTAGATTCTACATCTATTGTAGTGCTACTACCATAAGTCAATACTCCATTAGCAGTTGAGCCATTGTAGGTGAGTCCTGCAGTTCCATTTTCCCAAAAACCAGTACCAAAGTTGTAAATTAATGCTTGGTTAGCACTTGGAGAAGTAATACTAACATCAGATAAATTATTAATAGGAATATCAATATTAGCACTACCATCAAAAGCAACGCCTGCAAT
>Ga0255768_10003349_pt1 | contig 15933 bp, 25 predicted proteins | sample 071ome_33_FD_179983 | JGI IMG/M metagenome (GOLD analysis project Ga0255768, IMG submission 179983) | Coastal salt marsh microbial communities from the Groves Creek Marsh, Skidaway Island, Georgia - 071412AT metaG (version 2) | ecosystem: Environmental > Aquatic > Marine > Intertidal zone >...
TCTGTTTTGTTTTGAACAAGATTTAAATTCTTTTATAAATTCTTCTCTTTTAGGTTCGTCTATGATACAAACCCAATCTAAACCATTCAAATTTTTGTGTTTAAAAAACTTGTGAAATGATTCATTAGCCCACAAAATATTACCGCTTTGATCAACTTCTAGTATCGCCTCTTCTAAATTATAAAATACCGCTTTTGAGCGCTTGTCTATCATTATTTGACGGCGATCAATTCTGTTTATGGTATCTTTTATTGAAGAGCCACCGTTTGTAGTTAATTCATTTTTAATCTGTTCTACCGTAACCATGATATAATCATGCCCCTGTATCATTTTCAACACAGGTTTTATTATTTTTTTATAAGCCCACTTAATACCACTATAAATAGCAACCACGATTGGCGCAGCTAATCCCAGATATTCTAATATTTTCGTGTAATCCATCGCCCCCCCATTTGAATGGGGGCATAACAACCAAAGTCATTAGCCCCCAATTTTTAAAAAATCAAATATAAGCTTACAGATTACATGCCTGTAATAGGTTTATAGTCGAAGAAGTCACCGCCAGAGCTTACCCCAGTGGTTACAAAATCAACCTTCATCACCAATTCACCAGGAATGCTTCTGGTTGGATTGGCCGCACTATCTGCTGCTCTATCCGCCTCATCACCATCTGCGATGTCGTGCATATTCGTGGTACTTAGTGTAGCAGGAGCTTCTGCTGCGTTTCCTGCTGTGTTGAGCCAAATTAATCTAGAAGCATTGGTCGCGCCGCTGTCTAGAGTGCCAGTAAGAGTATACTCATTTGCTCTATACTTGGTAACAGTTTTTGCGCCAAAAGCGTGTTCAAACTGATGAATAGAGCGACGAGTATTTGAATCAGAGCCTGGAATAAGCATGTTTGTGTCAGCGACACCAGAAAGGGTGGTACTGATTGTACGGATAACATAATTTCCAGCAGATTGATAGGCAAAAGTGCCACCAGATAAAACCTTTTGATTAGCAATCAAACCATTAGCGGCTTGAACCGGAATAGGCGCTCTGCCAAAATCCGTAGCATTATCTTTTAAAACCAAGGCTTTTGTGATAACGGTGCCAGTTGTCTCGTTTCCGAGGATTGTACCACCTTGAGTTTGCGACGTAAAAGCGCCACCGGCGGTATTTTTTAAGTGATTGTTTGAACTAGGAACTGCCATTATATATCTCCATTAAAACAGAATAATAAAAAAACAATATATTTCCACTGTCCTAAAAGAGTTCCAATTCCCAATTTAATATACACAATTTAGACATCTATTTCATTTTTCTTTTTGTAAATTTTAACAGCTTTTGCGACTTTTCTTCTGGCGGTCTCTCTGCTATAACCATTAATCATTCCTATTTCGTTCATCGTCATATTTGAAATAAACTTTTGTTTTAGTAGATCAGCGTATTCTTCTGGTATCCCCTCAAAAACATCCCCATAATCCACATATGAATCCTGGGCGCTCAACTCTAGCGTATCTGTTGCAAATTCTCTAGTTTTCTTTTTTAGCTCATTTTTAAAGGCAAAATTTAAGTTTTGATAAAGATATGATGTAAATTTAGCGCCTCTACCGGGATCATATTTTTTAATACATTCCCACAATGTATTTAATTTAATTGAATCAATTTGATCTGGGTCAATCGTTCTATATCTTGACGACACCGCATTCATAATGCCTATTATATTAGAGTCACTCAAGAGTTCTTTCATTTTGTTGTCCATGATCGCTCCTTAAAATTATTCCACCAAAATTGTCTTTCTTTTCTATTAACATGCTTAGAGCATCTAAATACTCAATATTTATTTCATTAGCTACTACATACTCCACCATTCCTTCTGGATAAACCAGTATTGACCAAAATTTATTGTCTTTTAGTTGATCTTTGAGTAAATTAACCGTCTCTTCTACGTCGTGATTTGATAAAATTTCATTTTCTGTATATGAACAAATCTTTTCGTCTATCTGTTTTCTAATGTCACGAATATCAAAAAGTCTAGCCACGCCAACAAAAAAAGAATATTTACCCATAATCTTGAGGGCTTCAATACCGTCTATTTCTTCGTTTAATATTCTTAAAATCTTGCCAGTTACCGGAAAGTTAGTATGGGCTATCCAACAGTCCCACCTGTCAGACGGCTTCAATACAGACTCTTCTGGGTATGCCCCTAGCGGGGTATAAACCACATTGGAGCCTTGCAAAGGAAACAAAAATTCTTTTTCTGACTGTTCTTCTATTGTCGCGTAAGGTGTTATCTCCTCAATTTTTTCTTCTGTTTTGAACTCAACCGCTACTTTGGCATTCCAGCTTTCCCAGGATATTGTTTTTCTAGGTTTCATAATAGTCTCCTAAATTAGTGGGTTAGCATCTAATGGTGGTATGACCACCTGATCATCTGCCTTTTGCTTATGTTGATTAGCTATATTTTTTAAAGCCACGTAGAATCTTTTTAATTTTTCTATTTGTATCGCCTGTTCTTCAGAACTGTATATGTCGGCAATATTATCAATTATTTTTGATGTCGTTTGTTCATCATCTAAAAATGTAAAAATAGTAGCCATACACGTTATTCCAGTCTCATCTGCCTGCCAGTCGCAAGAAAATGATAATTCTCCATTAGAATCACATTCTATTATAAGACAAGCTCCGTCAATTTTATCTAAATGCTGGATTTCCCGCTCCTGTGATTGCTCTTTCATAAAATGGGTCCAATTTTATTTGTTTTTCATTAATCTTAGAAAATGACAGTAAGCTACCATTTTTTATAGCACCAACTATTTCAGGTACATGTATAATATACACAGCCTCGGCAGTAATATCGCCATTATTATTTACAATTCTAAAATCATAAATATTTTTTTCTAGCCATCCAAAATCAATTTCAAAGTGTTTTAGGCATAATTCTTTTAATGTTTCTTTCTCATCTTTTGTTGAGACTAGCTGACTCGGAAGATTATAATCATCATCAAAATAAACCTTTAAATAGTTTTCACTAAGATAGTTTACGTGTTTATTAAATTGTAATAAAACTAAAGTCAACTTAACTTTCATCTTTTTCTTCTTCTGCTTGTTTTGCAGACTCCATTACATTTTCTTTTAGCTTTTGTACAAAATTAAATTGAGCCATAATATGCGCATAATTTTGAATATTGTCTATAAGCAAATCTAGAGCGTTAGAATCGGCTTTTTCGATTAATTGATTTATGTCTAGCGCCCTTCTATCCATGAGCGCAACATAATGAGATTCTAGCGCCTTGATTATTTTAATTTTATTTTCCAACTGTAGCCTCCAATAATTTATCAACAGTGTTTTTCCAGGTAAATTTATTAGCGGTTTCAATCCCGCTGTGATTAACTCCGAGTTGACCACTTTGTTTTAACGAATGAATATCTCTCATGTACTGTATTATAACATCTTTTTGATCATTTGCAAGTTCTGCCCAGAATCCTTTTGTGCCGTCAAAGAAAACGCCATCAAACGCCGTCTCTAAATTATGAGTATTTACCAGACGAGAGTTTATTGGCGTACAAAATTCTTTGTGTGCTGAATAATTCGTGGCTATTACGTGTTTACCGCAAGCCATCATTTCAAGCAACTCAAGATTCCAGCCTTCTGCTCTAGCGGGAAAAACCCCGCAATCAACCATATTCATCAATCTGGCAACATCTTGGTGGTGTTGTTGTCTTGGGATTAGTTTGATTTTATCTCCAAGTCCCGACGTTTTATAAAGTTGCTCCCAGTAATTCTTCTTGTCTTCCTGTAAAAATGGATTTTCGCACATCATCCATAGTTCCACGTTATCGTCTTTTGTGAAAGCCTTATTGAAACATTCCACTAAAATATCGTGACCTTTTCTTTTTTCCCACTTTCCGCAGTTAAAAAACACGGTTTTTTCTGAATTTGTTATTCTTTGCGGATAAAATATATCAATATCTACCCCAAGCGGAACAACATGGACATGACAACCTACATATGGGTCGATTGTTTCTTGCGCCCATTTAGAGCAAACAAGAAGCTCATCACAATGACCCAAGCTGACTTTTTCTCTTTGATCAAATTCAGTTAATTCAAATATGGGAAAACCAAAATGTTTACCAGTTCCGACCCGTTGAAATAAGTCGTGCTGATGCCAAATTTTAATATGCGGCCTATCCAACTTTAATTTTGTAATGTTGTTCATCGCATGAGCCACAAAGTCTTCAACAGGTTCTGGTTGTCCAATGGGATAAAGCGCCACAGAATTATCTCTGGCGTAAAGCTCTTTTAAGATATTAAATCCTGCCACGCCGTAACCAAGACTATTAATGGGCGTTTGTAAGTTAATCATAGTTAATCCTTTGACAATATCAAGTGTTTTCTTAGCTCAAAAACTTCTTTCCAGTTAGGTATTAGCTTTTCATAATTTTCGTATGAATTATGTTTTCTGTCTGTAGATAAAGGCCAGAAATCTAGTTCTTTTTTTAGTTGAATTTTAGACCAGTCGCACAAATTTATGAAAGTATTTTTTCTTTCTTCAAAAGAGTTCGCATATAAGGATTCATAATCAATAATGCAATCAAACTTTACCTCGTCTAAATACATTTTTAATTTTTCTTTATATTTAACATATTGTGAAATCATATTTTGAATCGGTATTGGATCTCTAACTATATTAAAAAAATCTTCATCACTTTTTATATGGTCGCAATACCATAATCTCTTTTTAGTTTTTTGCTCAAAATTACTCGACATCCATTTTGAAGCAAAATAATCAACAAAATTATGCCTGAATAAAAATATTTTTTTTGAAAAAAGATTTAATAGCATAATATTTTCATCTTCTTCAAGGTCGTGTTCTAGTGTTTTAATAATTCTTATTCTGTATTGCTTGATTATTTCTTCAATATTTTGAATACTTGGTTTTGGGATTTTTATGTTAGAGTCTTTATAACTTCCCCAGTTGTCATAGAGCGGTGAAAACGGCTCAGTCAGAAGATGCCCGCAATTTCTAATGTTTATGTAAAGCGCCTCAGATAAAGATGTAGAACCGCACCTTCCGAACAATGAAAATAACCCTATCGTATTATTAAATTCTAATTCATTTGTCCATATACCGGCAGTAACGGCAGAGTTTATATTTTTATTACTCTCTTTAGAGTGGAGTATATTATATGCATCCTTTTTATTTATAGACGTGTTTTGTTTTATTGTTTGATAAAAATCTTTTTTACACAGCATAAGAATACTATGAGTCGCATAGAAACACACATAATCCTTGTTTTGCATCAGCCAGTTGTCTACGGCGGTTTTTACTCCAGGCCAGTCCATATTATAATAATCATCTATTAAAATGATACCGTCTTCTGATATTAGTGATTTAGCTATTTTTAAATCGTTCATTGTGCAGTCATATGTATGACCGCCATCAATTGAAAAAATTCTTATACGATTAGTTTTGGCTTGGTTAATAATTTTTTTTATATTTTCTGCCGTGTCAGAGTTTCTACTATCTTGATGCAGGATGTACACACTTTTCTCTGGGCATATTTCTTTTAAAGTGTTTTTAAAACAGTCTAGGTCTTTTGAAGAAGTATAGCCAGAATAATCATGCGATAAGTCTTTATTATATTTTCCCCAAATATCGACAGATATTCCAATCTCATTAGGGTTTAACAAATCAGCAAATACAACAAACCTTTTACCATGATATGTGCCTATTTCTACAAGATTTCCTTCTTTTTGAAAAGATGATATATGATTAATTAGGGTCCAGTTTTTTTTAGGCTCACCAAACCAGCCATCTATTTTAGACACTTTTTCAAAATTTATCATTAAATTACACCGTTTAATTTGGAAACTAGGTCATTAGCAAAATATGAACCACTTATCCATGTTTTATCCATAGACTTAAAATATTTGTGAGCCTCGTATATTCTATCATAATCATATAATAGACTAGAAGCACAATTTAAATCAGTAAAATATAAAGGGTACTCTTTTCCTAAATACTCTTCTACAGCCGGATGTCTGTTTATTATAATTGGCGTATTCCTCGCTACAGACTCTACAATAGCATTGTTGGCCGATGCATCATCCAAGTCTAAAAATACAACACAGCTAGATAAAACATCATCAAACTCTTGATTTGATATTCTTTTAATTTTTACACTTGATTCTATGTATCTTTCTTGTTTCCTGTTGACTCTTGTTTTTGTATATTGTTCAAAATTATAAAGCGCTATATTTTCATTGCTCGGTAGCCATATTTTCTCTATTCTAGAATCGCATTTTAGTTTGTGTATAGAATCCATTTTTCTTAGCCAGTATCCTATCTGGACTACCTTTTTTCTTTCTTGTTTTAAAAAACTATTAATATTCCACTTTTTAAAAGGTATTTCTGTCGGATGCTTTAAAGATATCACGGGAACTTCTAGCTTGCTCCTAACCCATCTAGCGTGATATTCCGATAAAGAAATTATACATTTGCAAAAATTTAAAGACTCTAAAAATATTTCTCTTTCAAAAAGCGCATCTGGCCTATTAGAAGCGTCAAACCAACTTTCTATCTTTGGAGGATTATGTAAAAAACCAACCCATTCTTTCTTATAAGGAGGATTCATCTCCTTGAAATCATTTCTGTCCCCGTTATATAAATTATGCACATTCCAGCCAAACGATCTATCCATAAAATCATCTAGATACAAGCCGTTTTTAGAATGTAAATGTTTTAATTTAGACATGCAATAACCCCAGCCAGACCTATGTGCTTTAAAGCTGGTAGTGTTAGATAAATTTAATTTTATCATATTACTCTTTTGCCTAACATTCCTTCAAGATACCCTATTTGATATTTACATTTTAAAATAACTAATTTCTCTAAATAATCGCCGCTATCGCTGACCGATTGCTCGAAAAGCCATCTCGGATGATTGCAGTCAATAACTTCCGGCGCTTCAACAAACCTTCTCCACAAATCGTTTCTTTTTTCTGTGTATTGTAGTATAGAAATAGATAAACCATCTAAATACCCAAGATTATAATAATAATCAGAAATTATTTCATGATCAAAATCTTTTTCTGTTAAAATTTTTGTTTTAGATAAAACACTACTATAATAAATTTTACTACAACCAGCCACTTGTTTTAAAAAGGCAGAATTATTAAGAATAGTTGATCTAGGAGTTTTACACGGAGAAAACCCAATCCTGTTATAGATAGACCCTGAAATTACAGCGTTGTATAATGAACCATAGTTATGAGGCTCATCAGTAATATCTGCGGTATAAATACTACCAAAATTTAAATCGTACCCGTAGTATGAATTTTTAATATAATTTACATATTCTTTAGAGTTAGCGTAAATAAAATTGGGTCCAAAAATAATACCCATATCACGATGAAGATTATTTAAAGTAATAGCATTAAATATATAATCCTCTTTTAGAAGAAAAGAATTATCTATAAACATAACCAAACTAGATTCTACACGACTAGGTATTTCTTCAATAGAGACTCTTATCACACTAGATGATATGCCATGAGATTCTAACTGTCTAGTAACAGAATTAAGAGGCTCAAAAAAAGAACCATTTTTTGTGTTGACAGTAGATATATCACACTTATTGTCTAATATTATTAATGTTATGTCCTTCATTTTTTCCTAAAAGTTAAAATTACCACATTTTACAAGACCAATATCTTGCTTTCCACTTTGGGCCAGGAGCAGTGTCGCATTTATGCCTTGCTCTAAAAGACTTTCTTCTTTGAGGATTATCTTTTTTAATTTCCATATTAGGGTCGCCAAAACGAACTATAACAACATTTCCTGATCCATTTTTTGTATAAACTGCAAATTTCTTTGGACCGTCTGGTGTTCTAAATGGTTTATTAAGAGTGACCTTTCGCCCCTGATATTCTGCCGACTGTGCTTTTTTCCAAGCCTCTGGGTCTGGACGATCTTTGTCCCCGCGCTTGGCTGGCTTGTAATCTTTACCCTCGCGTTCTTTTTTCTTGCGAATATTCTCCCACAATCCTGGTCGTTCAGCAGCGACATCCCATTCTATTGTCTCTTCTTCAAAGTCTACATAGTCACTATCCTGCGGAACAATAAAGTTATCTTCGTTTATAGCTTCTGTATAACCAAAAGTTTCAACTTGATATGTCATATCTGCTGCTTCTACGCTAGACATTCCATCAAGAGCTTTAGATAGGCAGACGGCGACTCTTTGCTCGCTGCCCGGAAAATCTTTTTTCATGTTTTTATCAGACATGCATCTTGAAATAAATTGCTGTCTTTCTTCGTTTTCTTTTCTGTTTGGTATTGGCATTGTATATCCTTTTTAGTTAGTGAGCAATATTATATATTATTATACACAGTTTTGCACCACATCAAGAACAATATCTTCAGCTTTTTCATAAGACTTGTTTGCGCACATTCTAGATACGATTCTTCGCGCCTCTGATCTTTTATACCCCAGTCCAGCCAATCCACTAACGGCATCAGAAACCATTTGATCGTCCCACTTTTCAAGTGGCTTAACCTTTTTAGGTTTAGCTTTGGGTTTGGGCTTGGGCTTGGGCTTAGGTTTTGGGGCTGGTTTATGCGCTGGTTTTGGAGCCTCTTCATAAACATTGATAACATATGTTTTTTGAGACATTTCTACGACCCTCAAAAACACGCCCATTACAAAATATAAAAAAATAGGAAGAAAAAACATTCCAACAAAAATAAGAACTAAATCGCTATTCCACGTTCCCGTGTTGACCATCTTTATCTTTCCTAATTGTACTACCCTGAAAACTTATCTTGTCTATTTCTCTCTGCATTTTAGCCGTTTCCTTTTCAGCTTTTGCATCGCTTCTTATCTTGGCTCTCATTTTTAAGACTTTAGCTTTGTTTTTTAAAGTCCTAACCTTTTCTTTCTTGGCTTTTCTTTTTTCTCTATTGTTCGCCACTTTATGCCCTTTTCTTTAACTTGCTAATTTGTTTCTTTAGTTTCTTTTGTTTTTTACAAAGCTCTCTGTATTCAGATGCCTCTATGTGCGGAACATACATTCTTTCCGAAACATATTCTAATTGATCTTGAAGAGCATTTAGTTTAAAGCTAATTCTTTCTTTATTCATTTTAAAATACCCCGCCCGAAGGCGGGGCCTCAATTTACAATTTTTTATTCTCTAGGGCTAGCTTTTACGACTTTTGAAAAACTAGTTGGGATAACGCTGTAACTAGTTCTTTTGTTTCCGTTTTTGTCTTCCCATTCGCGCTGACGAAGACGACCGTCAATAATCACGCGATCACCTTTAGCAAGAAGAACATCCTTGGCGTATCTTGAATGGTTATTCCATCCATCAATGTCAAAGAACGCTGTTTCTTCTCTGCCTTCTCCAAGACTTTCGTTAACCGCGATCCTGAAAGCTACAAGCTCTCGATCTGAAACGGTTTTGTATTCTGGGTCTTTGGTGAGATTACCTTTCAAAACAATACGATTGTTGTACATAAACAAACTCCTAATCAATTAAAAAACACACAATAAACAATCAATCAACGATTGAACTAATACATTGTAACACAAAACCTGGGCTTAATCAACCCTAAAAGGTTTTATTTTTGGAAAAATATCATATCTTATATTTTGCCATATAGCTCCAGTAATTACCATAGATGCTTCATTGTCAGAAGGGTAATGTACGCCTTGCAAACAACGAGCAAATCCAGCATCACCAATTTTGCCAAAAAATTCAGATGAGTATTCAGGATACAAATCTGACAGAATATAAGCACCCATAGCACAATAAGAAGTATGACCAGAAGGATAAGCTGGCGTTTGGTGAGTTTTTGTTTGTAGAACATTTATATTTAACCCATAATACTTAGCTAACTGTTCTGGCCTTGGCCTATTGTACTTGTATTTTAAATTCATAATTACAGGATATGTCATCTTCCAAACTCTATCAAAAATATCTCTTGGCATTTTTAATTTGTGCCGTCTGAGCGTTTCATTATAAACGTCAAGCGGCTCTTTGTCAACCAAGTATACCAGATTTTTTTGTTTAGAGGATAAATTTTTTGTAAGGTCGGCAAGATATTTAAGCTCTTTTTTTGTTTCTTCGGAAGTGTTTTTTGGCGGCTCTGGAAGAACGTCTTGCCAATTTATAGTAATCTTTTTGGATACTTTCCAGGTTTTATTCTCTTCTGTATACTGCAAAGAGTCTAGTCTTGCAGACACAGACTTATTTAATTCAGATATTAAACTCATTTCTAATACTTTTATATTAAGAGTCGATGTCTGGTGTCGGCATGGGCGCTGGTATAAATACCTCTTTAATTAAAACCGGCACATGTCTATAATGCTCCCATACTGTGTAAGAACTAGAACATAAAGAAAAACACAGTAAAAAACCTAATAAAAAATCTTTCATCGCCCAGTCCACCCGTTAGAGAAATTGAATGTTTGAACTTCTGGTATATGAGAAAATCCAAAATTAATACCCATTGTAACATTTCTTCTATATGGATCAACACGAACACCATTGACATTTAGGTTGATCCCCTGCGGCAACCAAATAATATATGGTTGATAATAAACCCTTGGAGGATTATATCTATAATTATGAGGATGTGCGTGAGTTTGCCAAGGCCAATGCGCATCTGCGGCGACGGCAAAAAACAACATACCAAAAAGCGCTAAAATTACATTTCTCATGCTATCTCCTTTAAAATATTTTTAGAATCTTCCTTGACCATATCGTGAGGGCGACCATCTACGCCAGTCCACCTCGTTTTCTTTTCCATATTTAGATGATCGAAAATTGTCCATGCCAAATCTTCTGGTCCACAGCGACCATCTTCTGCATCATCAGCATTGGCATTTGAAGCACCAATAGTTCTACCCATTTCGTAACTACCACAACTAATCATGAGTGGTGCTAGTTTTCCAAAATGGTCTCTACCTTGATTGGCATTTACTTTTGGGGTGCGGCCAAATTCAGAAGTAACAACAAGCATAACGCGCTCATACATACCTCTTTTCTCTAGTGTATCCATTATTTTTGCTAATATAACATCTAATTCTACTTGTCTGGTTGACAATGCGTTAAATATACCCTGATGCATATCCCAACCGCCAAGATTTAAATTTACAAATCTAGAACCAGCTTGTAGTAATCTAATTGCTGTAAGTGCGTCAGTAGCAAACGCTGTATCTTTAAACTTGTCATAATCTTTATCTTCTTCTACTTTAAACGCCTTAGATGTGCTTCCCAGAATAATATCGACAGATTGATTTCTTAAATCCATCCAATCTTTTGATATTTGTTGATCTCTACCCAGAAAGCCTCTGTCAATTACGTTCAATGCAGATAGTCTTTTTTGAAAGTCGCTACTTTTACCTAATAGCTGTAAGTCTTTTCTGCCTTCTCTAGTTGCGTCAAACCCCATGAATTTACCACCCAGCCAAGCAGAATCATCATGTTGAATTTCTCCCATTTTAATATATGTTGGAAGTCCTTCTTCTGTGTTTGTGCCGTGGTATTTTGCCATACAACTACCATAACTGGGCCATTTTGAGGCCGTACCAGCGCCAAAGTTGGCTTCGCCAGTTATCACCCAGTGGACGGCGCTAGCATGATTTTGATCTCTATGACCAAACGCTCTAGGAATCGCTATCTTATTTGCTCTACTGGATAAATTTTCAAATAATCCGCCCAACTCTAAACCGGGAACATTTGTTTTTCTTGCTCCGGTTACACTTCTGCGGTCAGCAGGAGCAAAAGGTATAGGATTAAAAGTCTCAATATGAGAAGCGCCACCGTTAAGAAATAAGAATAATACCGCTGGATCATCTTTTTGTTTCTCTTCTGCGTATGAGGCCCGAATATTTCCACATAAAAATCCCGTTGTGCCCAGTTTTATAAAATCTCTACGTTTCATTGTTTTGACTCCCAATAATCAACTATTGCCAACGATAAAATAAAAATATAATCTTCAACCTGACTTGGCGTTAATTCAATGCCCATTTCCGCAAGCTTTGTTCTCCATGCTAACCTTTCTTTTTGGTTCATTGATCCAACAGTCTCTAAATAATCCAACGTTTTTTCACATTTGTTTTCTTTAAATAAGCTTAAAATACGTAAATAAACTTCCCATCCATGATCTACATCTAAGTCGCTTTTTTTAAAATTATATATTATTTTGTTAAATGTTTTTTTATTCATGTGTAAACTCCTTGAGTGAACAATGAATATACACATTTTAGGTAGATTTTAGTACAAATTTACTGTTAATCCAGCCTCTCTTAAAATTTGATGCGATAATTTGAAATTATCAATCCATCTAGGTTCGTGGCACTCAAGGCTCACAACCCTTTGTATACCCGCCTGAATAATTAGACCGGCACACCTGCTACAGGGCATAAATGGTGTCGTATAGATTGTGCAGTATTTCAAACAACGTTTAGCGTGTACTATCGCATTTGCTTCTGCATGTACCACAAGTTCGTACTTCGTCTGCCTGTCATCAAGCCTATAATCATCCTTGATGCCCCTTGGAAAACCATTATAACCCATAGAAACTATAGTATTATCAGAGTCTACGATAACAGCACCAACTTTTGTAGACGGGTCTTTTGACCACCCACCTATTTCAACCGCTAACTCTAAAAATTTTTTATCCCAATCATCCATATTAATTATACTTACTCGCTTCGTGCATTTCTTTACTTGGTAAGAGTCTCACCGTGTATTCTTCTACAACAGATATATCGCAGGTATCTGTTGGTCTCATATCTGAAATATTATATGTGTTTTCAGACCATACACCTTCGTCATTCTGTACGGTAAATATATTTGCCTTACCGTCTTTAACTCTAACAAAGAAAAGTCCAGCAACGCTTGATTCGCATTTTAAATATTGATACTCATTATCTGGTTCACAAATAACCTCAATAAAAGGCGGCAGCTTTCTAGTTGATATCATTACCTCTCCCTGAAAAAATAATTAAAAGTGTAATACCAACACACGCAAAAATACACCAACTCTGCTCAACACTCATTATCTTCCTCGTCCCAAGTGTAGTATTTATCAAGAAAGCGGTCATAGATATTAGCGGCTGTCAAGTCTTTACAGATAAGTTTATATAAATCCTGCGGAAACATTTTCATTCCACGCTCTTTAAATAGTTTTGTTTTTATAGACCTGACTTCTTCGCCGTCTTTTGATATGCATATCCTACATTCTCTTTGTTTAAGTTTCAATTGCCAGTTCTTGATCTTGCATTGTAACAATATATTTCCTCCAAATTTCTGGTCCTGTTTCAATAGTTAAAAATCCATGAGGTCTCGTTGGAGTTTTAAGTAACTCCATTCCCGCATCTTTTGGTAGTTTATTTTTCTTTTTTGTATTACACGTTTTACAACAAGCAACAAGATTATCCCAAGTATTCGCTTCATTTTTGGAAGCAAAAAGTGACACTGGTATTATATGATCGACGCTTGCACTGTAAATGTCAAGTTTTTTTCTACAATATTGACAAGTATTTTCGTCTCTCAACAATACAAATCTTTTACTTACAGTCTTTCTTTTTGGCGGAACAACAAACTTATTATAAAGCATCACGGCGGGTACTTCAAATATATCAGACTCAGAGCTAATTGTCAAATCATAATATTCTAAAACCGTGATATTTTTATTGTTTAATGATAAAATTAAACCCCTGTTAGCAGATACCACCGACAGGGGTTGAAAATCTAAATTTAGAATTAAAGTTTTCATTTTCTAAATATTTTATCCTACTCCCAATAATGTCATATTTCTGCCAGTTCCGGCGGAAGGCTCTTCTGACGCAAGAGTTAAATTTTTAGAAGGAGTGCCCATCAAACCCAATCTTGTTACGGGTGTATTGCTAACATCTGGCGGCGTTTGTCCAATATAAAATACATAATCTTTCTTCTGAAATTGATTCGCGTATCCGGTTTTAGATGCCAAATATAAATTACTAATTTCTTGTTTTGATAAAACCCTATCATAATATCTTACGTCTGATAGTTTACCATTCCAAAACCTTTGAACGCCATCATATGTTCCCATGTAGAGATTGGAAGATGGATTAACGCTTCCCGCCCTAAGTTCTTGTGCCACGGGTTTTCCGTCCGTGTACCCTTTTATTAAATTGCCATCGAACGTAACAACATGATGATGCCAATCCGTTCCTAAATAATTTGAAGCACCACTATAATAGTTTCCTAATTCTACATTTCTTTCTGCTGTATTTATGGTAAAATAAAACCTTAGTGGTCTATTTGTACCACTAAAAGTTGTTGCGACCGCTCTAGCTCCTGTTGCGCTGAACACATAAGCGTCTATGGGGGAAGTTATGTCAAGCCTTCCCCACCAAGCGTAAGTTATCCTGTTACCATGCGGTATTGTTTCACTAGAAAGAATGTAGTCATCTGTTCCATTTAAATTTACTGACCTACCCTGGGAGCTTTTTAAAAATGGATACCATCCTTCAGATGGAGCGTTAGAACCATTTATTGTTGCATCGCCGCCACTAACCGACTCTCGTAATAAATCCCCTCCTTTTTGTCTAAAAGTCCAATAATATAAAAGTCCACGGTTTAATGGGTCTTCCCAATTTATTTCTAAATTAGGAATTTTTTTAGGTAGAGTAATTTTTGACATTATTAAGAATCCAGTATATTTGTTCGCAATGGAGTTAGTCTAAAGGTAGTTTCTACTGTGTCACTATGGAGTGCTGCGCTAGCCGCATTATTGTAAACAACAAGCATCGCATAACGATCCCTTGGTGTAAAAGTCGCAACATTAGTATCTATTTGTGGCATGTCTGTATTTATAACATTATCCATAACATGCGACCCAATAAATGTTAAAGCATTTAAGCTACTACTAAGCGATCCGCCTGTCATGCCTGTATATGCGGCGTCTGAACCTGTTAGATTTGCTGGATTTCCAACCGTGGCTGAATTGCTATGAGAATAGCCTATATAAAAATCAAGCGTTTCACCAGCTTGTATTTCTGGAGTGGTTTCCCATTCCACGCAGCTAGCTAGTATAAACTCCATATCCCAAGTTACACCAAAATCAATTTTTGCTGATTGTCTAGCAGCGCCAGCGGCTAGATTACTAACGTCTATTTGATCGGTTCTTGTTCCTAAATTATAATTAGCAGAAGGGCTGTGGTCTACTGAATTTGCTAAAACAATAGCTGTTCCAACTGAAAGTGCGCCGTAATCTGGAAGTGCCATGAATATTCTCCTTATTAAATGCGTGCTTGTGAAACTTCGCCAGGACGTACAAATCCTATGCCAACTTCAAAGCCGCGACTTACTGGTTGTGTTGCGATTGAAATTAATGATGCTCTATCTTCTGCTGAAAAAATACCAGCAGAAACTAATGAATCAAGGAAAAGCATCCTGTCGGGCAAAGATAGGTCAAGAGAGGTTGAGTCTCTAGTGACTAATAAGTAAGCCGCTTCCGCTATTGATTTAATTTCATCGCTAGCGCCATTTTCAATTGCTGATTTAATTTTAAAAAGTCTACCAGGAGCAGACCACGCCAAAAGCTCTGTGCTAGCAATTGGTGTTAGTATGGACCTGTTTTCTTCATTTAAACTAATTGCAATTTCTTCATCTGTCATACTTGCATACCCCCTTGAGAGAGGGTCTGTAGTAATTTCTACTCTTAATTTTTCTATGCTCATATTAACCTCTATATTAAATAATAATAAAAGTGTCGTCGTTGCTAGGGGCTTCTGTCATTGTAGCTACTGTGAACTGACCAATCCCCCCAACAGCCTCATAATCTGTAATGTTTGCGGCCTGTCCAGCAAGCGCTCCAGAAGTAAAAATAACAATTCTACTGTTATAGTGGTCAGCAGTTGCTTCTGTAATATCGTCAGCTTGAAATTCTGTTGTA
>Ga0255768_10003350_pt1 | contig 15928 bp, 24 predicted proteins | sample 071ome_33_FD_179983 | JGI IMG/M metagenome (GOLD analysis project Ga0255768, IMG submission 179983) | Coastal salt marsh microbial communities from the Groves Creek Marsh, Skidaway Island, Georgia - 071412AT metaG (version 2) | ecosystem: Environmental > Aquatic > Marine > Intertidal zone >...
GATCGTAGTTGTCTAAAAGTTTCTTGGCCAGCGCATCAAACTCACCGTCAGTCATGATGGGATCATCTGCCATATAGTATGCGTACGATGCCATCATGTATAGAGCTACAGGATTTGTCATCGTCTCATGCTCGAGATGTCAGTAGCTTGCTCCTGATCGATGACAGGGACAGCATTGGACTTGTGCATAGTAGCGATACCTTTGACCAATGTACCTGTGTATTTCTGAGCTTCTGGACGTGCATGGGCGATAGGACCATGATCGTCTGCAGACTTATATACGATACCTTCATCGCGTCTGTATGGACCACTGGATGACTGGAGGGGCTCAAATGCTGGAGCTTTATACTTCTTGAAGACTTCGCCGCGGACCCTACGAGCTTTGCGCTTGCGGCCTTGCATGTCGTATGAGAGGGTATTGGTAAACATCATCGCCATATCACATATCTCCATAACAAAGGCCCATTCTACCAAATGGGCAGGATATGTACATAGCAATGTAATTATTTCATAATTTCTTTCTGGATGCATTGAGGTGTATGGTGTGGTAAATCTTCTCCACAATCTATACAACGTTTCTTCTCTTCTTTGTAACCAAAAATTTTGTGATAGTTTTCTTCCCACTTCGCTCTATCAATCGAAGAAGGTCGTCGTGCTGACCCTTTACCGCCGTGCCACTGTGAACTCATAATATTACCTATTTAATTGCTAGTACGAAAAGAATTAACATGAGTAGAATGTTTGTAATAAACAATTCTACGGCTAGCAAAGTATGATACCACACCCATCGAGCTTCATATACTTTCGTGACCTCGCCATCTTGTGGTAATTTCTCTACAATTGTTTTATCTATTGGATTTAATTCAACTGGCTTTTCGAAAAAACCAGTAATTTTTTGTAACCAACTCATTAAAATTGTTCTGCCTCTGTTGAATTAGCTAGAGCTGCTGTACTTCCTGAACCAAGCGCTTCAGCAATAATATCGAAATATCCTACACCAACTTCTCTTTGATGCTTTGCGGAAGTATATCCGAAATTAGTAGCGGCGAACTCTTTCTCTTGAAGTATCGAATATGCTAGCATTCCATGCTGTTTATACTGGAGCGCAAAATCAAACACAGCATAGTTAGTAGCATGAAAACCTGCCAACGTAATAAACTGAAACTTGAATCCCATCTTACCGAGTTCTTTTTGAAATACAGATAACTCGGCGGCACCAGGAATACTTTTGCGCCAGTTAAAAGACGGTGAACAGTTATATGCAAGCATCGCATCAGGGACTGACCCTTTCACTGCGTCAGCGAATCGCTTTGCTTCCTTAAGACATGGTTTCGAAGTTTCACACCATACGAGATCTGCGTATTCTGCGTACGCTGCACCACGTTCACAACCAAATTCTAGTCCTCGGCCTTCCTCAATTTGGTAGAATCCGTCTGAGGTTTTTCCAATCGTTGAGGCTCCGCCTGTTGAACCATAGCGTTTGATAAACTTTTTATCGATGATGTCGTGGTCGCTTGCAAGAAGCTTGGCAGATTCTGCGTCCGTTCGAGCAATAATAACAGTGTCGGTCCCAGCAACATCAGCAGCAAGACGAGCAGCATTAAGATTCCTGATAGCTTGTGAAGTCGGGATGAGGACTTTTCCTCCGAGGTGTCCGCACTTTTTTTCCGAGGAGAGTTGGTCTTCGAAGTGGACGGCCGCTGCGCCTGCCTCAATAAGATTTCGTGCCAGTTCGTAAGCATTTAAGACTCCTCCAAATCCTGCTTCAGCATCTGCAATGATTGGCGCAAAGTCAAATCCTGATCCTCCTTCGGATACTGAGATTTGATCAGCTCGTCTGAAGCCCGAATTAATATTACGGACAACGTTAGGAACACTATTAACAGAATAAAGGCTTTGATCAGGGTAGACAGCACCGTCAGAATTAGCCGCGGCAGCGACTTGCCATCCTGAACAATAAATTGCTTTAAGTCCTGCTTTAACGTGTTGTATTGCTTGTTGTGCATTATAGGCACCAAATGTGTTAATGTAATCGTGTTCTTCAAAGAGTTTACGCAGCTTGCTTGCCCCCATTTTTGCAAGCGTATGTTCAATTTGTACAGAACCTTGTAGAGACCTAACTGTCTCTGCTGTGTAGCTTCTCTTTTTCATAATCATGTTCCATTAAAATAAACAAATCAGTGGATCTTTATTATCCATTATTAGACCATCAAAGTACATAGCTGATGGCGAAAACTGCACATTATGTTCTAATTCATGCAGTTGACTCATTATATATCGACTTCTACGGAAATTATCTACGTTGTCAGTGGGCGGTGGTTGATCTTCGATTGGATCTATACAAAAGCATCCACCTTCTGTGCCAAACTGTACTGCTTGTCCTGCGTATTCACCTGCGTCATCTGGGAAGTAACAGGTAAGACTGCGATCTGAAAACCTACCAGTTGCAAGATCAGCGTATGTCATAATTGTACCATAACCTCCATAGACTCCCTCATAATCCGGATTGTCTGCTTGTGGGTTGTATCCTGGTAAGTTGTAACCATAAGAAAATTCAAAGAGTCCCCAATTATTTGACGCATCATTCCATTCGTGTTGAGCGCCTAATAGATGTCCGAGTTCGTGGGCGAATGTTTCGTGTGCTCGATTATAGTATCGTGTAGCTGCATTTTCTTGGAATACACTATTGTGATAACATTGTATGATGCCCCTAGTTTTGTCAATTCCTCGAGTAGCATCTAAGTTAGCAACACCACAGGCAATCGGTTCTTCTGGTCTGCTTTTGAAAAGAAATACTAAGTCTGCTTCTGCTTCAAGTTGCCAATCGTCGAGTCCAATGAATTCATATCGTGCATTAAAGAATGCTGAGTATTGTCGATACAAGTCACCAGGGGCGACATCAACCATTTTGATACCAGCACGTCTTATTCTGACCCCAGTGTTTGAAATATCGTACATGTGGTTTGCTTCAAATATTTGTCTGTCTACAAATTCTTCTATAGTCATGCCATCACGTTCTTCTTCAGACAAATTAGTGTCGACGACAAACAATACATCAATCACAGCGGTTTGTTGATTATCCTCGCTATCCCACCACTCATCGTATGGGAAATCTACTCCCGTTTTTTGTTTTATTCCATCACATGTCATATATCTATAACGAGAATCATTAGTGTCAGTTGCATCCGTTGGACAATCAGATGGTCTATCCATTTGTACAAAACACGATTGATCAAGATGTACAATACGTTCGGTATACACTCCACCTTCGCCATCGGCATAATCTTGGTATCTATCGTCGCCGAGAGCATGCGAAACTGATTCAAGTAGTTGTAGAAATCTATCCTCTGCTAAACTTCTTCCACAATAAGATTCGCCAACGGGAGTGCCAAACACTGGGGGCGGTTCATATCCACACTGTTCTGAGTTTTCAGTTGTCTCTTCAGTTGAACCGCCATTACCATCAGCGATTTCTTGAATAAGAGTGTAACCATCACAAGATTCAGATAATACTGTACCTTCTGCTGGGTTTGAGGGTGGAGGTGTTGTTACTACTGTTTCTATGGTTGAATCACTACCGCTACCGCCACCGCAACCCGTTAAGAGAAACAAAGCGAACAAGATTTTTTTCATCTATCGTACCTATAAAATACGTGAGCACCTATGCTCTTTGTTCTAACCATCGAAGCGACCCAATATGGTTCAACTTTTGTATTATGGTAAAACAACGACCCGTCTGTCAGATCTCGATAGCCGCGATACACTATTTCTGCTACACGTACACTATCTTTGTATGCTTTCATGTCTACAGGTACATCTGCCTTACCATCACAAAACCAACTGAACTGACATTGATTACGTTTAGGTAAACGATTGCCTTTCCAATTAGTATACCATTTTGCTTGAGTCACTACACCGCAGACTGTACTAGGATACTTATGGTGTTCTACACGATTCATCGTGACATTAGCGACTGCAATTTTACCGGTCAGAGATTCTCCTCTCGCCTCAAAGTAGATATTTTTTGCAAGACAATCAATCTCATCTTGCATCCACTCGTCAGAAGCTGCAGCTTCTGACCATACCATACACATTACAACAAGTAATAGTTTAAACATAAACTCCTCCTTGCTTCATAGCAAAAAAATGCCACACTTGGATAACAAGGCAGTGGCCGCCCCGCGGCATTATGCAGCTAGTGCGTAATCACCGTAGTAGTTGTCATCATTTGCAACTATTTTTTTGAACCCTGTTTTTGCAGACGGCGTTCATCGTCTGATTCTCCACTTGCTTTCGGTTGCCCGTCGATTCCGTAACGCCCCCATCATAAACACACTGGTCTTATTTTCGACACTGTACGTCCGTGCCAATGTGTTTATGGTGGAGGCGGCGGGATTCGAACCCGCGTCCGCACTTCCTAATACAAGCTTCAACGAATATCTCTATTTATCTGGCCTTACAAAATAATGTTTTATCTGTATGTTCAGCAGCTGGATTTTCTAAATCGTAATATTGATTCATATCTAAAATACTGATCATATCATTTGTATAAGTGTAATCTTTTCTTGGTCCAATATGATCGATGAGTCTATAAGCATCATATACTTCTAATCCAGCAATATCACTACAATCCATATCTTTTATCCATGGACCACCTCGAGTAAAATGTAATCCATATGATTTATGAATATCTTTTAAATCACTATATCCTTCACACCAATTCCATTTTTTGGGAATCGATCCAATATTTTTTGTCCATTCGAATTGATGCAAATATTTTCCACTTTGTTGTTGAACTAATTCAAATGTCAACTTCTTACAATCAGGATGACTATTATTAAATACCATCAGACTTGACCAGAGTTTCTTATCATACCATACATCTTTAGTATTTGTAAACTTTGTATCATACTTGTGTTTAAAGTCATGTTTAACACATGCTACAGCATCATCAGGACCAATGAAATAGAGAAGATTCAATATATTTTCTGTAAAGATAAAATCATCATCACAAAAAATACTTACGCCTTCAAAATTAGACAAATATGGTACAAGAAATCGCGTGTATGTAAATTCAGTAGATTGATCTTTGTATTCTCGTGACCAACCCTCAATTTGAGATACGTCGAGATGGTGTATTTTAATTCTACTACTAATTTTTTCAGGAAGTTTTCTTCTGATAGTATTATGACAAACATTAGTAGCATCTGAATGTCTACTATCATAGCCAATAAAAATATTGATGTCTTTATCAAACATATGTCTGACTCTTTCTTCCCATTCTTTTACATTTTTACCCATATTCGTAGCGATTGCATCAGGCTTTTTGTTTACGATTTGTGGTGTCAACAAAGTATTTGGATTACGTAACATTGTGATTTCAAAAATACTACCGACATCATCTTGATATAGATCTAAAATTTCTGTCAAAGTAGCTTTGGGATAATCAGGAAAAACTTCGAAGGCATCGAAAACAACACATGGTGTATCTAAGTCACATAAACCCAAAGCATCATATCTAAAAATTCCAGGATGAACTGTACATTTAAATTTGCCATCACCTCGCATTCTAAAATTAGGTACTATTACAGCATTGAGAGGTTCTTTACAGCCATGGTTTAAAATATTTTTTACCAACCAATTCATTTTTATAAATCTACGATAACTGTATTCTAAAGATTCAGCATCTGGATTATTTAAAAATGTTTTATAATTTGGTTTAGATGTTTCTTGAAAGTGTCTCGTAACTGCTAATCCTGTGATTTTTTCACAAACATGGTCCATACGATCTATTAAAACAGAATGAGGTACAATTCTTACGTGTTTAAAATCATTATAATATTGTTCAATGCGAGTGCCAGATACAGAATCTTTATCGCCCCAATGCAATAAATGATGTTGTTTTGGCCATGCAGGATTATCTACAATCATCCAACAATAATCTCGTAAATTTCTTTCCAGTTTTGTACGCGCACATGTGCACCTTCACAATTAACATTATGACCGTGCGCCATCAGTATACTGTTTAAACCAACATTTTGACCAGCAAGCGCATTCTCAGGTTTGTCTTCGATCCAATAACAACCTGTTTCTTTGTATTTAGCTAACGCCTCATCCTTATCAGCACCACAGTCGAGATACACATATTTCTCAAAGACTGTATGACCAAACGTCTCACAAAGATTTTTCGTCCTCAGATGTTGGGCATATTCGTCATCGCTCAATGATGTGATTACGTGGAACACATATCCATGTTCTTCATGAAGCTTACGAATATATTTAATAGCATCTCGCAGAGGTGGTATCTTGCGGATAGAAGCAGACTCATTAAACATACGAGTAAGTCTCTTCTTCTCAGCAAAACCTATATCATACTTCTTGCCAATATCATATTCATTAGGTGATTGGATTCGATAATTATGGCGTTTCATCCATTGATCAAACGAGTAAGTCCAATCGAGCATGACTCCATCACAATCAGTGAGGATCAATTTGTCTCTCATACTACTAAACCTGTTGTTGCTTGCAACCACATCTTAGAAACTTCGTCGCTTGTGTTACACATTAGAATAACACCGCCTCGACCAAATGTTACTTCTTTTGGTTCACGTTCTCCAGTTAGACATACACTTGGTGCAAAACCTACACCTTTTTCTGTCTGCACAAAAGCTCGTGGTGATTCGAGCGTGATACCTGTATCATTCTCTTCTTTGAGACGGCCAACCATTTCGCCGCCTGCAGTTACTAAAGTTACTACATCACTCACTATATTTCTCCTTCATAGTATTTGTCAAATTTCTTCTTGCTCTTCTCTACTCGCTTAAAGAATTTATCCTCATCAATATCGATTGCTTGTAGCAGAGCAGTAATCATAACGAGAGCATCAGCTGCTTCTTCGAGCACTTTGCTCTCGTTTCGTTTTCCCCCACGATTTAAATATTTAGAACATGCCTGAACTAGTTCACCACATTCTTCCATTGCTTTTACTACTACGTCATCATTCATGAATTATCTCAGCATCTTCTTTTGCAATATAGTTCAAGAACCTAATACCAAATTGGTCATCAGGTAATTGACGTGTAAGATATTCTGTTGGAAATGTTTCGATTAGCGGAAAGATCTCACCAACGTGGGTTGAGTACCATTTGCTTTGGTCGCTGCATTTTGTAATCTTCAATAATTCCATAGACAAATCCTGCCCACTTTTCATGTTCTTGTAAGAAAGAGACCGTAAGGCCTTCTTCACGGCCATGGGCTTCGATTTCCCATGGTTGATCAAAGTAATCCATCTTGTCGTGGTCAATCTTTTGCTTATGCCAACGAGTCAGATTAGGATGACGATCATACGAGTACATCTCGCCACGAGCCCACTGTTTGATGTGGACCATTTCATGGCAGATGACACGTACGAATTCTTGCAGATCATCGACAAGATCTATACGAATAGTGTAGTCTTTCGGCCGGACAACAGCGTCCACATATTCGTAGATGACATCTGCATGTATGCCTTCGTTTTCTACTAGATCCTTGACACCAATAACTGTGATCTGCAGGTCTTTAATACGAGGCATGAGTTTCTTAGCACAGAAAGGAATAAGATCCCGAGCCAACTTGCGCTGGACAGGAGTAAGCTTTTTGGTGTATACTGTAGTCATACAATCTCCAATTTAGATGCCCATTCTACTATATGGGGCTTGGGTTGTACATGCCGACTAGTTACATTTTTTTTCATAAGAAAATCAATAACTTGCGTCTACTTCTTCTTATTCCCTATATTATACTTGGCCACCAATTCCCAGTCATTCTTGTCCTTATGGGCTATGATTTTGATTTGATTCATGGGGGCTGCTGGATCTTCGATGCCTCCTTCGTTTACGACTGAAATGAGATTCCAGTCTGAGAGAAGCTTTGTAATTGTATTGCGTCTACCTTGGTCCTCTTCAGAGAAATTTGTAGGCTTGCCATCGAGGGCAAACAATTCTTTGAAGTGAACGATATAATATTTGCCACGCTTATGAAGGATGTGACATGACTGATAGAGTTTCTTTTCTTTCGGAGATGCAATACCGATACGTGTAAGTGTTTCACGTACCTTAAGGAAATCGTCTTGACTCTGGAGGGTAACTTCAACTAGAGATTCTACCGCACTCATACTTAACCACCTTTTTCTAATTTTTCTTTTATTCTTCTTATTTGCTCATCAGACAGTATAGTAAGGGCTTGGGCGGCACGTTCATTGCTATATCCATAGAACTCTGCAACTGCTTCCACATCACTGTCTTGCTCTTTCTTATACCACTTTGAGAATCTTTTTCGTGGTCTGACAATATTTATAAGAAACTCGTATTGAAGGAGGTGGTCGAGCTCGTGGTGGATATTCATCTCATTTGCGATAGTGACAGTATCTTGGAAGTATGACAGTCCGCGGTTAACGATGAAGGCATTATAGTCTTTCTCGGCAAGGGCATCATTCTCTGTATCACGCATCATATTCTTTTTTGTGACATTGATGGAGTTGAGATAATCAAAGGGACTCGTCGCCATAATGCTCCTCCGTTTTCTGTTGTATAATATCCATCAACTTCTCACATTCTTCACATACATCGAACGCATATTCTCCCATGTATATTACAGCGGGTTTTTCTGGCAGTACATTATTGCATTCAGATATTTGACATGTTCTCTTCCGTTTTCTCTTAAACATCACCACCATCCTAAATTATGACCATTATGTATGATTATAAAGAAACAGGTAATCACATGGAGGAGCCACCAGAAAGTCCTGATGATAGCTACTGCATCTGCTTGTGAATCTGTTTCACCTACTTTTTCACCAAGTGATTTGGCCCAAATTCTCCACATTACGAGAACTCGCAGTTGACCATAATCTCGGTAAGGCATGCAGTCATGTTGATCTCATGATCGGCGACGAATGCATCCTTGTATTGATAATCGGCGAGGATAAGAACGAGTTGAGGAACACTACCAGGTTTCATGAAGTCAGAACACTTATTGTAGATCTGACGAAAGATGGTAGTTGCTTCTACGTCTGAGTTGTCTGCGACCCACTTTCGGACGGTGGTAAAGTCTTTGTCTCGTAAAGCTCCAACAAGATTTTGTAGTGTAGTCTCGTGTAGATTAGCAAGTACACCAGTGTCAATCCTGCCAGTAGCAGAGTATCGTTGTAGTTCATTTAGAATCCTTCGATTATCTGGGAAATATTTACTGATTACCTCGGCAACTGCTTTCTGATCGAAATCTACATTCTCGGATTTGAGGATGCCGATGACTCGCTTGAAGAGTTGAGCTGCCATATCTGGCTTATCATCTTTGGCGATCTTAAACTCGATCACACTGCATCGTGAATGAAGTGGATCGATGATCTTGTTCTTGAAGTTACAAGTCAGAATGAATCCGCAATTCTTGGAGTATTCTTCCATGAAGTTGCGAAGTGCTGGTTGAGTTGAGTTTGGATTGAGGTAGTCTGCTTCGTCGAGGATGACGTACTTACGACCACCGCTGAGTGAGACTGATGAGGCAAACTGTTGAATCTCTACACGAAGTGTATCGATGTTGCCATTCATCGAGCCATTGATGACGATGTAGTCGCAGTCAAGTTCTTCTAGCATTGCTCGAGCGACTGTCGTCTTACCTACACCAGGACCACCAGTGAGGATGAGGTTTGGAATATTGTCTTGATCGACAAACTGCTGAAATGTTTTTTTCAGATCAACAGGTAGAATTGTATCACTTACAGTTTTGGGACGATACTTCTCGACCCATAAAAAATCATCACGCATAAATCACCTACTTTCATAAAATAAAAATGCCAGTCGCCCCATCCCTTCGCGCATGGCAGACACGTCAAGCTGTTCCGTGCCCCCTTTTGATCGTATTACTCGAAGGTTGAGTTAGCTTCGAGGCTGATCCAATACTCTACATCGTCGGACACAAAGTGAGAAATGCCCTTCGAGGAAAGACTTACCGTGTAGGAGGACGGCAAGATCTTAACGTTTTCTGTTTTGAAAACTGCGGTAAAGGTACGATCGGTTGTTCCAACTTCGATGTCGTATTTATCAGAAGATGGATTTTTTGTATCGGTGGCACGTAAGAAAATCTTACCGTCTTCGCCGACAACTACGAGATCAGGGAATGACATGACGCCAAGTGCTTTCATGATCTCAGCAAAGTTTTCATGCTTGAGTTCGAACACAACATCAGGGTCTTCCAATACGATCTCTCGATCTGGAGGTGTGATGATGGTAGAAGGATCAGCAAACGTATAACTAACCTTTCGACCAGGAGAGGTGATATTGACCATGTTTGTTTCGATACCAAACTCTGGATCTTCAAACAACGATACAACACCGAGAAAACGAGACAAATCATAGATGGCAAATGTCGAAGGAATAATATCCTCGAGTTTAGCTTTAGCCATCATGGTCTTGTTAGGAGAGATGGTCTTTAGATTTGTGCCTTCAGAGAACTGAATGGACGGGTTGATAGACGCAAAGTTCTTGAGAACTTGAATTGATCGCGTATTGAGTTTCATGCTGTAGCTCCAAATGTGTCAATATAATCAGATCTCAATTCTACCACACGCCGCAACTCTTGTACATCATTTGCGTGTGAACATGCTGAAGCGATGAGATAACCAGCTCTGATAGCTTCGTCTTTCGTATTGAAAGTGCATTTTTTACCACTCCATTGAGTTTTCTTTTTCCCACTTTTTTCAGGAATATAATTGAAGGTATAAAATCGCAAAGCAAACTTACCATTGCTATTTCTGTGATAACAATTGAATTTTTGATTTTCACCATTTTTTGTTGCTACTAAAAAAGAATTATCTTGTTTCATAATATAGTTTCCTACTTTTTCTTACCAAGTTTTTTAGGATCAGCTGTTGCACTTGCACCAATTGATGCAATATGCGCTAGTGAACCACCAAATGTATAAGAGCCGACATGCTTCAGTTGAATCCACGGGCACATCCACACTTTCCTTCCCATACGTCTTACATTATAACAAAACATATAGTCTTCGGACAAGTATCGATTCGAATATGTTTCTTGATGAATGCCTGTCTTCTTATCGGACAAGAATTTAATCACATCATCTTTGGATGCATCAGGATTTTTATCGTAGAATGATGTAATTTCATTCATCAAGTTCTGCGACTTATCGTCAATCAATGCATCAAAATATGCCATGATTTCACGGCTACCATCAAATTTTTCAGTACGTACGTGATCTGGTTTATACATGAATTGAGGATATTTCTCAGCATATTCTTCGAATACCCTTCTTTGAATCAACATAAATCCAGTACCGCCTTCTGCTACTTCTGCAGGCTCACTAATCTTAATAGACTTTGATTTTACTGGGTTGAATACATAATCACCAACATAATTTTCTAGTGTGTTAGGATTTTCATCAGCTACACCAGAATTTACGGCTTGTACAATCTTTTCCCAAGAAATTGTTTTCTTTGGATATGGGCCACACAATACATCATACTCATCTGCATTTTGTACAGCTAATCCTAACATTGCTATAACATCATCGGATTTAAAACCGATATCAGAATCAACAAATAGGAGATGTGTACAATCAGATCGCATAAATTCATCAACACAATAATTGCGCGCTCGAGTAATTAGCGACTCATTGAACAAATAATAAAACTGTAGCGGAATGCCATATCTAGCCATTTTAGCTGACAAATCTGCCATAGCTCGTGTGTACATACCAGAGCATTGAGCTCCATACATTGGTGTAGCGATAAACAATTTGTGTTTACGCAAATCTTCAACAGGAACGTTAATTTCCATAATATATCCTCACTTTGAAATACTATCCTACCATAAAACTGTAGGTTTGTAAACTAGAAAAATGCCTCTAGAGATGTGGGCTTATTCTCACTCTCTGGAATAGGTGTGTACTCGATGTATGGAGCGTGGCTATACTCGTAACCTTGCCAATGTGGATACCATCGACGAGAGAGGTGTACGGACTGGGGTTTTTCCATATATTCAAAGTCTAACTCACCTTGATTATTTATCATCTCTCCCACCCACTCGTACAATTTTACATTAGAGCATTGATTTTTACGAATCTCTTCTCGAAAGAGTTTGCGAATAAAATTACGTGATGCCCAATCACCGCAAAATGGTGCACCTTTATGCCATCCAGTTTTTGGAATCTTACGACTCGGATTTTCAATAGGAAGTGGTTCGTACAATGTAACAGTTGCATTATAAAAATCTGCAATGCCTCGAGCTTGTTCAATATATTTAGCAACTAGCTCTTTAGTTGCCGATTCGGGGTTATCTTGTCTACAGAGATGATGACGAATATCGATGTTACCAAAATAAAACTCGATATCAGTATAAGAACCGTGTGGAATAAAACTATCGAGCCTTTCTTTCAATGCACCATGTAATGTCTTAAATGGTACCGAGATGTTCTGCCAACCAGGACGATACATGCAAATAGCATGACTGTCACCAATAGCAATCTTACGAGATGGGTTCAATGTATTTGGATCGATTGTCTCGGCTTCTGTACACATACGCTTGAGATTATCCCAATCAACTTCGTTCCACTCGGCGTTATACTCTTGACCTTTTTCTTTGGCTTTATCAAGTTTCTCTTTCATAATGGCATAGTAGTCAACCATATCGATGACGAGCGAGTATACTTTGCCTTTGAACTTTGAGAAATTGACAAAGTTGTAGATACCACTATAATTTTGTAAGCCACCAAACAGATTCAGAGAGCCGCCCCAATCATTCCCATGATATACGTATAGTTCATCGTATTGGTTCCAATCTTCCTTGTAGAGAAACCCAGACATACAGATGTCAACGTTTCTACCAGCTACGTTGAGTTGATCTGCATAAATGACACCTTGAGCAGCGCGATGACTGTCCATAGATTTTGAGATGACATTAAATGGTGATGCTACTAAACCTTTCATAATTTTCCTTTGATATAGGTAACCACACTCTGTCGCGGTCGAATGTTTCTTTCAATAATTCATACTCTAGTCTTTGAAGATTAGGCAAAGTAGAAATTTCTTTTCTCAAACTAGAATACTCATCGTAATTTACACAATATAATTCTATTGGCCAAAACCACGAATTTGTACATTGAATATTATTTAGACAATTTTTAAAATGATCAATATGATTGCCATACTCTACATGATCCATTAAAAATGTATCGCAACTACCTTTAAAGGTATCGGCATCACAATGAATAACTTCAATTTGATCCATTATATCACAATTAAATTTTAAATGATACTCTATTAACTCTTCACACTTTTCTAGAATTGTAATTTTTGTGACATGAGGATTTTCTAACAACATCAATTCTCTAAATAAAAATCCTAAACCTGACGCTATCACATGACCATGCGCAATATGTGTATGACTATAGACCTCAAAAAATTGTGAATGATGATTAAATCCTGTAGTCATTTGTCTAGCATTATTAAAATATAAATTTAGACCATCATCTTCTTGAATAATTTGTAATTTATCTTTGGTATAAACAGATAAATTTGGAACCCTGAATTTCATCTATAGTTTTTCCAAATAATTTGGTCTTCAATGCTATCACTATAGATTTTTTGCATTGGAATTTTAAATTCATTATCATTTGTTTTTTGCATTACTGCCATCAACATGGTATCATTACCCATTTGACTTAATATTTCTACATATTCTTTTCGCGATGGATTTCTTTCTTTAACATCATAGAAATTTGCTCTACAAATAATATCAGCATTAGTAACACCAAATCCAGTCCATTCTATATTATAATTATTTTGTTCAGCAATAGCTGTAAACATGTTTGGATTATAGTTATAGAATCCGTGATCTACCCATCCAGTACAAGGCAAAACATGTATCATATACCCGCCTACATTGCACAAATTGTGGATATTTGTAAAAACCGAGTTCTGATTAAAAATATGTTCGCTTGTTCCATTATTAGTAACTAAATCAAACTTTTCATTGAATTTATCATAAACAACATTGTTCAAATCTAGTGCTATTGCATCTTTATCTGTATTGACATCAATAGCAAGATATTTTTGAAAACCTAATACTTCGTAAAACTGTTTTACTGTCTGACATTTTGTAACATCATAACCATCACGCAAAAATATTTCTTTTATTCCAGGTGCTACGTTTAGCGTTTGATTACCTATTTCACACACACTCTTCAATTCCTTTTTAGCTAATGGTAATAATTGAAGAGCAAACATATTGTTAAACATTTTGTTTTTCCCACTGACGATATGAATCTATTCTATCATAAATCGTCTCATCTTGTAAAACAGGTTCAGTACCTACGTTCCAGAAAAGTATGTCCTGATTGGTATTTTTAGGTATGTACTTCCATACTTTGCCGTCATATGTGTCAATGGTGGGGAACGGAGGTAGATTTTCTTTCTTCTCTGACTGAGTAAAAGCAAGTGGTTCTGATATGACTTCGGCTCGACCTAACTCGCCTGCTTTAAGGTTCCTAGCAACAGCAACGCAACGGAAGGTAGCATTGGGCCATGCAATCTGAAGAGCTCTTGTAAGAACACCAGTAGAGATAGCGACGTATACGATTTCGGGCTCAGGTATCTTATTAGCCGCATAGACAATTCCCGCAGTGGCGAGTTCGTGTTTGAGTCCGAGGGGGATGAAGTACGTGCCAGTTCGTTCAGCATATTCTTTCGCCTTTTTATTAAGGTTTGGCATCGCAGCAATGCGATGAAATTCTACATCAGCACCACGCTCAATGCAACAAGCTTGATGTAGCGACACTCGTTTAGAAGAAGGCATAAACAACTTCACCTTCTTGCCATGATGTTTAGCTACGTCAAGTAGAGATACGCCGGCAAGACCAGTCCGAGGCTGACAATAAACCATAGTATCAGACGGGCAACGAGCAGCAAGAAGATCACCAGCTCGAGTTTTGGTTCCAAGTATAAGGTCGTCCCTGACAACTCGCACTCCGTCATGTACTTTGACAACTGGGTCATCATTGTATGGTGTCCATCCATCACACATCTCCAAGTAGTAGTCTTTAGCAGCCTCGTAACCGAAGATGCCGACATCCTTATTTACTCCATCAATTACGTGGTTGTTGTGAGCCATATCTTTTCTCAAAATATAAACGCAGATACACCTTACGGCTAACTGCAAAAATAAACATTATACCAGTTTGAACAAACATTGTAACTGTCGGTCCCCACATATATTGAAATGCAAACCACAATAATACCCAACTAATTGCCATATTGAGTGGTGTGGCGAGCAGCGTATCTGTCACTGCTTCAACTAATGCTCTACGATATCGATTTGTCATATGTAATCTTCTAATCCATTAAAATTGGTTGGAGAATCATTCATTTGACTTGTTAAATTTACCGTACATCTTTTTGTTTTGCAATAAAAAAATCTATGTGATGTATATGGTGTTGCATGCCAAAATATCAATCGATTGTGCACAAATGGCATCTGAATTCCTTCTGTCTGAAATGTTGTATGACGACTATTGTGACCAAGATAAAGGATAAACTGCAGTTTCTTATCTTCAAGATCCGTATGCCAATCTCTTACAACTTCTTTTGGATTACCTGCTGGAAAATAAGTATAATTCCATCGCGATAAAACACTATCTTCTGGTGTCGGAATATTTAAAATTTCATGCGCCTTTAAATGTAGTTCATCGCGTCTCGTCCAATTTTCTAGAAAAAAATCATGAAATATACGATCATTTAATTTTGCAGGTCCAGCATGTTGGTAAAAATCTTTTAGTCTAGTATTTTTTGTTTCAGGAAAATTATCTCTAATATAGTCTGCGATATCTGGTTTTAGACAATTATCGATAATACCTAATTTCCAAGGTACGTTCAATATTT
>Ga0255768_10003357_pt1 | contig 15916 bp, 16 predicted proteins | sample 071ome_33_FD_179983 | JGI IMG/M metagenome (GOLD analysis project Ga0255768, IMG submission 179983) | Coastal salt marsh microbial communities from the Groves Creek Marsh, Skidaway Island, Georgia - 071412AT metaG (version 2) | ecosystem: Environmental > Aquatic > Marine > Intertidal zone >...
TCTGTTACAAGGTCACCTTGACACGTCGCGAGCGCGCTTTTCTCTGCGGTGCAAGTCTCTAGTCGAGTCTCGTCTTTCTTTGTACAACTTGTACACCAAGAAAAAAACATCATAAAACCGACGAGCACACAGACACCCGCAACAACGCGGCCAAGGTCATCAACTATCTTTTTTAAGGGGTCAAGATTCATATTAGATGCGCCCAAAGAAATATGCAGCAGGTAAAGAAAAAGACGAAAAAGAATATTAAGTACGCTTCGAAGTCTTGCCGGCTCATCGTAACCAAATAACGACACGGTCGCCCGCAAGCCTTGGCGGCTGTCCGTAAGGTTGCGCTTGAATCATACCGCAAGAATGATCACTTGATATAATCGCGCGCCCGCTCGCATCAACTCCAAGAGGGCCGCCCTCCTCGGGTATATCCTCGCCCGCAATCGCCGCAGCAACTCCGGCCTGACGAATCACGCCTACCCATGATCCCTCGACTAGCTCGGGCGGTTGATCAACTACGCCTATCATATTCATGTGATCAGTACAGCGAACAAACATCAGTTGTTGTGTGTCCCACTGAACAAACTCACCAACAATCAAAGATTCATTCATTTTAACTTGTGTTATAATCATCTTATTTAATCCTCAATACTTCTAAAAAGAACGGACTTTTTACGTCATCAGTTCCATTTTTTGGAAAGTTTCCGGTGGGAGTCCCCATCACTTTCAATTTAACTGTGTTTGGGCCTTCTACAAGAGCAGTACACACACCAATGCTGATATATGTAGGGTAAACAATATCGAGATTCACAGGCATCATATTGCCTACCGCGTTATCATCTTTATCATGGAATTGTAAAAACATCTCTGTGTTTGCGCTTGTAGATGTTTGAGCGCCAAATGTTGGAACACATTGAATAAAAAACACACCCTCAGGGAGTGTTATCGTATCGCTTGAAACGCTCGCTACTCCGCTGTAACTATTTGAGCCAGTTAAAAAAAGATAATAGTCACCGTCGATATAGTTGCCGGTTCCGCTTCCTGTTTGCGTTCTACTGTTATTTAGGGCGTGACCGAGCTTTGAATTGTTGTCTAATGTCGCTGTGATCTCACTTGTAACATTAGGTAAAGATCCCGCGATTACTTCTTTGTTATGACTCATTGTAAACGCTCCACAAAAAAGGATGAATGATCATAATACGCGGATGTAGTAGAATTAAAACTACCGCTAGTCATTCGTAGGTTTATATCTACATCTGATCCGGATCTGGTTACTATTGAATGATTGAATTCACTCATTCTATAATTGATTTCATTGTATTTTTTAATGCTAGTATTTGATACAGTTACACTTGATACTTGAACTTCAAGCCGCCTAATATAAACCGTGGGAGCTGATGCGGTTCTTTGTGTTAAGCCTCGAAAAACTAAACGATAAGTACCATCCTCTTTAAGTCTTATATATCTAATATAGTTTGCATAACTAGCATGATCAATCAATTGTATTTGTGACGTTGTAAATGAATTAAATACATTACCCCGATAAAACAAAAAATCATCACCGGTTGAAAAAGTAAAGGGAGGTGCGCCGCCCTGACATTCTACATAAGCATACAAAGGACTAGAAATAATTTCAGTTCTATTACTGTTAACATCAAAGCTATTAGTATTTAATTTTAATAAATTATGTGACATTATTCTAACTTTCTTATAAATAGAAAATTGCTTTTGCTTTGTCTATTTCCTGCGCTTGATAGCGTCCCTGTTATACTGTAGAATTTAAAATAAATATCTCTTGGTGCGGTTAACTCAAAAAATGCAAAGCTCGCCTGTCTGTTTTCCTCTAGTCGTTCATTTACCCACGTAGAATTCTGTGTAAAAAATACCCCTCTGCGTGTAAAAGATTCCGTCAGGCCGTCAAATACATAAAATGCATTTAGTGTACTAGCAGCAGTACTATGCACAAGTGGCACCAACGTATAGCCATGAATTAAATATTTACCTGCGGGTAATGTTATTTCTTGAATCCAATTCGTACCCGCTCGCTTTGTAAATGATGCACCGTCGATAGTGTTGATCGGGTTAGAGTCATAGAACTCAATTTTAGAGCCTACAGAATATGTACCTTGATATAACGCATCCTCACCGCGCCCGATATATATATAACCGAGATTTGCTCCGTGATATGATAAGACCGTGCCGCCCTCGTTGTTTATCGTGTATAAATTGTGAGACATTTTAAATAATCTCCCAATTCGACCCCGCGCCGACAACTAAAGTCAAGGCTGAATGTTGAACGTCTAAGACGTAAGAAGTTTGACCGTCGATTGTATCCGGGGCCGTGGCGTTTGGCGTCAAGGTCAAGTCATTCCCGGCGGTCTTCAGTTTTATATAAATACGTTGACCGGTGCTTAGTCCACTAATCGCGGGCAAGTTGATGGTAATTGCGCCCGCGCTCGTATTCGCTGAATAATGATAATTGATAACACCGGTTACAGGTGAATCAGTATTATCAATTGCGTTATATGTTGGGCGCGCATCTACTCCGAGATTGTCACGAGCGGTTGCAAAGTTGTTCAAGTCTGCGAGATTCTGAGCAACAAGCAAAGCGTCAGCCCAACTTAAAACGCCGTTTCCATCTGTGCTTAATAGCTGGCTTGTTGTTCCATCATCAACCGGTAATGTGAGAGAGTAAGAAGCCGCTAAAGTGTTAGGCGCTTTCATCGCTACGCTGTAAGTGTTGGTTGACTCGTTGAACTTCAAAGACTTCTCATCTTTAACGACTAGCGAGCCTGTACCATTTGGAGCTATGACAATATCATTATTGCTTACGCTTACGATCTCTTGATTGTTTGTGTCAATATTGCCGCCGAGCTGAGGCGTTGAATCTTCTACAACGTTCTTTATAAACCCGCTCGTTGTGTTGCTGAACTCGTCAAGTTCAATCGTGCTGATCGCTTTGGTAACAGCTTGGTTTGATCCGTTGCCTATGAATATGTTGTCTGTATTCAAATTTGGTGTAGCGTTTGAGCGACCCGCGCCACCTACTCGAATCACACCTGCGCTCGCATCAACTCGAAGAACGCGCCCTATATTTTGAATGAAATTGGCTTCACCAGTTGGAGCCGTCACAGTCAACGCGCCCGCAGTTGCTGCGCTTACATATAGAGTAGAATTAACAGGCGTTAACGTGCTCGTGTTTGCGTCTTCAAGTTGTCCAAAAGTAACTATCTGCACCTCGGCTTGATCGTTTGCAGTCGCTGACCAGACAAGACCAAAAGCCGGCATGGTGGCCGCGGCGTTTGCTCGTGCCAGGTCTACAGTTGGGACGGTTCCCGAAATGCCCTTGATATAAACAACTTGGCCGCGTGTCATCGTGCCGCCGCTGTCGTTTTTCGCTTTGAATCTTACCGCGCCGTTGAGCGTACCAAATGAATGAAATCTAAAATCTTCATCACCAATTGTGTAAGTAAAATCTGCATCCGGGATTATATCGGCGCCGGTTGCGATGTCTCCGGTCCCGTTTGGATCAATCGTTACATTTCCATTGGATGCGCTCGTGATGGTCTGGCCGTTTACGTCAAGGTTTCCGCCGAGCTGTGGCGTAGTGTCATCGACAACAGCGGTTAGGAATCCACCGGGCGCCGCGCTCGATTGCCATTCACCCGCCGTTGAATTATAGGTCAACACTTCAGCGTTTGCCGGTGTTCCTAGGTTAACGTCACTAAGATCATCAAGACCAAGGCTTACCGCCCCGGTTGCGCCGTTGACGCTCGTCACATCTGCGTTAAGTGTTGAACTTGCGCCGGTTCCTGAGATGGTAAGACCTGACCCGGCAAGATTTAGTGTTGAATCATCAGCGTAAATATTCACAACGCCGGTTTGACCGTTGACAGAATCAACAGGTGCAGTAGTGTTTAATGCTGTATCGATGCCCGCTAGATGTCCATCAATGTTCGCATTGGTCGGCGTATAATAAACCGCCGTATGATCAGCGGCTATGTCATCACCAGAGAGAACGACAGTACCAACTTGACCATTGACGCTTGTTACTGCGTCGGTGTTGTCGACCTTGTCAATCTTTGAATTGGTGATCGTGCCTCCCATGTCTTCATTTATTAGAAGATGGTCACCTACCGCCCATGTTTGGCCGTAGATTGTGCCGGCTACGCTGATGACGTAAAGGTCGCCTTGCTCCGCGTTTGAAAGATCGGGTAGACCTGTTGAAGCGTCGAACGTTCCTTTATATTCAAGGCCGCCGGTACCGGTTGCACTTGGTGGGGTATAGTTAAAAGACATGATTAATTCCCCTTGTCGAAACCAACGAACATTAAGACCTCGTCACCAGTCGCGCCCTTTTTGAATGCGATCGTTTGAATTGGCCCCGCGTTTAAAATGATGTCATCTGACCACTCCGCGCCGCCTTCGATCTGAATCACGCCCTCAGTGTATGCAGTAGAATCACCCGCGCTAACTCTTGCGCGGTACTTCAGAAACATTGAAGACGAGCCACGATTAACAATCTGAATAGATCGAAATGTTAAAGACGCGGCAAGAGCTGACCCAGTGTACACGTCATAAAAGTCAGCGCTCGTAAGGTCTGTCCAATCCGTTGAAGAGATCGCAGAGCCACGATATACAGCACGATAGCCGCCGCTTTTTGTTAGATATTCAGCGTTAAGCATCATTAGACTTTCCTCCATTTTTAGCGGTTACTTTCGCCTTCATGACGTTACCGCCGATATATATTAAACTTAGTGTATCTAAAGCCCCTAAGACTTCAGAGGTTGCTTTACCTGTCCACGCAAGAGCGAAGATCACAACAAGCGCAGCATAAAAAGCAAGGGCTTTACGCCCTCCAACAAACTTCAAAAGCATCAACTATAATCCTCATCAAGAGGGCGATACACAGCCGCCACGTTTTGAGTATTACGCGAGCGATGAATAACGCCCTCGACTTGAGTCTCTTTGCATGATTCGCCGTGCGCGTTTCCTTCAACAGTTTTAAAGTCTCCGTTTTCGTCTGGTGACTCTAAAGCTATCGTTATGTGATTACCATAACTTGGCGATTGCTTATCACTTGTGAATACTACGACAACATCACCCGGCAAAATGTCGGATGTTTCGCGGTGTCGCTTTGTTCCTGACCAGTTCGCAGAGAGGCGGTAACAGCTTGCAAATACTTGCTTTCTAATCGTTGCGTTTATCGCGGCATAACAGAAAGCCGCGAAAGCTCCACACCATGCAAACTGTCCGTTTCTAGTATAGTCACTTTCCCAAGACCACCCTAGACCGTCCTCGCCCTGGATATATGCGTTAATGCGTTGGTAATCGCCGTCGTATTCTGGCTCTGTAACAAAACGATTGAACTCATTCTCTGACCGCTCGAGTACAGTCTCAACCCGCTCATTAGGTACAACTTTTTCTCCTCTTGGCTTTCTCAAGTCGTCAGGTAGATCAATCGACAATTGATTGAGTTCGCGATTGATTCGCCTCAAGTCCTCTTTAAGGTCAAGAATAACGCTCTCAAGTTGTTGTTTAGTTGGCATAATCAGCTGTACTCCTCGTTCTGATCAATATACGCATATTGCTTATGATTTGTCGATGCGGAACCGTAGGCCGTTGGCTCTATCGTTCCGCCTGTCGCGGTTATGCCGTGCGCCGTTGTAAATGTCACGGTATTGTAAAACGTACCGGTGACGCTCAATATTACAAGGCCTGTTATCGCGTTATCTTCATCACCGCGCGGTAGATAATCGACTACATCGCCGGCTTGAAAAAACTGACCGTCTCTTACTGTCTCGCCGAATATATCAGTGCTTGTGTAGTTGTTCGTACTTATCAAAACACTTGTACTTGTTAGCGTTGAAGTAACATCAGCGGCGGCATTCCAACCGGTTGATTTTAACCCGCTGTGAATCAGCTCAACTTCTGCACCCTCTCCCATCAACTCTTGACGAATCGAGCGCAATTGACCCACGCCATTAGTCACGCCATAAGTTGCGCCGTAGCCTTTTAAATGTGGACTTGAGACGGTCAAGTATGAACCAACGTCAAGGAATATGCTTTTACCTGTGCCGATTGATCCCCGCCACACTCTTAAAGGGTCGCTTAATATTCTGAAGATCCGAGAAAAGACAGGTAAAAAGGCCGTGTAATAATCGCCAGAACCAAATCCAATTTGAGCAGATGAATAACCGTACAAGTCAAGATCAATAGCGGCCCGCTCTTCTCCATAGCGATTCATCGCCTCTTGATTATTAACAGTGTTGACGGTCAAGAACTTCTGATTGTTACTATCATAATCATATTTAAAGTTAACTTGAGTTACGATGTCCTCGTAAATATCCCAAACCGGCGAAGGGTCCGCGATCCATTCACCCGCGCTAATCGTTGCTTTACTTGCCGCCGCTCGCTCATCCCCTAAAGGTTGAAGGCTTATTCTTGACTTACCACTTGAGGAACGAGTCATAACAAGCGCCGCGCTCATCATCTTTAAGAGTGGGTCAACTACTTCTCTAATTTGGACATCTGCCGAGCTTATGAAAAGGTCAAGAGATAGATTAGAAAGGGCGTCATACATCAAGAAAGACGCTTCATTAATATCTGAGTTATTTATATTTAAACCAAACCCAAGAACATCATAAGAGCCATTAACCGAACCACCGCCGCCCGACTCTAAAAGCTTCAATAATAATTGCCCCGGTCTTTGTTGGGATAAACGGGCGCCAATTGTGATTCTTGCGCGATCATTACCGGGGAAGTCACCGAATGATTTATTATATCTTCGTAAGTCTGCGGGATCATCAACCAAGTGTATTAAATAGCCGACATCAGAACCGCCAAAAGTCGCGACGGTTTGATGTGAAGCCTTGAACCATTGGATTGATTCCTCCCCTAACTCACGATCATAATATTTTACTTGAACGTCGAAGACATCAGAACCGGCTGAACTTGGAAGATTCAAAGAATCTTTCACGAGCATCTTTGATTCAAGTAATTGATAGTACCCCGCCGCGACTCCTCGGAGATCGTGAAAGGTAACGCTGCCGATTGCTTCACCACCATAAAAGGCTCGTGTCACTTGCGGTTGTCTAAGTTCTCCGCTGTCGGGATTTATAACCGGATCAGCTGGATATTCATCATCATCAAGTTGTAAGAAGTCAATTCCAAAGTAAGCGCGGCTTAAATTGTCAATCGGTCCATAATAATCATTCGCGCTCGCGTAATGTATCGGAACACTTGCCCAGGTTTGGCCGGTTGTTATGGATGACTCACGAGAGGAGAAGAAGAAAAGATGAGGGTCACGCCCTCGGTTAATCATCTTGATTCGATCATTCTCAATTATGAATGAAGCGACACCGCCATTGATCCCGGTGTAGTCTGTGATTCCATTAGTCGCATCATTTACTTGATCGTTGATTATCTCCGGCCATCTCTTTACTTCATCACTGCCGAGAGTGTACCGCTTCAACTCGATCAATGAAAAGGGTCTATAGACAATTGTACTATCTGTGAGGCTTGCAAAAATATTATCGTTTGTATCATCAAAGTCGAACGATAAAAAGCGCCCGCGGGAATCACTCGTTGTATTCTTTGGGCGGATTATCTTTGTGCTATCCAGAAGCGTTAATGCAGGATAGCGCGGGTGCTGTTGTCCGTTTTCCGTTCCATCGTTTAAAGTCGCATCGGTTCCTTGACCAACTTTAAGAGCAAGCAATAAACGATCACTTGAACCACTTACATCATAGCTCGCTGAGGCTGTACCGATACCCGATAAGAAAGAACCGTTTACATAAATAGTATTATCGTTGCGGCTTGGATCTTGCCACAATCCGAACTCGAAAATGTTACCGCGATCACTTTCAAAATAATGATAATTATGGAGTAATTCAGTCTCAACGCTTACCTGACTTAAAGCATTGTCAAACAAAGCTGTAAGGGGAACGATTGAAAGATTGATGATTGTTGAGTCTTCGATCGTTGGCGTTGATTCAATGAAGCCGTTCACAATCTCGGTGTAATCGCTTAACGTACCATCAACACTTTGTTGAGCGATCCAAATTGAAGCGCGGCGCCCTCTGAATGTGATTATGTCAGTTGTCAACTCTGGAACATTGGTTCCATTGTTAGTGGTAGAGTGTATCTGAACAGGTGTACCACCGGCTCCACGCTCGGCGATTGTCACCGTTGAAGATGTTGCGCTTGTTGCGCGTACTGTCTCGGCTCCAATATGGAAGAGGCGAGGGTAAGAAAGACTAGATAAGTCTCGATCAACATCAATCGTAATTGACGCTTGCTCATGTGGCATTAAAGTCGAAACTTGCGCTCGTGTCACGTCGCTTGACCTCACACCACATCGACTAAATATTAAGCCGGCGTCATTGCTTCCTTTACTCTGATCAATCGTTAATTCAACATTGATCGCGCCATAAGTCGCAACACCGCCGGAAGGATCAAGGCTTGCTGTATATGCGCCAACACTTACCAATGATTCAACATTGATGTAATTGATCCCGGTTGCTATCGTCGAGGGTAAGTTACTACTGGCGGGATTTGGTCCGCTGTAATACCGAGTAGACAAGCCCGCAATCTCTAACACGAAGACGCGCCGCCCGTGATCATTATTTAAGTTCATGGCGTCACCTCGGTTTGATGTATATCGAACAAGTCTAAAGATATTAATTTACAATCTTGAGCCGCTACAACTACCGCCAAAGTATCACCACGGTTAGCGCTCGGAACAATCAAAGGCCGCCCAAAGTCTGCGCTATTACTGTCAAGGTTAGCTGTTGAATAGATCGAACCCCTAAAGCCGTTTGGGTTGTCGTTTGCTCCGTCGATATAAACCACGCCCTCACCATATAAAACACCGGTATCGAGTGAAGCGCCCGCGGTTGTATTTAAGAAGACTTGAAGTTGTGGATTGGCTCCACTTGCCGCCGCGTTTAATCGGCCATATGTTGCAACCCTCGCGAGCATCGCTATATGAGTTGTTAATGGTGTTGTTCGATAGTAAAAGCGCTTTTGTGGGATAGACTTTCCTACTTCAGCGGGCGCCATGTCTAAATGATCGGCCCATGATGGATGGCCGCGCCTTGTGTCGTAAGTGTTTCGAGCGATTCTAAAATGAGCGTGACCCAAAAACTTTACATGGCTTAATTGCATCAAAGCCGCCGCGTAATCACTAACAGTTGAACCCGCTACAATTACGCCAGTATGGCAAGTTTGCGGCTGTGGTAATGGGTTAAAGCTTGTCTGAACTAACATTAATATAACCACGCAGAGAAAGAGGCGATATAAGGAACCGTGGGAGTGCTTCCACTTGCGGCAACGTCTGACGCTTTTATAAAGCCGTAATTCGTCGCGCTTTGATTAGTGGGTGAGGCATCAAAACCAATTCTATAGTAAGGTAGGGCCGTATCGCTCAAGTCGCGTATTGCGTCAGTGTTTGCTGTGATCGTCGTAAACTCCCAACCGTTGGAATTAAACGAGATCACCTGCCCCATAAATTGAACGTCAATTGTATCTGACCCGGTTAAACCTTGAACATAAGCCGCTATATTTATCTCTTTTGTTACGCTGTCGCGCTCGGCTCCAACATACAAAGGCGCTACATGAAAAGTCGCAATATCTCCAACGCCTAAAGCCTTCGGGCCTTGTGCCGCGTTTGCGCTTAATGAGCTAGCGTTATAGATACCGGACCAAGTCCAAATAGGGCGCGGTCTTCTTCTTAGAGTTGTAATATTCTCTCTGAGATTCAAGCCCGCTCTTGAGCTTAAAGCATTGTTAGCGCCTAGCCGATTAACTCCCATTGGAGTGATGACGTTTGAAGCGCTCGCCGTTGTCGATATACCCGCCGCCAATGGCGCGCCCAACGGCAACCAGTAAGCAGTAAAAGATTGTATTCTTATCTCATTTGAAGCGGGCGCCGTTACTTTTAAAGTAAGCTCTATAGTTGGGTTTGCAGTTGTCCCGGTATGCGTCAAGCTTGCGCTTGAATAGTTGCTACTCGTTGAAGTAACCGTAATATTTACACTAGATGTCGTTGAACCGTCATCGATCTCTAGTGTGATTGTTCCACTTCCACCGCTTACATAAGCATCAATAGCGAAATCCATTGTTTTGTGTTTACTGCTTAAAGTCGGAACAACCCAACGACAAGCAACCGTGGAACTAGTTGACGTGCTCGCTAATGTATTATCATCGAAATATTGAGAAACACAATTTCCAGTTCCACCGTAAGCGTGAGAGTAATTCGATAATTTACCGACTCGCTGAAGTGTAGTTGATGCGATCTCCTGACCTGCAACGAGCGTGTTTATATTGGGTACATCCGGCGGTATTGAAAAGGTATTGCTCATAGGTGCTCGATCTCCAACGTCACAGGAACCTTTCGCCGCAAGTCTCCAGGGTAGACTAAGTCAACGGTGCTTAATGGCGTTACACTTCCTCTGATTCTTCCTTGATCACCGTTATCCTCTGACGTGTAAAGAATTGTATATTGATCAGTGTTAGCGGTTGTTACGTCAGCATGAATCAAAGCTCGCCGAGAATCACCCCAACCTTGATAATAATTGATCCTCTCACCGCTAGATATGTACTGCATGAACTTATTGGTAAAATGTCTGTATAGGTCAATCTGATCAAGCCGCGCGTCAAGGTCAAAGTTTACAACAGACGTAATATAAGAGCCTACAAAGTTTGAAACATAACCGCCGCCGATAAGGCGCCGAGCTTGCGCTACTTGATCAACTTTGAGGTGTGAGCGCTGAACAGGTCGAGAAGGAAACAAAGTTCCCGGCATTCTATATTTTGCCGTGATGATACTAAATGAGCCGTCAACTACAGGCGTCTCTGTACCGTTGAACCCTAGCCGATCGCGAAAAGAAGTTGATGACCATGATATATCACCCAGTGAAGAAAGATACTCACAAGCTACAAAACCATCATCGTTTAAATACCACCGTAAACCGTTCGACCCCTGCGCGGCTTGGTCAAGCGCTTCGATGTTGTCTGTTGGGTTTGTGTCGTCAGCGTCTCCGATATTGTTTCTAAATCGAAGTAATGTGGGTACATCTTGAAAGGCGATATTTTCTTGTAGTGTGAAAGTCTGCGCGCCGCCATCAGTAAACGTCATGTTGATCGAATACTGATAAGCAGTAGACGCAGGATGAACCCCGCGCGCCCAATCATTCGCCGCTGTCTTTGTTAGGCTCGTAGTAGCATCATTAACAAAGCCTAATTGATTGTATCCAGTAGCGTTTACAGTAAGAGTAAAAGCAACATCAGAACCGATTACGATCTTATCGCTTGCGCTGTCTAGCGTAGCTGTCCAAGTGCCAAAAGTTGCGACGTTATTCAAGAGACCTTCGAGCGTGTTTAGTTCTGCGTTACCTCTTCCATTTAAAAGAGTTATAGCGTCTTCATATATGCCGGCATCACTCGCAAAGGTTGGAAACGATACAGGCGAGCCGCCTGACCTGTCGAACAATTCAAGGCCGCTCCATTCAGTAGCATCAACTGAGGAAAGTAAAGCGAAGTCAGGAGCCGGATTATTGAACGGCATGTTAAGCCCTCCTCGGAATTGGCGCCCCTCGGCGTCTTTGGTTTTGAATTGTCGTTATACGATCAGCTAAAGCTTGCTCTGCTGCTCTTTTAGAATCATATATTACAGCGCCGCCGAAGTTAATATTATAAGTAACTTGCGACTCCATAGCCTCAGCTCGAGCGGGGGCTGTCGCTGTCTGTGGCGCTCCACTGGGAGAAGATGCCGCGCCGGTTGTCACACCTCCACCACCACCGCCGCCGAGTAATGCTGAAGCACCGCGAGCCGCGCCCGCCGCTAAAGCGAATTGACCCGCCGCCGCGAAATGCGTACCCGCTTCAGCGGGATTGGTGAACGTGCTCGCGATACCTTTAGCCGTCTCAATTAATGCACTCACCGCCGCTTCACTTGCTAAAGCGTTGAGGGCTTGCGCTACACCTTCACTGACTGAATCACCAAAAAGTATAGCACCCGCCGCCGCATTTGCGAGGCCGCTTGAATAGTGCTCAACTGAACTTAAAAGATCTTCATAATCTTTCTTTGCTTGATCAATGGCCTTTTGTCGCTCGGCTTCTTCTCTCTTGAGTCTCGCGTCTCTCTCTTTTGCCGCTTGCGCTTCAATCGCTAAACGATTTTTCTCTACTTCTGCCGCGTCTTTTTGTGCTTGTTGAACTCGTGACTTATCAATCTCTTTTAACTGTAATTGTAGTCGAAGCTCCGCTTGATATTTTGCGTTCGCGTTGTCTTTAGCAAGATTAATTTCAGTCTCGTAAGCGAGCCGCGCCAACTCTTCACGCTCTTTATATCCATCAAAAGCTAGTTGTATTTCGAGCGCTTGTATTCTCGCTTGGTCTGTGATCGCTTGCCGGGCTTGCTGTTCTTCCATTTGGCGCCGTCGCTCGGCGGCTTGTCTTCGTTGTTCGCTTCTTTTCTTTGCTTGCTCGCGCTCTTTATCGTCTGCCGCTTTTTCTAATCTAAACCGCTGTTCAATCCCTGCTAATTGAACGAGTGAAGCCTCATCGAAAGCGCCGGCTTGCTCTAATGTCAGATTAATATTCTTTTGTAATTCTTTGTTTAGTGCTTCAAGCGCGGTCTTATCTTCTTTTTTCGCTTTTATAGTTAAAAGCTTTGATTCCTCTTCAATCTCATTTTTTAGAGAATCAACATACTTCTGATTCTCTTTTGTTTCTAAAGCTAGGAGACGAATATTTTTTAATCGTGCGATTGCTTCTTTAGCTTTGGTTTGGAGTGATTCGACTGAAGTTTCTTCTAGCGTCTTATAGTTTTCTTCAGTCTTCTTTAAGCGCTCGCTTACCTCTTGCTGTATATCAATCGCCTTCTCAAAAATCTGATTAAAGGCTGATTGCGCTTCTTTACTTCGCGTGATCGCTCGAGATGTATCACCCGCAATTGATAGATATTCAGCACCGGAAACATTAGCGTTTTTGTGTGCTGTGTTTCTTTCTATAATCGCTTTTGTTTCCGCTTTCTCTGATGCGAGTAACTCTTTAAAGATCTCTGATGAATCTTCGAGCGTAGCTTGTAATAATTCTTTTTGAATCTGCGCTTCAATGTTCGCCCTGGCAAATTCTCGCAAGGCTTCCGTTGTTGGCGTAACACCTTTCTCTGATAAAGCTTCAAGTTTACTCTCCAGATCAGAAGCCGCCGCCGCCATTGCTTGACTGAATCTCTCCGCTTCCTTTTGTGCTCCGCTGAATTGTTGATAAGCTTGATAGAGTGCAATTACACCAGTAGTCAAAAGAGCAACAGGACCTATTAAAGCCGTGATTCCTGCCGCGCCCGATGTACCCACAGCGGCAAAGCCTGACCGTAATCCGCCGATTGATTCAGCGACAGTGTCAACGCCGTCTGTCAAACTTGTAAACGACTCACCAAGGTGCTCGTTTGTTGTTCGCATCGCATCAGCGACGGACTTTCCCGCGCTACCAAGCCCTTTTAATTCTTTCGTTACCTTTTGAGTACCTTCAAGAACAACCTCAATCTCTATTTGATTCTCAGCCATTTGACGCCCTCTCTCTTACTCTTAAAAGCATTTCTTCAGTAGTATTGTGTAACACGTCAACCGCTTCGATTACAGCGCAAGACGGCGCGGGGAAAGTGTCGCGAATCGTTGCGAGTCCGTTTCTATGTCGTGAATAAGCGTTGATGATAGACGCTGCGCGGTTAGCGTCAGCTACCGGACAAGATCTTATTTTAGCTTCACTAAAAGCCTCTCCACAATCGGGCGCTATTCGATAACCTGGAACATATCGCCCGACCTCATCAACCTGTGATTGAGGTAAACCCGCACGAAATGAGCCGCCACAATTACCGCGTAATCTTCTTAGTTGTGGTTTTCTCATACACTGCTCGCAATTCCAAGCGCGGGATCCTGAAGAGGCGAGCCAGATTGACCCCGCGAGTGCTATTTTCCCAAGTCACCCAGTAGGCTGATTCGTCTTATGTGTAGTACTAGTTCTGAGATAGTAACAATTCGCGCGTCGTCCGGTTGAATCATTTGGACTTGATCGATTGAAGCGGGTTGACCGTCGATTGTTTGAAGAGACGCATTGACCATCTCCAAATATACATTATCAAGATAATTACGATAATGAGCCAACGCGGCGCGCTCGTCTTCTTCAAGCGCATGATGCCACCGCGCCCGCTCTTCGGTCTCACTTGGCTGTTGTGACCAAAGAAGGCGGCCCAACTCTGACCGAGTGTAAGCGCCCGCTTTGACCTCTGCTTCTTCACGCTCAGAAGGTCCGAGCGCTTTAATCGTGAATATCGTCGCTCCCTCATGATCTCCCAAAAGCGTTCTATCTCCGGTTTTGAGATATTCGTTTTTCGCTTCATCGCTCGCATTAATCGCGGGGTCACATGTGACGACGACATCAAGCGTTGATTCTGAACTTGTGAAGAAGTGAAGAGCCATATTAAGAACCTACAGTTAAACCGATTCTAACAGGTGAGTTACCCGCGCCAGTGCTAACGACATCGCCACCAAACCGGCTTTGTGCGTAATTTAAAGTCTGTCTAACTATATCATTACCTGACACGTCATATTTAGACGGATCAGTTGTGAGATAGCCCGCCGGGATCATCAAAGCGCAGCCAAGACCGTTTCCTACTGGACCTGTCCCAATTAATACTTGTCTTAACTGTCGGTTGAAATAGTCGCTATCGAGCGCAGTTGTAACAGTTGAGAGAGTCAAGCTACACTCTACAGCTACGTCGCTTACATCCATTCCAGACATAGCAAGAATTGAGTTCGATCGACCTTTAGGCGTCAAGGTGTTAGTCACTGTAAACGTGAACGATTCACAATCTAAAGCGGTTCGCGCTAGTGTGTCCCCTGTGCTCGCGTCAGTTGTACTTGTTGGAGCGGTTGAAGAGACGACAACATAAGCGCCCCGGAAGAATGCCGGCGCCCCGCTGTTGTATAGCGGCTCAATTGGACCTGAAAAACTTGAGTGATCATCTTGAATGCAAGCCGCTTGATAAACTAAATCAGCCATTAAGCGACCATTGTCGAGCGAAATAGAGATTGATTCGAGGACAGCACCAAAGACAAAAGTACGGAAATTGACGCCGTCAACCCTAAAACTTAATGAATGTGTAGTTGTACCAGTTCTTGAAGGGTACCAAGTCTGAAGCATTCTTACAGTCGCGCTACTTAAAGCGGCGGTAGCACTTACAGCGGGCGAAATAGTAACATCACCTGTAACGTCGTTATCTGTTACCGCGCTATATTCTGCGCGCCCTTGATACTCAACACCAACAAGATTCCCTATCGCGTAATCTGTACTTGTCGCGGTTGGTGTGAATGTATTCGCATCGCTCGCCGCGCTCGCCGTATCAGTCGTTACGCTATGCTTTGCAGTTAAGAAACCACCGCCGAGAAGTTGACCAAGATAGTTTGAATCATAGTTAGCAACGCCCGCGCCTACTGTTGTTAAGTCAAGCCGCAATTCAACGGAACCTGTGCGGCGCTGAACCCTTGAACCGCTCGACCATACTGTATCCGGCTCAGGTGGCATGCCGTAGGGGCCGTCTCGTGTGTCGCTTCGCTCGCTCGCGATTACATCGCCATAGATGACCACGGGGTCACGCTCAACCGGCATTGATGTATAAACTAATGTTTGATCCGGTAAGCCGGTCGCAGGATCAAGTGAACCGAAAGACGATTCAACAACAACGCCTATCGATCTATGTGTTACAGCCATTTTAAGCTACCTCCAAATATAATAGATCAAAGGGCAGTATTAAGAACAACGCGACCACCGCGCCCGCCTCATCTGGTATGCCTTCGATTCTAGGTTGTCCGGGTATCAATGAAACAATACCACTTGTAGAAAGATTGTAATACGGCCCTTT
>Ga0255768_10003358_pt1 | contig 15914 bp, 12 predicted proteins | sample 071ome_33_FD_179983 | JGI IMG/M metagenome (GOLD analysis project Ga0255768, IMG submission 179983) | Coastal salt marsh microbial communities from the Groves Creek Marsh, Skidaway Island, Georgia - 071412AT metaG (version 2) | ecosystem: Environmental > Aquatic > Marine > Intertidal zone >...
CAAAGGATAGCGGATGAGGTTTCTGAAATGGTTTCTAATGGTAATAGGCCACCTCATCTTGTTGCAATATTGGTGGGAGAAGATGGAGGAAGCAAAACCTATGTCGAAGCAAAAGAAAAGGCTTGTAATTTAGTAGGCTTTACAGGTACCATATTAAGATATCCTGATACTGTAACAGAAGATGAACTTATTGCAAAGGTTGAAGAAATAAATAACGACACTGAAATAGATGGTTTAATTGTTCAGTTACCCTTACCAAATCATATTGATGAAAACTTAGTAACGCAAACCATTCTTCCTGAAAAGGATGTTGATGGATTTCACGATATAAACATGGGTAAATTAGCCAAAGGGGATAATAGTGGATATATTTCGGCCACACCGTTGGGTATAACCATGTTACTGGATTATTACAACATTGAAACTTCAGGGAAGCATGCTGTTGTAGTTGGTAGAAGTAATATTGTGGGTAGACCAATGAGTATATTGTTATCAAACTCAAATAAAACAGGTAATGCTACGGTGACGGTTTGTCATTCTCGTACCAAAAATTTGAAAGAGGTATGTCTTCAAGCAGATATCATTGTTGCCGCGGTAGGTATACCTGGATTTGTTAAGGGAGATATGATAAAGGAAGGTGCAGTTGTAATTGATGTTGGTACAACGCGTGTGGATGATGACACAAAAAATGCTGGGTGGCGTTTATGTGGTGATGTGGATTTCGATACGGCCTCAGCAAAGGCATCATTAATAACACCAGTTCCTGGAGGTGTTGGGCCGATGACTATAACAGGTTTGTTAAACAACACATTAAAAGCTAGAAAAAGGACATTATGATGAAGTTGCCGGTAATGGAACACTTCTATACAATTCAAGGAGAAGGAGCATTTACCGGATATGCCGCATATTTTATTCGTCTGGCGGGTTGTGATGTTGGATGCGTTTGGTGCGACGTTAAAGAAAGTTGGGATACTGAAGGTTATGCCCGCTATTCCATTCGAGAAATGTTAAAGTGGGTTAAAGATTCTCAGGCAAATCGGGTAGTAATTACTGGAGGAGAACCTGCAATGTATGATTTAACCGAATTATGCGAAGTATTTAGAAAGGAACAAATTTTTGTACATATTGAAACTTCGGCTGCTCACCCAATAAAGGGTCGCTTTAATTGGATTTGCATTAGTCCTAAAAAATTCAAGTTCCCCATCCCCCATGAAATGAAGCGTGCGGATGAATTGAAAATTGTTGTTTTTAATCCTTCAGATTTTAATTGGGCATTACAGTGGGCGAAAGAATGTGATTCGCATTGTAAAAAATACCTTCAACCAGAATGGGAAAAACAAGATGAACTATTACCTTCAATTATAAATTTTGTTAAAAAATACCCTGATTGGCAAATTTCCTTACAATCGCATAAATATATGAATATCCCATAACGGATAATTTTTAGAACACTGTTAAGAAGTTCTTTTTTAGAAGATCTTTCATCGCATTATTTTTGGAATGATGAGAAAAAGACACGGCGCGCTTTTTATCTTACTACTGTTTATATACAATATTGATTTAAATCTCAACGCTCGAGCAACCGGGAGTGAGAGTTTTTCATCGTTATTAGAAAACTACAATGAATTTTCAGACTCAACTCAACTGAAGCTGGAAAATTTCTTTGATTACCATCACAAGATTGTTGGTGATTTTAATGGATCCTATTTATTCTACAGTAACGATAGTATACATTACGGAACACGCGGGTATTCAATATATAGCAATCGAGACAGTGTAGAACCTTCCGATCTATTTCAACTAGCATCTGTTTCTAAAGTATTCACTTCAATCTCTGTAATGATGTTGCACCAAGACGGTTATTTAAATGTTAATGATTCGGTTCATTGGTATATTCCTGAGTTAAACACTAGAAATTTAACAATCAGGCATTTACTCAGTCATACGAGTGGTTTACCAGATTATTTTTATGTTAAATATAGAGGATTTGAAATCCCCGAAGGACAAAAGCATCTCAAAAATGAGGATGTCATAGATATCATTAATAGGCAACCCAAAAGGGTTTACTCAAGATTTGGATTTTACGATTACAGTAACACCAATTATGTTTTACTTAGTATGATAGTTCAAAGAGTTAGTAATACTGATTTTAGAAGTTTTGTAAAACGGTACATCTGTGAAACTGCGGAAATGAAATATACCCACATTTGTAATTTTGATTCATTGCCATTAGTTAATTATCCAGTGCAAGGGTATAGATCTTGGAGGGTTTATGAGGATCTTCCAGAGAATGGAACCACTGGTGATAAAGGTGTTTATTCAAGTATATTCGAGATGTTTAATTTAGAGCGAGCGTTAAGAGGGAGCTATATATTACATAAATCTACAAAGGAGGAAATGTGGACCCCTCAAACGGTTACATCTGCAGATTCTTATTATGCCATGGGTTGGCGAGTCAAATGGATAGATGGTAAGAAATGGGTGTTTCATAACGGTTGGTGGAAAGGCTTCCGTACATATTTTTGGATTTGTTTAGACGAGGATAAAAGTTTTGTGGTGCTTACAAATAATGTACAAGGTCGTTTCTTGAGCACACTTGAAATGGTAGGACTTTTAAAATAATTACTTAATAAAAATACCTCCCGAATATTGTTCTGTCTTCCAATAATATACTCCTGATTTTTGTAGTTTAACTGGGATGGTGTCACCACTTTTTAGAATACTAATAACCTCAACAAGCATTCCTGAATTATTGTAAAATTTAATAGTACAGGATTCTCTTGATTTAATAAATGTCTCTTCATTAATGGAATAAAAATATAAAGATGGATGTGTTTGAAGATTAACACAGTTGGTAATTCTACCATTTATCATTCCTACTGCATCTAAATCAAAGCCAGAACTAATAAACGGTGTCGGCCAAGGGTCGTTAATTATATTGCCTAACTGATCTTTAGATGCCCATTTAGGATTTATACTTCCAATTACATCTGTAATTCTCACAAAATAAAACTCCTCTGGAAGGTCTGTATAAACTGAGTCTAACTCTGAAATATCGAATGGTGTTCCATAAGGGAAACGGTATTTACCTGCAAGATTGTGGATTTTCTCTGTATTGATTCCATCAAACGTACCTAATTGTTTTTTGTATTGAGTTAATGATGTTGATGGAAACCTGTAATAAGTTTCACCATCGTTGCTTATTTCAACATGTGCTAATTCTAGGAAAGTATCATTAAAAGCATTTTCAAAAATGGCAAAATCAAAACCAGCTCCATCAATTATTGCATTGAAAAATTGAACAACTGCAACTCCCGAGTCACCTAGACTTACTACTCCATTTTGTTTGGCAGGCCCGCATGCAGACTCTGCACTGCCAACATCCACAGTGCCAGAATCGGGCATTGAAATATCCATGTAGCCTTTAATAATGTGAGCTGTATTTCCCCAATCAATAAAGCAATTGCTGTCTGAATGTATTGCTGTACTTCCAACCTCTCCTGCAGGTGTTCCAAATTGAGCATAAAGCGCAACTGAACAGCACGACAATAATGTAAGAAGTATTTTTTGCATTACATCAAACGATTTTCAATATCATTTGCAATTATATCACATTCACTATGATTTTTTTGTAGCAATTGTTTAGCATCTGATACAATTTTATCCGCGAATTTTCTATCATCTAATCCTTTGGCATTTATCAATACATTAAACCAAGCTCCTCTTACCGCAGTTTTTATACAAATTACCGCTACTCCAACATCAGACAAACTATTTGGGTTTCCTTTTTCTGACATTTCTTTAAGTAATGGTAAACAACTGTATGCTACTTGCATAGTTTTATATGGTATTTCAGTAGCGTATTGGCTTGCTTCTTCAATCGCATTTTTTCTAATCGCTTTTTCTTCTGGCGTGCTTTTAGGTAATCCAAAAGCACTCATAATTCGATCGAATGCCCGGGTGTCCTCATCAACGAGAGTTAATAATTCATCTTTTAATTTTTGACCTTTTGCTGCCCATGGGCTGAATTCAGAAACCCGATCTTCCCAACCTCTTTTTCCTGCACTCAAATTAGCAACCATAGTTCCTAATGATGCACCTAAAGCCCCTGCGAGTGCTGAAATACTTCCTCCACCTGGTGCTGGAGAATCGCTTGCTGTTTCATTTGAAAATTCGCGTACAGTCATGTTTATCAATCTACTATCACTTTCGTTTTCAAGCATATATTCAATGACTCTGTTCTTAGGATCGAATGGGGAAAGCTCGTCTAATCCCATAGATTTGATAGCGATTTGAACTAATGTTTTTTCATCAACTCCAAAACTTAAGCCTTGTTTCTCCAGAAAATATTTTCCAGCATCTGTGAGGCATTGTAATGGAACAAGTCCGACAAGTTCACTTCCAGTAATTCGAGCGCCTCTCTCTGTAGCTGATTTTGAAGCTTCTTCAAAAACAATGTGTAAGGGTGTTTCTCTAAAATTGGTAAGGTTTGCACTAATTTGAGCAATACCATATTCTTCAATATACCATCCAATTGCCTTTACATGTTTTAATCTGCCAGGTATCCTAACGGGCTCACCATTCTTATCGTTTACTACGGGTCCTGAAATTGGATTTCCTTCTCGTTTTACGCGGCCTGCTTCTCTAATGTCAAATGCAATTCTGTTTGCAATTCTTGAGCTTTTTGTATTAATATTTAAATTGTATGCAATTAGAAAATCTCTTGCTCCAACGCAAGTGGCACCTGTTTGTGTATTCATTTCTGCAGGTCCAAAATCTGGTTTCCATTCTTCCCTTTGGATTTTATCAAAAAAACCTTCGTATTCTCCGGAACGAATTACACTAAGGTTTGATCTTCCTTTATTTGGTTGAGCTGATTCATATAGATAAGTGGGAATCTTCAACTCTTCACCTACTCGTTTTGCAAGCTTTTGAGCATATTCAGCGGTTTCTTCCATACTTATTCCAGAAATTGGAATTAATGGACATACATCAGTTGCACCCATTCTTGGATGTTCCCCTTTGTGCTTACTCATGTCTATGAGTTTACTCGCTTTTTGAATGGCCAAATATGCAGCCTCTATTACGGGTTCGGGTTCTCCAACAAATGTAACTACCGTTCTATTAGTTGCTTTTCCAGGGTCTACATTTAATAACTTAACTCCTTCAACGGTTTCAATTGTATCAGTAATCTGTTGAATAACTTGAAGATTGTTTCCCTCGCTAAAATTTGGGACACATTCAATTAATTTGCGCATGCAGCAAAGTTACAATTCATTCTATAATCTTAGATTTTAAAGTTAGAAAATCGAAAAAATTGATTATTGACAAAAAAAAACAGTATTTCCACTTAATGTTTTGACAATTTCTTTATCATCCCAAGCAAATCGGTTATTTTTGCACCTCGTTTTTATATGTCATTAATCAAGTCAATTTCAGGAATAAGAGGTACTATTGGCGGTGTACCAAATGATAATTTAACTCCTTTAGACGTTGTAAAATTCGCCTCAGCATATGGTACATGGATTTTAAGGCAAAACACGGCTGCCAAAGTTGTGGTTGGTCGTGATGCTCGCATAAGCGGTCCTATGATTTCTGAGTTGCTAATTCAAACTCTTATTGGTCTTGGCATCGATATTATAGATCTAGGTTTGTCTACCACCCCTACAGTGGAAATGGCCGTTCCAGCTGAAAAAGCTGATGGAGGTGTCATCCTCACAGCTTCACATAACCCAAAGCAATGGAATGCGCTTAAATTACTAAACAACAAAGGAGAATTCATTAGTAGTGAAGATGGTAAATTATTGTTGGAAATAGCAAATAATGAAGATTTTACTTTTGCCTCAGTCGACAAATTGGGGAATAGAATTACTAAGGACTATCTTCAGTATCACATTGATGAGATTTTAAAACTACCCTTAGTAAAACCTGAACTTATTAAATCAAAGAAATTTAAGATAGCTGTAGATCCAGTTAATTCTGTTGGTGCGGTTGCAATTCCAGCAATGCTTAGGGCACTAGGAGTAGAAGATATTGTTGTAATTAATGAGGATGTGAATGGACAATTTGCACATAATCCGGAGCCACTAGCCGAGCATTTGGGAGAAATTTCATCAGTTGTAAAATCTGAAAAATGTACCTTAGGTATAGTGGTTGATCCAGATGTAGATAGATTGGCATTTATTTCTGAGGACGGTGAAATGTTTGGAGAAGAATACACACTAGTTTCAATTGCAGACTATGTTCTTAAACACAATCCAGGGTCTACGGTAAGTAATTTATCCAGTACAAAAGCACTCCGTGATGTTACTGAAAAAGCGGGTCAGAAGTATTATGCTAGCGCAGTGGGAGAAGTTAACGTAGTTGCAGCAATGAAGGAACATAACGCAGTTATCGGTGGAGAAGGTAACGGTGGAATTATTTTACCAGAACTTCATTATGGTAGAGATGCACTTGTGGGAGTAGCTCTGTTCTTAAGCCATCTGGCAGAAATAGAAATGAAAGTTTCTCACTTGAGATCTACATATCCAACTTATCAAATGTCTAAAAATAAGGCAGAATTAAATCCAGAAATGGACGTAGATAAAGTACTTGCTGAGATTGAGAAGAAATATTCAAAGCGTCCGATTAACAATATTGATGGTGTAAAAATTGATTTTGATGGAGATTGGGTTCATTTAAGAAAAAGTAATACAGAACCAATTATCCGCATATACGCTGAAAGTACAAGTTTAACAACAGCCGAAAATCTTACGAAGAAAATTCTTCAGGATATAGGTGATATAATCGAATAACAAATGTCATTACAATGTGGAATTGTGGGTTTGCCCAATGTTGGGAAGTCTACACTTTTTAATGCAGTATCGAGTGCTAAAGCGCAATCTGCAAACTTTCCTTTTTGTACTATTGAACCCAATGTAGGTACAATTACAGTTCCTGATGAACGTCTAACAACACTTACCGATCTTGTACGCCCTCAAAACGTAGTGCCAACAACAATTGAAATTGTTGATATTGCAGGTCTAGTAAAAGGAGCGTCCAAAGGCGATGGATTAGGGAATCAGTTTTTAGGGAATATTCGCTCAACTCATGCAATATTGCATGTTCTTCGCTGTTTTGATGATGACAACATAATACACGTTGATGGAAGTGTTGACCCTATACGCGATAAAGAAATTATCGATACCGAGCTTCAACTAAAAGATCTAGAGACAATTGATAATAGAATTTCAAAAATTGCAAAACAAGCAAGAGCAGGTGGAGATAAGGATGCTGTAAAAACATTAGAAGTTTGCGAGCAATTTAAAGAACACCTTTTGCAAGGGAAAAACGCAAGATCCTTAGTGGTAGATTCAGAACGTCGTGCATTAATCAAAGAACTCGCATTATTAACTGATAAGCCAGTGATGTACGTTTGCAATGTAGATCCTGAGTCTGCTGTTTCTGGTAATGAATATGTAGAAAAAGTAAAAGAAGCAGTTAAAAACGAAGATGCTGAAATTCTTGTTATATCAGCAGCGATTGAAGCTGAGATTTCAGAGTTAGAAAGTTTTGAGGATAGAGAATTGTTTCTTCAAGAACTTGGATTAACCTCAAGTGGGGTTCAAAAACTAATACAAGGTGCTTATTCTTTGCTTAATTACATTACTTATTTTACGGTAGGGGTCAAAGAGGTTAGAGCCTGGACCATTACCAAAGGAACAAAAGCACCTCAAGCAGCGGGAGTTATTCATACGGATTTTGAAAAGGGTTTCATACGAGCAGAGGTTATAGCCTATAACGATTATGTTAATTTCAAAACTGAGTCCGCCTGCAGAGATGCTGGTAAACTTAGAGTTGAAGGTAAAGAATATGTTGTTGCAGATGGCGATTGCATGCACTTTAGATTCAATGTCTAAAAGACAAAGTTTAAAGACGCATTATACAATAGACCACGAGTATTTCTATTTTCGTCGTTTATCGGAAGGAAATACGCGGCTCTTGTGTCTAATAATACATGTTTTGTTTTTAGTAACTCAACACCAATACTCAAACTACCTACAGGTACTGATTTTTGCTTAATATCATTGTATTGATTCGGCAGCATTACTCCTATTGTGTAACCGCTGTATAAATTAAGAAATTTTCTTTTTCCTCTACCAAAGTGGCGAGAATAAAAATCTTGACCAAATTGAATTAAGAAGAAGTCATTTTTTGTGTTTGATAAGGTTGGGTCTTGTTGTTCGATTGAAGTAAGTATGCTGAGTGGTTTTAATACGCCAATTTCAATGTAACTTTTACCACGAGTAAACATATATTTTAAGTTGAATCCAGCGTACTGTTCATGGCTAATTCCAAGTTTTGGATTTTCAACTTGTAAAAATGAATAAGAAACACCCGGCATATTTACCCATGAAACTTTTTGTTTTCTTCCATCAGGAGTTGCAACGTCATCATAGATTTCAACGGTTACATAAATTGTATTACCAAGTTTCTTAGTTTCATCTATAGATTTTTTAATGTCTTCTATTCGATTTTCAGCATTTCGAATGGTAGTGATGTAGTTGTTTTCTGAATAAACTCGATTTCCAGAACCCGGTTTGGGGTCGCTAGTATCCATTCTTAATCTATTTAAATCTTCTTGGTTATTTTCAATAATGCGCTTTTGCTTGTCAATCTCTTCCTCATAGTTTTTAATAGTTTTTTGAAGATTATTAGTTTCAATATTTGAGCTAAATATATATCCCCAGTTATTCAAACTTTTATCTAGAGTTGATACTAAGTTATCAGGCATTTCAAATTGATAGGTGGATGAATTTAAATCCATATTTTTCTTGATTAACACAACTCCAGTATTTTTCACAAATCCATCCATCGAATCTAAGCTTGAATTGTATCTTGCAGAATACAGTCTCACGCTCTTGTTTGCGGCGTATGAACTTCGGTTGTAATATTGACCACAAATAGGTAAAGTTATTAATGTTAGAAGAAAAATAGTTAAATGTTTGATTTTCATGTTTTTAGTTATTTGCACCTAAATATTTCGGCAAATTAGTATTTTTTTTTGCAACCTTTTGAAATTCTCACGTCATAATATCGAACCCACTTGGAAAGCAATGAGAAAATCATAGCGGGGTGCAAAAAGAATGATCGTAAAGCACAACAAGCGCTCTACGAAAAATTCGGACCAAAAATGTACGGTCATTGCCTTCGTTATGCTGGGAATGTTGAAGAAGCTCAAGATGTTTTACAAGATGGTTTCATTAAGGTCTTTGAAAAAATCAGCTCGCTGAAAGATGCAAATTCATTAGAAGGATGGATGTCGAGAATTTTTATTAACCTGGCGCTCTCAAATTACCGAAAAAGAAAAGCAGGTCCAGATTTAATAGAAATGGAACCACTTCAAGAAGTGCTTACCGATAAAGATGATGATATCCCCCAGGATGAATTGGATCCCAAGCTAGTTCTACAGCAAATTCAAAAGTTGCCAGAAAAATATCGATTAGTACTTAATGCTTTTGCGATAGACGGTCTGAGCCACAAGGAAATTGCAAGCTTGTTAGATACTACCGAAAGTAACACAAAGTCAATTTTGAGTAGAGCTAGAAAAATTATGCGAGACTGGCTAAATAAAAAAGACAACAAAAAATAGACAGTAATACACTCCAAATGGAGGAAAATAGACCAAATATCGACCAATTGATTCAATCATCTTTTGATTCGTTTGAGCCACAATTGCCCAACGGTATTTGGAATAATATCGATGATCAACTAAACCAAAAAGATTTAGCAAAACGTAAAGTTATTTTTGGATGGTCGTCGGTTGCTGCAGTTGTTATCATCGGCTTGTCAGGAATGTTGTTTTTCAATATGCCTGACAACGCTTCGGTGGGTATCATTAATGAAAATTCAAGTATAAATAACGAGTCTCATTCTAAATCAACAAATAATAAAATTACCCAAAATAGTAATTTAGAAAATGGACTCCTATCTAATTCGGAGAATAAAGAACTTTCTGGTCCAAAAATTTCTAATTCTGTTAAATCTAGAAGTACAAATTCTCCGAATAATTTTATAACCAAGAGTACTTTACATAACAATAAATCCTTAAATAGTGGATTGAGTAATTCCGAAATACTAGTAAAGAGTGAGGAAGTAGATTTAATAAGTGAGTTGAAATCGGAAGCAGATTATAATTATTTCTTCGAAGATTTAACTTCTAAAGATTTAGAATTAACAAACACGACAATTTTACAGTTGCCAGCATCATCCCAAATTCCTCAAAAGCCAACCAAACAGAAACGGTCAATCTGGGCTTTTGAGGTTGGGTATGATCAAAATCAAACGGCCATTAACTATGCTGTTGAAGCACAACTATCGCAATACGTTCACAAGAATTTTATTAATAGGATGAAGCAAAGTGAGTTTGCCTTAGCTGCACCTCAACTTCATTTAGTTCTTAGATATCAGTTAAATCCAAATTGGTCTGTTTCTACAGGTTTAGGTTATTCTCAAACAAGAATTTCCCAAAATTTCAATTTTCAAGATAGTACCCCTGTAAGTTTAGCTCAAGGTAATGAGGCAGATATTAATGGCAATTATCCAATTTTCGGATATGCTGGTTTGGGTATCCCTGTTTTATACAGTGGAAATCAAACTATTTCAATGATTTCGGTACCAGTTAATTTGGGTTATCAGAAGCCAATAAATAAAACTTGGTCTTTTAGTTCCGAACTTTCATTACGATACAATAAAATCACAACTACTGCTGGTAAGACTCTTGATTACCATGATTTATCTTTGATAGATGGCTTAGATTACAGGGGGCAAATTTGGTCGGCTAAAATGTCAGTAGGAGCAGAGAAAAGAGTCAGCTTGCGGGATATTTGGGGAGTACGACTAAATACTCAAGGTGCACTTACGCCGTTTAATACAGTTAATTCCCCAGTTTCAAACCGTGGTTGGTCTTTGGGTATGTCAGTTTTTTATCGTTATTCAATTTGGTAATAATCAAGGATATGCATAAAAAATCATTCATATCGAGTAAATTGCAAGTAATGAAGAATACGATTCTCAGTATTGTTGTTTGTTTAGCAGCTTTACCCTTGTTTTCTCAGGTGTTAGAACCTATGGGGACTGGTTTACCAGGAAGGGTAGTTGCATCATACGCAACAACTGATGAATATTTTGCATTGTATGACGATGTAGCAACATCCGACACCACAGATTATGTATTGGCAAGATGGAATGGTGCATATTGGACTTATTGCCCTGGGTTAAAAACTCCAGAGCCAATTATACCAACCGAAGGAAATTACAATTTTCATTCAATTGCCTATTTCAACAAAACTATCTACGTAGGTGCTTACTTAGCAAATGCTTCAAAAGATGCGGAAATACCGGTCACGCATTTGTATAAGTGGAATGCTAATACACAGGAATGGGATCCTGAGGTAGGTGTAGTAGATACAAGAAATAATGGTATAATAACTATGGCCGTTTTCGACAATAAATTAATTGTTGCTGGAAAATTCCAAAGTACCCTAAATGGAAAGAGCGTGCAAAACATTGCGTCATTCGACGGAACTAATTGGGACTACTTGGGAACGAGTAACCTAGATCAAGGAGCAGATGGTTTGATTCGTTCGCTAATGGTTGTTGGTAATAGATTATATATAGGCGGAGATTTTACGAAATTTGCAGGTACACAAACAGGTAATATTGCTTATTACACTGCTGCTAACGGCGGTTGGGGTGGAATTGGAAGTCCTTTCCAAGGAGAAATTTTAGAATTAGCATCTTGGAGTGGTTCTCAAATAGCAGCCCTTGGCAAAGATTCAAGCGGTAAAAAGGCCGTTCGAGTATTTAACGTGAACTGGAGTCCCGAACTCGATTTTTCAGAATATACCACGGCTGAAATTAAAACCATTGCGGGAACAAGTTCATATTTGCTTTTAGGTGGTTCATTTATTAAAGACGGTAACGGTTCATCATTATTGAGATATGAGAATAGCAATTTAGAATTTACTGGAAATCGACTAGAAGGGGATTTTAGACTGGGGCAACGTGGGACAGGTGCATTCGTTTGGGGGGATTTTAATGAGTTAAATACAGACATTAAATTTTTCTCAAGTATTATTAGTGAAAGCGGAAATTTAAATGGTGATTTATTTTACGATTTTGATGGGGATTGTCAACGAGATGAAGGAGAAAGAGGTCTTCCTGCAGAAGTTTTAAAACTTACAAATAAAACTACTGGCGAATATTTCTTTACTGTAACAGACGAGTTGGGGCATTTCACTGTGGGGCTTCCCCAAGGAGATTACTCAATTCAACATAAAAATAGAAGACATTTTTATCATGTTTGTTCAGGAAACTATGCTACGCAAATCAGGAATGGAAAATATTCTTATGTAAGCTTAGGTGAATATATGGACCCTCAAACAAAAGATATTGAGGTTAATGTGGAGCCTATCTATCCAGAAGAACTTAAAGCTGGAGATACTATTAAAGCATTAGTAACAGTTAGAAATCACGGTGCAAGTGTTCTAAATAGTGCGACGTTATTAATTTCTCATGCATTACCATTAGCAGACTTTTACAGTGAGCCTGCTGCTGATAATTACGACGGAATAGAAGCAACGTATTCTCTTGTTGATTTGGAACCATTTGAAGTGCGTTATATTCTTGTTCGTTATAGAATGCCTTTGTCTGCCACTGATTCAGACGAATATATGATTAATGTATCTACAGGTAGTTTAATAACGAGCCAAGATGAAACGCAGTCCGATAATATTAAAACAACTTCGTTGAAAATTGGTAAGCGTGGAAACGGAGGAGTAGTAGAAAAAACCTCACTATTGGGAAGCGAAATTGATCAAAAAGTTGCAACTTGGAATTACACAATTGATTTCAAAAATACGAGTAGTTCAAATGTCAAAAAGGTTATCTTAGTAGATACTTTGGCGGGTGATTTACCATTACAACGCGTATTAATAAATTCCTTTTATCCCCAAGACGCTCAATTTTTTATTCAGCAGGGTAGAATACTCGTAGTGAATTTTGATCCAGCAAATTTAAAAACTTATGAGGCATCTCCATCAAATGCTGTGGGCTGGGTTAAATACCAAGTTGATCTATATCAAGATTTAGAACTTCAAACAAAAATTAATAATGTCGCGCATGTTGATTTTGACAGTAAGTGGTGGGGAGTTTCAAATGACTGTTGGGTTACTGTGGTTGACAAACAATCATCAATTAAAAATATAAAATTAAAATCTTTAAATATTTATCCGAATCCAGCTAATGAGCTATTGAATGTTGAGTGGAATAAATCAGAACTGGGGTCCAAATGGTCAGTAATGAATTTACATGGACAGCAAATATTCGATGGTGAAATTCAAAACGTTGATGGTCAAATTAATATTTCTAAATTGGCTGCTGGGCTGTATATCCTCAAAACAGCTAAAACAACGACACGCTTCAGTGTGTTCAAATAAATCAAATAAAGTATTTTTCTACAAATGAAAACAGATTAAAATCTGTTTTATTTAATATTTCTTCAAGGTCTTGCTCCAACTGTTGATGTGTTACATTAGTCATTCGTTGACTTTGAATGATTTTGAAGGCCTTTTCTGTAAGTAATTTGCTCCTCTTATATAAATTCTGAGAGGTAATTAGAAAATGCGAGTCTATTTTTTGAATTAATTCTTGTAAGCCAATATTATGAATCGCCTGCGTGAGAACTACTGGAGTTTCCCAAGAACTATCTGCCCTTTCATGTGATAACTTTTTTAAATGGGATGCGAAGATTGAAGCTCCTTCTCTGTCTGCCTTATTGACCACAAAAATATCTGCTATTTCCATAATCCCACTTTTTAAGGTTTGAATATCATCGCCACTTTCAGGGACGCTTACAACAATTGTGGTATCAGCGATTCCTGCAATTTCTATTTCGCTTTGACCAACTCCAACTGTTTCGATGATAATATAATCAAAATCTGCTTGCTTTAATATTTCTACAACTTCAATTATAGAAGTTGTAAGCCCACCCAATGATCCTCTAGAAGATAAACTTCTAATGTATACATTAGGTAACATGAATAAACTCTGCATTCTTAGCCTATCTCCAAGCAGTGAGCCTAAGTTAAAAGGACTACTTGGATCAACTGCGAGAATTGCAATCTTCTTTTCTGAATTACTCAACGATTGTACCAGACTATTAACGAGAGTACTTTTACCTGCACCAGGTGGCCCAGTAATTCCAATAACTGGTGTCCTTCCTGAAGTAGATTTTAGCAATTCCCAATAACCATTTACATGATTTTCTACCCAAGAAATAGCGCGTGCAATATGACGTTGATTGCCGTTTGAAATTTCGTGTAATTCTGGAATAAGCACAATCAAATATAATATTTAAGATCGGGTGAATGGGAGAGCATCTAAAGAAAGAAATTCACCCTTTTCAAACAACAGTGATCCTGCCATTGCAATCATACCTGCATTATCTGTACAATATTGAAGTGACGGGATGTATACATTGAGATCATATTTTTCTCCAATTTCTTCAGCACTTCTTCTCAGCAATGAATTAGCAGATACACCACCTACAATTGAAATTGATTTTGGACTATACTGACTAATTGCTTTAATTAATCGCTTGGAACACATTTCCACTAAGGCATGTTGATAGGAAGCACATATATCATTAAGATTGTTCTGGACAAAATCAGATTCCTTCTCGACTTTCTTTTTTAAGAAATATAACAACGATGTTTTTATACCAGAAAAACTAAAATCTAAGTTCTTAGTTTTTGCATCAGGGAATTTGAACTTGTTTTCCCCCGACTCTGCTAATTTTGAAATTTGAGGTCCTCCTGGATAACCTAATCCTAATAATTTTGCCCCTTTGTCAAATGCCTCACCAATGGCATCATCAATAGTTTTACCTATAAGTTTATAACTGTGATGATTCTCAACATAAAGTAATTGAGTGTGTCCACCACTGACCAATAAACAGATCATTGGAAATTTAACCTTATTTTCAATGTATAAGGCTGCAACGTGTGCTTGTAAATGATTTACACCTATTAATGGTTTGTTTATGGCAAGTGAAATTCCTTTCGCGGTATTAAAACCAACAATTAAGGAACCCATTAAACCCGGACCTTGCGTTACTGCAATGGCATCGATATCTTCAATTGCAGTTTTTGATTGTTTTAAAGTCTCCTCGATTACCGGAATAATGTTTGCTTGATGTGCTCTAGAGGCCAATTCTGGTACAACTCCACCGTATTTTCGATGAACGTCCTGACTAGAGATAATGTTTGCCTTTATTTCTCCGTTTTTAATTAAAGCAGAGGACGTGTCGTCGCAGCTACTTTCAATGCCCAATATTGTGGAATGAAACTGCATAGGTGGATTGACTGTCAAATGCTCAAATTAACTTTGTAAATTGGTGAAAAGGTCCTCAAAAATACGAAAGAAGCTGTTACTCACCCTGTTTTGGGTTGTTTTTCTTTCTGCCGTTTTAGCCATACTCACCAGAAACCGATGGGTCCAAAAGAAAGTTTCACATTGGGCTGCTGCTAAAATTAGCGAATCTATCGGGGCAGATGTTACGGTAAATTACGTTGAGGTTGATTTTCTGAGGAATTTTCATATTGAAGGATTATTAATTAAAGATCAACAAAAAGACACACTCTTGTCAATAGGTTCAATTGATTTGAAAATAGATGATTGGCAGATAACGAAAAAGAAACTAATTATTCTAAACGCAGATTTTTTTAGACCCAGAGTATATATGGGGGTTTATCCAAATGCAAATAAAATAAATCACGAATTTTTATTTGAATTTCTTGGATCTGACTCATTAAAAAAGGATCAAATTCAAATTGATATTCGAAAAACAAGAGTAATTGCAGGGGAGTATGTGT
>Ga0255768_10003359_pt1 | contig 15912 bp, 21 predicted proteins | sample 071ome_33_FD_179983 | JGI IMG/M metagenome (GOLD analysis project Ga0255768, IMG submission 179983) | Coastal salt marsh microbial communities from the Groves Creek Marsh, Skidaway Island, Georgia - 071412AT metaG (version 2) | ecosystem: Environmental > Aquatic > Marine > Intertidal zone >...
ACTGGATACATGAAAGAACCAGACAACAAGGTCGTAAGGTTAGACAAAAAGAAAAAGTAAATGATTCCAATCAAAGGGTACGCCACTTTTGATCCCTTGAAGCACTGCCTTATTGGAAAACACTTCAGCAGTGATTTCTTCAAGACAAATATAAAGAATGACAGGGTGTCGTCGCCTTTACAACGGATAGCAGACGAGACCGAAGAGGATTTTCAAAAACTTGATGAGATACTTAGATCCGCGGGTGTAGAAACCCACAGGGCTAAGATTGATGAGAACATATGGAACAATGACTTCAGGGGTAGACCACCGGTCTGTCCCAGAGACGATTTCGCCGTGATCGGGGAGACAATTTACGCCACAAATGTCAACAGTGTCCACGTGGGACATTTCTATGACCAGATATTCAAGCAAATCAAAAGAGAAAACCTATACCTCAAAAATAACATAGGATCCACACCTGTATCCACTGCGAACATATGTAGGCTTGGTAAGGATCTGTTCTGGGATTTACAGAAGGGCGATCCTTTGGAAATCGAACTTGCAGATAGGTGGCGTGGCGAAGGGTTCAGGGTACACACCACACACAGAGGTTACCACACTGATGCCAGTTTCTGCGTGGTCAAACCCGGATGCATCGTGTCCCTGAATGACATACAAGAGTACGAAGAGGAGTTCCCAGGATGGGAGGTGCTGTACCTGCCTGATCAAAGTTGGAGCAAAGTTTCGCCTTTCTTCGAAATCAAGGATAAAGTCAACGGCAAATGGTGGTTGCCTGGAGAAGAACAGAACGACCAACTGATCGAGTACGTCAACACATGGTTACAGGACTGGGTAGGGTACGTAGAGGAAACGGTCTTTGATGTCAACATGTTGAGCATCGACCAAGACACCATAATATGTAACAATCACAACAAAGAGGTATTTGATTTTTTCAAGAAACACAAAGTAGAACCGATAGTGTTTAACTTCAGGCATAGGTATTTCTGGGATGGAGGTATACACTGCATCACACAAGACTTGTACCGAGAAGGTAAAATGGAGGATTATTTTGGATAACGATGTATCTCCAGATGGGAAATGGAAAATAGTCATTGAAAACGGGAAATTCAAATGGATAGAGTTGACAAAGATGACAGGACAGTTTACAATACAAGAGTTAATTGAGGCAACAAAAAAGATAGCACCTGAGATATGGAAAAAATAAGATATTCAGAAATATTCTACAGTGTACAAGGAGAGGGCCGATTCGTCGGGGTTCCGAGTGTGTTCTTCAGGACATTCGGTTGCAACTTCCACTGCCATGGATTTGGTCAAGGCAGGGACAGGAGCAAATGGATACCAATTGAAAAAATGCCGTACAACACACAGGACATTTCAGATTTGAAACACATCTCTGACCTACCCGTAGTCAACATAGGTTGCGACGCGAGTGCGAGTTGGAGTTCCAGGTACAAGCATTTGGTAGACTGGGATCAAGTGGATGACATAGCAAAGAAAGTGACCTCATACACACCCCAAAACAAATGGACTTGCGACAACGGACAGGACGTGCATTTCATAATCACGGGCGGAGAACCGATGATGTGGCAGAGACAGATAGAAGCATTGTTACGCCAACCGGAATTCAATGATCTCAAAAACATCACTATAGAGACCAACTGCACACAGTCATGGAAAGACAACTTTGACAAATTCATGCACGGTCTAACTGCGGGCGACTACACCAAGGAGCCTGTACACGTGACATGGTCAACATCTCCTAAACTGTCAATATCAGGCGAAGCATGGGAGAAAGCCATACGTGCAGACGTGGCGAGGCAATATTCACGTATTCCCAACACACATCTGTATTTCAAGTTTGTTGTACAGGACGAGCAAGATCTCCGAGAAGTGGACGCGGCCAGAGAAGCATATGCGAAAGCGGGAGTGACCGGAGACATATATCTAATGGCGGTGGGTGCAACACAGGAAGGTCAGTCCAAGACTGCGAGTCAGGTGGCGGACATGGCAATGAAGAATGGGTTCAAGTATAGCCCTAGGCTACATGTTGATCTATTTGGTAATAAATGGGGAACTTAGGTAGACATAAAGGTAAAGATAAACTATAATAGTATTATGAAAGTCAAGAAAACAGCAAAGACAACAATCAAGAAGAAGAACAAAAAGGGTTCCAAGAAGAGCGAAGAACCGATGGTTAAGGTTCTCAACTTGAATGTAAATCCTGAGAACCCAAGGAACGGTTTCTTTGAACTGGACTGGAATGATGAGTTCGTGAACATGTTGCGACAATCTGGTTATCAAGGACAGAGCGAAGAAGAGATCGTTGACAGATGGTTCCAAACACTTTGTAGGACCATCGGCAACGAACAAGGCATAGACGTCACAGGTTCTGGATACGTGCAGATAAACAGAAGAGACGACGGCAAGACTGAGGTGTCGTAATGGCACACATCCTGGTAGACACAGCAAACACATTCTTCCGTGCTAGGCACGTGATCAGAGGTGACACTTCCGAGAAGGTGGGAATGGCCATCCACATAATGATGAATTCAATAAAGAAGGCCTGGCAGGACTTCGATGGCTCACACGTGGTTTTCTGTCTCGAGGGCAGAAGTTGGCGTAAGGATCATTACGCACCATACAAGCGGAACAGAAAAGAAACCATAGAAGCCATGTCCGAAAAGGAAAAAGAAGAGAATGAGGTATTCTGGGAGTGCTACGATGACTTCTGTGACTTCATCAAGACAAAAACAAACGCAACAGTTTTAAGAAATGCTAGGACCGAAGCAGATGATCTCATCGCACGTTGGATCGACAAACATCCAAACGAGCAACACGTGATCATAAGCACAGACAAGGACCTAAACCAACTTGTAGCACCAAACGTGAGACAGTACAATGGCGTAACGGAAGTGACGCTGACCAACGAGGGATGGTTTGACGCAAAAGGCAACCCTGTGATAGATAAGAAACTGAAGGCTCCAAAACCTGCTCCAGACACAGAATGGATGATATTTGAGAAGGCGATGAGAGGCGATCCAAGCGACAACATATTCTCAGCATATCCAGGAGTGCGTACAAAGGGCACGAAGAACAAGATAGGACTGCAAGAAGCATTCGCTGATCGTAAAGAGAAAGGGTATACTTGGAACAACTTGATGTTGAGCAAGTGGGTAGATCATGAGGGCAACGAACACAGGGTGCTCGAGGACTATGAACGTAACAAGTTGTTAGTTGACCTACACGCACAGCCGGAGGCCATAGTAGAAGAACTTGACCAAACAATAGAACAAGCAAAGGCTGAAAACAAAAGCATAGACCAAGTCGGAATCAGATTCATGAGGTTCTGTGCCAAGTACGATTTAAATAGGATCAGTGAGCAGGCCCAACTTTATGTGGAGCCTTTTAATGCGAGGTTGTTATCATGACAGTACGTGCAAAGACCCTAGTCAAAGACAAGTTTTGGATAGTCGAGCAAAACGGCCAGAAGTTAGGTACCCTTAGTAAGCAGGATGATAATGGTTGGATATTCCTAAGCAAACAAGACAAGCGTCAGGTGTTCCACACGCAGGAGAGCCTGTTCACACGTTTTGGATTTGAAATATTTGATGAATCTGATGTAAGGAAATCAGAAGACGAAGTACAAACGGATAATTTTGATGTACACGGATACCCTTGTAGTCAACATCCATACAACCCAATGTTTGATGTGCAGAAGCAGTTGCCGGTCTACACAAAGACTCCGAAGAGCAAGAGCCAGTTCTGTGCAGGATACTACATCATATGCTTCGAGAAGGGTTGGAGGAAAGCATACTGTCCCAAGATGATAACACTTTCAAGGTACGAGTACAAAGGCCCAATGAAGACCAAACTAGAAATGCAACAGGTATTGAACAATGCAGTCAAAGAATTCCAAGATACAAACCCGTCCAATTGAAGATCTCATAGGTAGGATCAGGACCTTACGACAAAAAGGCGAACGACAGATAGTGATCCCTGCCAAGGAAGCGGACCAATTGGCCGACAGCCTCACACAGGTTATGACCCGTATGGTCACCATACAGGAAGAGATAATAGAGGCGCTCAAAACCGCTAGAGAGGCCCAGACCATAGACATAGAAATGGACGGCGGCGACTTTAAGTAAAGTTACCTATCAAAATATTTGGTAAATATAGTTGTAGGAGAATCTCAACTATGAGCAGGCCAAAACCCACAGTGCTGTTGCAACACAGCAATAAAAGTACCTATAAGATGGACGAAGTCTTAGCGGCAGAGGGAATCTGGGCGGTGTTCTATGATGGCAAGCCGATCAACTTGAAATCATCAAGTTTGGTGGCCAACTATCCTGGTCCAAAATACAAGAAGGTATCATTCTCCAACCCTGGACACGCAGAAAACCTGGCCAAGAAGTTGAACGCACAACACAACACAGACAAGTTTGGTGTGTACCTGTTGAAAACAGGCGAAAAATTCAAGAGATAATCCCACCCATTAAATAGCATTATGGATCGCAAGACAGCCTACACTCGCACATTCCTTGAATTGCTGGAACAGCCTACCCATGAAGAAAGTGTAAAAACGAACTATTACACATGGTGGCAGAATGTAAGGGAAAGTTATCAGGCCAGGTCCCTTAGACTGACCAAACAGGGTCTTGAAATGATAGAACGTTTAGATATCAAGACCTATGACATCAAGTTTCCTTCCAAGGTCATATTCACCCCACAGACTTACCTTTGGTTGGACGAATTCGTTGACTGTCCATACTACGTTGACAAGAAAAAGATCATCGTCACCATGGAGAAAATGGCACTCCAACTTATGCTTTTTGCCGGTGATATCACCAAATACGGTCTGGCACGTGCAATGAGCAAGATGGACGAACAGAAAAATGCCTGACACATTCTGTAACCACATCCAGAAAGGTATGTTTGTGTCTCATCAAGGAGTTGGCATCTGTTGTGTGGGGGAGAAAAAGTACTCAAACGTGACCCCGTCAGAGTTTTGGAAAGGACAGGTGAGGGAAGACGCACTTGCACAAATGCACAGCAACAGACCTGTAAATGGGTGTGACGGCTGTTACAGGACAGAAAAGAAAAAAATACCAAGTTCACGTAACTTCGCCAAATCATATGATAGATTGCCTAGAGGTAATCTTCCCACGATGTTAGATGTGGACTTCTCCAACTTCTGTAACCTTAAATGTGTGATGTGTAATGCAGTTAGGAGTTCTGAATGGGCCAAAGATAAAGGATTGCCTGTGTCAAAAATCTCATATGCCCTAATTGATGATTTAATATCTATTTCGGACGATGTGCAACACCTTACTGTACAAGGCGGCGAACCGAGCATCATGCCCGAGTACGAATATTTTTTCAACAAATTAGATGACAAGAATCTTGCTAAAAACATTGATGTCCAAATTATAACAAACGCAACGAATGTAAACAGGAGGTTCTACGATCTCCTAAGCAAATTTAAAAGTGTAAGGCTCAGTGTCAGTGTAGATGCCTACGGATCTGCAAATGATTACATAAGATGGCCAAGTAAATTCAGTCAGATAACAAAAAATATGCAGGCCATCGGTGATTTACCAAGTAACGTGCAAGTTGATGTATTGAATTCTTTGAATATACTGTCAATGTTCAATTACGACAAATTCTTAGAATGGTGCAGTAAAATGGAGAAACTATTTGAATCAAAAGGTAAGATCTTGAGGATAGTGCCAATGAAAGTTCAAAATCCAAAGGCGTATAGTCCTTTTTCGGCACCATTACAATTGAAAGAGAAATTTTCCAGTGATGTTAGTCAGTTTATGTCCAAAAATACTCTCACACACAATTCGAATTGGAAGATAGAAATGATGCTTATATTACGAAGTATCAAGGAATCGCCTGTTGATAACCAAGCAATTTCGCAATTGAAGAAGAAAGTACAAGATTTGGACATTAAACGCCAGAAAAGAATATACGATTTTATACCAGATTTCTACGATTACCTGTAAAAAAGTCAATGATTATGCGACTTCTACACGGTTGACGCATAACACAATCCTGCTATAATGATATTATAAACATTTAAACAGGAGTGTACTAAATGGCAAGAGCTAAAAACAAAGAGGCGGCAATAGGTTCGCAAAACAGAACAGTTTCACCCAACGAGGCGAAATCAGCATTAACGCATTGTATCAAATTACAGAGACCCATAATGATGTGGGGTGCACCAGGTATTGGTAAATCTGACATCGTTAAACAGATCGCAGATGCGGAAGGCAGAGAGGTGATCGACATCAGACTTCCACTATGGGAGCCAACAGACATCAAAGGTATCCCTTACTACAATTCAAAAGAGAACAACATGGTTTGGGCGAGTCCGGCAGAACTGCCAACTGATCCCAAGTCTAAGGCTATTGTGTTCTTGGACGAGTTGAACTCGGCGGCACCGGCAGTACAGGCGGCGGCTTATCAACTTATCCTAAACAGAAGAGTGGGACAGTATCACCTACCAGAAGGCGTTTCGATCGTGGCGGCAGGTAACAGAGACTCAGATAAAGGTGTCACTTACAGGATGCCGGCTCCATTGGCAAACAGATTTGTTCACGTAGAGTTAAGAGTGGACTTCGAGGACTGGATGGAATGGGCTACCAACCAACACATACACGCAGATGTTGTGGGTTACTGCACATTCGCTAAACAAGATTTATATGATTTCGATCCGAAAGGTAGTTCGAGATCATTCGCAACTCCTAGATCATGGAGTTTCGTAAGCCAACTTCTATCAGACGACCTGCCAGAAAGTACGCTCACTGACCTCGTAGCAGGTTGCGTAGGAGAGGGATTGGCCGTTAAGTTTATGAATCATCGTAAAATTAGCGGTCAACTTCCAAACCCATCTGATATATTGAGCGGTAAGGTCCGAGACCTTAAGACTAAAGAGATATCAGCGATGTACTCTCTTACAGTTTCTTTGTGCTATGAACTACAACAGGCACACGAGAAGAAAGACAAGACTTGGAATGAACAAGCGGATAGGTTCTTCAACTACATGATGGACAACTTTGAGACGGAGTTGGTTGTTATGGGGGCGAAGATTGCCTTGACAAACTACAAACTTCCGTTCGATCCTAGCAAGTTGAAATCATTTGATAGGTTCCATAAGAAGTTTGGCAAGTATGTCATAACTGCTATGGAGTCTAAATAATGCAAGACTACAGAGATCAAAAGATAATTGACAAACTGGTCACAGCAAGGATCGCCTTACTACTGAAACATCCGTTCTTTGGCAACCTTGCAACTAGGTTGAAACTGGTGAACGCAGACGATTGGTGTCCCACTGCTGGTACAGATGGTAGACACTTCTTCTACAACACTAAATTCATAGATTCACTTACTCCAAAAGAGGCAGAGTTCTTGTTTGGACACGAGGTGTTGCACAACGTATTTGAACACATGCTAGTAAGGATTGGTGACAGGGATCCTCAACTTTGGAACATAGCGGCGGACTATGCCGTTAACCAGATATTGAAAGATTCAAACATTGGTGAGATGCCAAAGGGCAAGAAAGGTGAGAACAAAGGCTTCCAGGATGACAAGTACAAGGATTGGGCAAGTGAAAGAATATACGATGACCTGTACAAGCAGGCTAAGAAGAACGGCAAGAAGATGTTGGAGAAACTTGGAGAGTTGATGGACGATCACCAGGAATGGGGTAAAGGTGACGGTGCAGGTGACAAGGACGGCAAAGGTGGCAAAAAGGGTGGCAAAGGCAAGCCTGTATACACTAAAGAAGAACTTAAGAAGATAAGAGACGAAGTTAAAGAGGCAATGGTAAGTGCGGCACAGAGTACAGGTGCAAGTAATCTACCAGGTGCCCTACAGAGACTAGTAAAAGATCTAACAGAGCCTAAGATGGACTGGAGAGAAATTCTACAACAACAGATCATGAGCACAATTAAAAGTGATTACACATGGATGAGACCAAGTAGAAAATCTTGGCACACATCTGCCATACTACCAGGACAGAACAACGACGAGATGATTGATATTTGTTTGGCTCTTGATGCATCTGGTTCTATCAGCAATGAACAATGTAAAGAGTTTTTGACAGAAGTGAAAAACATTATGGATCAATACAAGGATTACAGAATACATCTTTGGAGTTTTGACACAGAAGTTTTCAATCCTGTTGTGTTCACACCTGACAACGCAGACGAGTTGTTGGACTACAAACTGGGATCAGGCGGTGGTACAGAATTTGAATGTAACTGGAAATACATGAAGGACAACGGTATAGAACCTAAGAAATTCGTGATGTTCACAGATGGTTGGCCTTTTGATAGTTGGGGTGACGAGGACTACTGCGACACTATATTCTTAATCAACAATCCATATGAAAGAGACATAGAGGCTCCTTTCGGAATGACTGTACAGTACAATGATTGATAAACAATTGATTTTTTACTATGGGAAACATTTAAGGACTGGTTCTTCAATGAAGTTTCAATATCCGTAATGAGTTTTGGATTGTTGATCATAGCACTATGGAGTTATTTGTCATGATAGGTCCAATTATTAAGGCTACGATGATAATGGCAATGATATTAATAATTTTAAACTGGATGTTATAATGCAGATGTTTCCCAACATAAATCCGTATTCAGGCAAACTTGAGAAAGTCAAGAATCTACGTAATTGGATGATAGATGCGGCCACTATATTGTTCGACGACAGTAAGAACGACCTTAGGGCATTGCCAAAGACAGTGAGACTGCAGATACTTTTAACTTTAAGTTTCCTTTGGAGCACTGCATTCACAATCTATTTTTGGGGCATGAGGACCGACATATGGTTAGGTTGGTTTTTAGGACACCTTGCGGTAATATTTGTTGCCTACTTTACTTTTAAACAGTTCCACGGCAAGGTACACACAATGAAAGCCAACAAGGAAGAACCTCCAATGTATGATGATGTTTGGGGTGCCTAGTGAAGATCAATCCAAATAACTTCTTCAAAAGAGAACTAGACATATTACCACCACACTTCGTAAACACTGTGGTAAAGGCACACGAGGCCGATGTGGAGAAGATGAGACGTTGGATATATGAAAATTGCCACGGTAGATTTTCCATTACCAAAGATGTGGTTTATGAAAATGACAACTCTAGGAGTGTCACAGTATTAGGTTTTGAAGAACCAGGGGACTTGACACTGTTCGCATTGAGCGGTGTCGCTCAGAACCTATCAAAATAACCGTTGCTCACCATAATTAATTTGTAGTATAATATACGTATATTATATTAATTGCAATTAAAAGGAAAAAAACAAATGGCAACAAAGAAGAAAAACTTGAAAAAGTCAGCCAAGACTGCTAAACCCACAGCGGCCGCGCAACCGCAACAGGCTCCAGCAGGACAACAGGCTCCACAACCGGATCCTACCGCTTTGTCGATCGGCGACTTGAAGAATCTTTCTACCATTCTTGACGTGGCATCAACAAGGGGTGCATTCAAGGCCAACGAGATGGCGGGTGTGGGATTCTTATACAACAAACTACAGGCATTCCTGGCCAAAGTGGCACCGGAACAGAAACCTGAGGATGCTAAAGCAGAAGCACCAGCAACCGAGGAGAAAAAATAATGGCAACACTAATGAACGTGAACAATCAGGCCATGCCAATGGGTGACAACACCGGACAGGCAGGTGATGGTCAGACAGGTCCAAAGAGACACTTCAAACACATCGGAGAACTAGCGGACACATCAAAGGCCAAAGTGGTCATCATGTACAGGACCGTACCGGGCGAGGCGGACAACTGCCTAGTGGTTGGTACCAAGTTCTTGCCTGATCAATATCACAATGCATTGATGAAAGCAGTCGAGTCAGAGGGTGGACAACAAGCGGATGAATTCGCGGATTTCGCCAGCAGACAGACATTCCCGGATGGAACCAACATGTTGGCCATGCTACACAATGACAACTACATCAAGAAGTTCAAGACCAAAGAGATCATGGTCACATACGGTTCAGGTGAGGATGGAAGAATCCTGTTGAACAAGTTGAACGAGATGATAGCAAAAGAAAAAGGCATTTCGGTGAAGGATCTAGCAAAGGATCCAGAGTCCACTGAAAAAGCACCTGCTAAGAAAACAACCAAGAAAGCGGATGCCAAAACGACAACCGCCAAAGAATAAGACATGGGTACAGTTGACGAAGGACTTCGTCAAAGAATGGCCGGAGGTTCTTGAGGGATTACACTTCCAGAACATGCCGGTCAAGTACCTGCTCTACATAAACATAATTCTCAAGAACAATCTCACAATACACTACGATATATCCAAGGAATTGAAAACCAAGAAACAAGATACGATTGCAAGATTCCTCAAGAAAACAATTGAACAAAATTACATTAAAATTAGAAGTGTAGATATGAAATTCGATATTCCTGCACTCAAAAGAGATATGGAATCAAAGACTTCTTTGTTAATGGCGAAGACCTTCAAAAAGTAAATCCAAATTACGAGCCACGTCAATGGCGTTATCCACATCAGATAATGGTGTCCTTTGGGTTTTTACACACTCCACAAATTCTAACAATTCATTACGTAACGGATTGGTTTCTACTCTAAATATTTCAATTTTTGGATCATAATTCATTCTATTATCCTGCCACGTTTCTGTTGTCAACTTTATTATTTTTGCTTCTTCGTCCCAGGTCAAGAGCCCTTTCTCAGCGATGATGTGCATGGTCCTAATTTTTTCTGGATGGTACCAACTTAGATTTAGTTTTATAGATACCTCGTTACATAGGAAACTGTACTCATCCCTGTCATTTTGAGTATTTTGGGTGAACTTATGCCCCGTGTGTGAAATGTTCTCGAACTTGTGATAGCCCAGCAGATAGTGAATGATACTTACATCGTGTGGAGCGAGACTGTGCAGGGTACTGATCTTTTTTTGGTATCTGCCCCAATTCAACCTGTTTGATTCGATGTGTTGTATCTTTCCAATGCGAGGCAATAGTTCTTTTAATTTCTTAAGCCTGTCATTGTATAAGAATATGTGTCCCACCATCACAGTCTGTCCAACTTTGGTTTTACTTTTTATGTCAAGGCACTCCCGAGCAGTCAAGGCCAAAGGTTTCTCCACGTATAGGTTTTTGCCTTTTTCTAAAAGTTCAAGTGTCTGTCCATAATGGTCCCACGCAGGTGTGGCAAGTATCACGTTTTCATATTGTATGTCCTTGAGATCTTTGCCTTGCTTGACGTCTATTATTTCTATTGCGTCTATGCCCGGTATTGTTTCCAGTTCTGTCTTTAACTTCGATCCCCAATACCCAGCGCCGACCAAACTAATTCGCATAGAATTCCTTTATCGCATTTATAATGTAATCCTGATGATGTTCTGGCAATGTGTGGTAACAAGGCAGACTCAATATGTTTTCACACACGTACTCGGTACGGGGGAGAACCGAACCATCATCAAATGCTTTTGTTTTGTGTGTTGGAAACTTGTAATGTATGTTCGTGGCTATGCCTTTGTCCTTAAGGAATGATTGTAGGGCATCACGTGTGCCTGCGGGTGTTTCTATCACATAAACGTAATAGGAATGTTTCGACCACGGTGCTTCCAAGGGACAGCCAACAACACCTGACAGATGCTTCGTGTATCTCCTACACACTTCTCGCTTCTTGTCCAACCATTCGTCTATTTTTTTAAGTTTGGCTTGCACTATGACTGCCTGTAAGTTGTCAATCCTCGCATTATATCCTACGGTGTCATACTCGAATTTGGTTTTCCTTCCATGATCCCTGTACATTCTCACTTTGTCTACAAGTGCTTTAGTGCCTGTGACCGCACCTGCGTCGCCCATCGCTCCAAGATTCTTTACAGGATTGAAACTGAAACAAGTGAGGTCAACCAGACTGCCAACTTTTTTACCATTGTACTCTGAACCAAAACTCTGTGCGGCATCTTCGATCACACTTAGATTGAACTTCTTTGCAAACTCTTTGATCTTGTCTATGTCTGGTGTCTGTCCGTAAAGGTCAACGAATAATATTGCTTTTAAAGTGTCTGAAAGTTGTAATTTTGACACATCAAGATGATAAAATTCATCTATGTCAACAAATACAGGGGTGGCTCCAACATTCACTATCGCTTCTGTTGTGGAGACAAAAGTGTGTCCCACTGTCATTACCTGGTGTCCTGGTCCAACGCCTAGTGCCTTTAGAGCACACACCAATGCATTGGTTCCTGAGCCTATGCTGGCGCAGTCTTCAGCGCCTGTGTAATCACAGATGGCTTTCTCGAACCTATCAACAGTTGGTCCAGTAATGAAATCGGACCTGGCGATTATGTCCGCGATGGCCATGTCAATCTCTGTCTGCACTTCCTCGTACTGCGGATATAGATCAACAAACGGTATTTTTATATTTTGATTCATAGTATTGCTTTAACCATTCGAAGTCATATGATAGCATAAGTTTTTTATGATCGCTACCATGCTCTTGGTAATATTCCTGGGCGTCCCTTGATCCTCGCAGACACCAATCACTGTTGTCACCCTCGCCCGTGGTGAGCCACTTCTTCAAACGATATTTGTTTTCGACCGTTGGCTTGTACTGATTCAATTTTATCACCTCACGGAAAGCGGTACGCCATGCCAACCACGGTGTTTCATTGAAGTGATTTATGGCACTCAAAACCGGAACCCAGTCGTGCGGTGCAGACAGCGTAAAATCCAATCCTGGCCTGTTGGTCTGCATCACTAACTTTTTATTATACAAAAGCACCGCGCCATGACCGTACTCAAGTCCGTTGACAGGATTTTTACAATTAAAGATGTAATGGCATGGATTCTTCATCCTGTCAGGTTGGAAATCAAACTTAAAACTATCGACAATCTCCAGTTTTGGGAATACAGCGAAGAAGTAATCCGTGTCACTTATCGAGGCCGCGGTCATGTAAGCGAGTGTCTGACCTGTGACACTTTTCAGCCATTTGGCCCTTGGATATTTTGCCTTCAATTCGTTGAACCGTTTCTCGGCACTTGGCTCGTCATACGATATGAATATTATGTCCATGGGCCTCACGTCATAATCGAGATCGAAATGCACAGATCTATCTATGTCATAGAACTGTGTTAAATTTTCCCTGTGTGGCACCAACATTATGTCTTTTGTTTTGCCAAAGGTGTACACCTTCTCGTCTTCCCAGAAACTAGGGTAGAAGTTTGGTATCTCACAATCCTTTATGTCTGCGTTGACCATCCATCTGTAGAAATCCATCGATTGGTTATAGGACTCATAGGGATCTTGTAGTTTGAAAGTGACCTTTCCTATAGGGCGTTGGAACAGTGTTGGACAGGGGTGATAATTGATGTCCTTGTAATCTCTCAAGAACTTTATATCACCCATCTGCTGTTTGAATTTCTTTGTTGGTATCAACATAATATTTCCCTCTTTGTTGAGACCTCCCATGGGATGAGTCGTGTACCAAACATGTATCTGATCAGATTCATGCTGTTCGGGTATGAAGTCAAGATCTATGTCATCCAGTTTGACAAAATTCGAAAAGAACCAAAAATATTCTGTGTTGATGTCATTAACAACTGATTTCAACACCTCAAGGTAACTGTGAACGAAAGGAACCACACGTGTGTTCGCCAGTGGTGACGGTATGTCTTTGGTGTTCTTAAACCTTACCTGAATACTGTCGAATCCACTCATAATAATTTTCTAATCCTTGGCGCAGTGAACATTTGGGTTGGTACTCTAAGAGGTCCCTAGCACGACTGATGTCTAATGTGCCCCGCATAGGATATAACTTGTGCATTCCTATGTCCTTCAGTTCTGACTGACTCCCGGTTATTTCAACTATGGTTTCGGCAAGTTTACGCAGGCTTGTGGCATTGCCAGCCGTGATGTTGAAACTGGTGTTTGCCACTTCAGAGTTTGCGGCTTGTATAATACCATGTGCGGCATCTGTCCTGTAGGTGAAGTCAACTTTGTTCTCACCATTGTGTAAGTGAATGGTCTCGTTGTTCATGGCCTTGGCAAAGAACTTAGACACCACCCTGTCCGGCAGGTCTCCTGGCCCGTACACACCGCTGGGTCTCACTATGACATAGTTTAGGCCGTCCCTCTTCGCGAACAACTTGGTCAATCTCTCACCTGTAAGTTTGGCCTCTCCATAGATGTTCTGGGGTTTGGTGTTGGAATCCTCCCTGGTACCGTCTTTGAAATCTCCATAAACCATGCTACTGCTGATGTAGACGAATTTCTTCACATCGAACTTAGAAGCGTGCCACAAAAGATTGGTTGTTGTGCCTATGACTTTTGGTATGCCGTTGATTGGATCTTGATCAACAATTTTTGCCCTTGGGTATGTTGCGAGGTGAATCACAGTGTCTGGCTTCGTCTTGAATGCCCTTAGACAAACCATGCCGTCAAGGATGTCTCCGGGTATCATCTGCACATTATCTTTTTTCCAATTCCTTGAACGCCATTCGATCAACCTATCCAAATCTTGGCTTGGTAATATATCGTAGGTGTCTTTGTTGTCCACGCAGACCACTTTGTGTCCATCATTTGAAAGTTTATCAATTATCTCAGATCCTATGAATCCAAGTCCCCCTGTGATTAAGTATTTCATCAAAAGTCCTTTGTTAGTCCCACGTGTGGGTTCTCCACACAATCGTCGGTTATTTCTTTTATGTTTTTTTCCTTGACATCTACGTCACAACTTACCGAAGGTTTGATTCCGCACCCGCATAATAACAATAACACAATCAGATATCTCATCCTAACACCTTCACTCCGTATTTGTTGGTAAACGCTCGACCATCTTCCCTGTCGTTTACGATTGGTTGTCCTTTAATGTTGAGACTGGTGTTGAGAAGTATAGGGCAACCAGTCTGTTTTTTCCATTCTGTGAGCAGTGCGTGGAACCCTGGATTATCCGTCTTACGCACCGTTTGAACCCTACTTGTAGAATCATGATGTATTATGGCAGGAAAGTCTTTACCATGCGTACACGCCGCTGTATATTGCATATAAGGGGTGTTTTTGACGCCTGTAGGTAGGTCAAAATACTCGTTTACATCCTCCTCTAATATGGCCGGAGCAAAGGGTCTGAACTTCTGTCTTTTCTTGATACTGTTTACCAGATCCTTGATGTCCTCACCCCTGGGGTCAGCCAAAAGTGATCTATTACCAAGTGCCCTAGGACCAAACTCCGCCCGGCCACTTGCCACTCCCACCATCTTGTTTTCCTTCAGTTCCTTTATCAAAGCGTCCACAGGATATTCACCATCTATGTTGTGTCCCAGGAAAGGATGTTGCCAATTCAAATGTGATTTCTGATGTGCGGCTATACAACCCAGACTAGACCCTGCATCACCTGGATTTGGAATTATCCATATGTTGTCAAATAGATTCATGTTTGCTAACACTCTGTTCGCGGCACAATTCAAAGCCACACCGCCTGCATACACTAGATTACGTGATCCATATTTGCTGGCCCTGTGCCATAATCCTGCAAGTAGTTCTTCTGTGACTGCTTGTATGCTGGCCGCTATGTCCATGACGTCTGCGTTTGGTTCCCAATCGCTGAGACCTCTGTGTAGATTCTGTTTCAGTTTGAAGGGAGATTGTTCCACGAATTGATCATAAATCTTTTGCTTGTACTTGGGTTGTCCGTATGCCGCCATGCCCATCAATATGTACTCCTCTTCAGCAGGCTTCAGACCACAACGATGTGTGAACGCACTGTAGAGTATTCCAATGCTGTGAGGATACTGGATCGTTTCTTTTCGTTCAATCCATATCTTGTCCGCCGTGGATATAGAGACAGTGTCCCACTCTCCTATTGCATCTACTGTGAGTATTGTTGCGCCTTCGTCCTTGAACG
>Ga0255768_10003369_pt1 | contig 15892 bp, 16 predicted proteins | sample 071ome_33_FD_179983 | JGI IMG/M metagenome (GOLD analysis project Ga0255768, IMG submission 179983) | Coastal salt marsh microbial communities from the Groves Creek Marsh, Skidaway Island, Georgia - 071412AT metaG (version 2) | ecosystem: Environmental > Aquatic > Marine > Intertidal zone >...
GAGCCTGGTCATCGTTGGTGCCAGCGCGTTGAGCAAATCCCACCGTGTGCTCGTCCTGCAACTGCTGATCGCCGTCGCCATCGGTTGGGTTTTCTCCATCTTCTTCGCCCGCCAGATCGACATGATCGAGATCTTCCAGATCGGATCACTAGGCGCCTGGACGCCGAGCTGGTCCTACACGCTCGTCATTCCCGTGTGCTCAGCGGTCGTGTCAGCGGCATCACCGTTCCTCAGCCGTCCCGCACGAATTGTTGGCCGAGTGCTGATTGGCGGCGCGCTCCTTGGTTCTGTAGCGCTGGCGGATTTCCTCCCGACCCGATCCGTGGCGCTGGTCCTCATCGCTATTGGCGCGGGTGCTGTCACCCACTTGATCTTTGGAACACCCTCGGGTGGCCCCACTCCGGACGAGGTTCGCCAATTCCTCGTGTCCTCCGGGGTTGACGCTCAGGAGATGGAAGAAGACGTTGTTGCCCCGGGAATTCACCGCATGCGCGGCCGTCTCGGCGACGGCTCGTCTGTCTCGGTGAACGTGTTCGCCTACGACGCCCTTGACTCACAGCTCTGGGGCGGGGTGACGTCTCACTTCAAGAACCGTGAAACCAAGTCGCGACTGGTTCGCGCGCGCCTGGATCAAGCCGAACACGCGATGCTGATGACAGCCGTGGCCCGCCAACACGACGTGCCGGCCATCCCCATTCAACGGCTTCTAGAAACCGAGCGATCCGACGTTCTCGTCGTGAGCGACGGTTACGGAGAAACACTCGCCGACCGGGATATGACCGCGGACCTCGCCCGCGAGATGTGGAGCCTTGTGCTGGGGCTGCACAGGGCCGGACTGGTCCACTCGGAGATCTCTTTGCAGGCTTTCTCCGTCGATCACGACGGCGATATCGCTTTCAACGACCTTCGCTCGGCATTCATCACCGACTCCACCACCGGTCGACTCTTGGACAAGGTCAATGTCCTCGCGTTGACCGCGATGGGGTTGTCGGTTGATGAGTCGGTATCGATTGCGCAGGAAGTCCTGACCAACGACGAGTTGCGCGAACTGATTCCCTACTTGCAGAAGGCGGCCATCAGTAGTTCCTCCAGCGCAGCCAAGAACGTCGACGCCAAAGAGCTCCGGTTGCGGGTAGTCGATGCCACTGGCGGTGAAGATGTCCAGCTGGCGCGAATTCGGTTGGTGGACTTGCGATCCGTCATCACCATGGCGGTCATCGCGATCATCAGCGTTTCGCTCTACGGCCTGCTCACCGGTGTGGATTTCGTGGAGATCCTTCGCAGCATTCGGGACGCTGACTCCCAGGTAATTCTGTTCGCATTCCTTTTGGCACCGGTGGTGCAGGTCTTCTTCGCTTTTTCCACACTGGGCGCGGCGAGTCGTCCGGTGAAGTACTTCCCTGCTCTGATGTTGCAGTACGCGATCCAGTTCATCGCGGTCACGATGCCGGCAACGGCGGCGCGGATGGCGATGAACATTCGCTTCTTCCAAGGTTTCGGCTTCCCGCCTGTTCAGGCTGTGTCGGTCGGCGTCATTGACGGCTTCAGCGGGTTCATCGTTCAGGTGCTGTTGTTGTTGACCATCTGGATTCTTGGCCTCTCGGGTTTCACCGTCAGCCTGGCGTCGATCTTCACCGAAAGCACCGGTCGAGACTTCTCCGGCTTGGTCACGATCGTTGAAGTCGTTCTGGTACTGGTCTTGCTCCTGATACTCGTGGCGTTGATCATCCGCCGAGTACGCACCTTCGTTCGCTCGATACTCCCCAAGGTCAGGGAGATGATCCGGGATTCCTTCAACAACGTCCGCGAATCCTTCAGCGTTGTCCGCCAGCCTCGGAAAATCCTGATGCTGCTGGGAGGCAACGCCGGAGCGCAGGTCATGCAAGCAATCGTCCTGGGCATCTGCCTCAAGGGCTTCGGGTATGACGCGAGCCTGTCGCAACTCATTCTCATCAACACTCTGGTCAGCCTGTTCGCCGGCCTGATGCCGATCCCTGGCGGCGTCGGCGTCGCCGAAGCCGGCTACACCCTGTGCTTGCAAGCGATCGGAGTCCCCGCCGACGTCGCCTTGACCACGGCGACCACGTTCCGCCTCGTCACCTTCTACCTACCCCCGATCTACGGCGTCTTCGCGATTCGCTTCCTGCGCAAGCACGAGTACGTGTAGAGGTAGAGATCGTCCGGAGAGACGCTGGACCCCCAAGACCGGAACCGAATTAACCCAACCCCACCCATGGATCTGCACCATCGCTCTCGAGTAGGGCAACCCGAGTCGCTGGAGCGTGAGCTTGCTGGTGGATCCCTGGAGGGATTCATTGAACAAAACACCGGTTTTTGTCGCACAAAGCCCCATTTGCTCGGTTGATCGGGGCCACGCATGTTTATATTGATAGGGATGCATACGTGGTCGGCTCGTAAAGCCTTGGGAAGGAACACCGTGATTTGCTCACTGTTGGCAAACCACACAATTGGACGTTGGCCCTCCCGATGCCGATCGGTGTGACCGATGCCGAGCGTGACGCGCTGCTCGAGCAGTTGTATGGCGAGCAAGTACCGGTCACGTTCCCGGTTCCCGATGGTGACTACGCGGAGGGAGCTGGGCAGATCGTCGTCGGGCCCGACCCCGAGATCATGGTTGAAGTGGCGATCATGAACCTCAATGACCAGGAGAACTTCTCGAAGTTGTGCCCCGACTTGCAACTTCCACCGGGATTGCCGAATCCGCCCATGGGCTGGCCGTTGCCGGGACCTGAGGTGGGTAACGACTTGCCGGGACCTGAGGTGGGTAACGACTTGCCAGTCCTTGATGGCGATGTCTTCCCGATTCTTCCGGACGGTGGGGGCAAGCCTGGATCTGAGAGCGGGTCGGGTGCCGGTGATGGCTCAGGCTCTGGCCCTGGTGGCGGAGCTGGGAACCTTCGCATCGCTCTGGCGGTTCCATCCGAGGCCTTCAAGGGAGTGCCGACGGAGCTAGAGGCCGAGGTCTATCCGGCCTCGACCGATGGTTACGTGGAATTCGCCGTTCAGGAAATCGACCTGACCGGGCAACAGTCCGTCCGGATTCTCGGCTCGGCCCCCGTGGAGAAGGAGCAAGTAAGGGTGGACGGTCAAACGGTCACGGTGGCGCGCGCCTCGCTGGATCTCGTGCCAGAGGATTACGGCGACGCGATCGTGTATGCGCGGGTGACCGAAAAGGGCAGCGGTGCGCAGGACACGACGGCTCGCGCGGCGGTGGTGAACCCGGCTCCGTTCGCGGACAACTTCTCGTTGACCGTTGGTGGTGACGCGTGGCTGCCGGTGGAGACCGGGAACGTGCTCGGGTATGGGTACTCGCCAGTGGAGTTCACGACTATGACCGGTGACGCGCCGCGGATCACGACGCCGGTGGATGGGCCGTGTCAGGTGTTGTCGACGCGGTCGATCCCGCCGCAGATCCGGATGCTCGGAACCGCGATCGCACCCAAGCGGTGCTCGTTCACGGTGACCACTCCCGGTGGGGGCGCGTACGCGCCGGTCAGCTACACCTACGACGTCGCCTTGAGCATGGGCACGCAGACCGCGACTCTGGCGGCCGACAAGGCGAAGAAGACCATCAAGAAGGGGTCGATGGTCACCGTCGCGAAGAAGACCCAGACCAAGACCGATGAGGACTACAAGCTCAAGGGCAAGAAGATCAACTGGAGCGTCACCTCGGGCAAGGACGTGTGCGCGGTGAAGATGTCCTCATCGGGGAAGGTCTCCGTGAAGGGCAAGAAGAAGGGCACCTGCACCGTTAGGGCGAAAGCCCCGAAGGTGAAGCGCAAGTACAAGTCGTTTACGGAGTTCTACAATTTCCGAGTGAAGTAACCCAGACTGCCCGGCACCCCGCAGGGGAGCGTGCCGGGCGCTAGACCCGGAGCGGTCGTCGTACACCCCAAGGCGCGACGGCCGCTTCGGCCTTTCTAGGCGGTGCCGGCGACCAGCAGGGCGATGGCGGTCCAGCATCCGCCCCAGGGGCGGTTCTTGTTGTCGGCGTGGCTTTCCGAGCAATGTCGTGGACGCGCACCGTCGAACCTTCTAGGGTCGGGGCATGGGTAAATGGTTTATGGGTTGGCTTCTTGGCCTAGGCGGTAACGCACTGGGCCTTCTTCTCGCTTCGCTGATCGTCAGTGACTTCAGTATCAATGGCGTGACGGGCTTCCTGGTGAGTTTGGTTGTGTTCGCCATCCTCTCCGCCTTGTTCACATGGCTGATGTTCCGCACGCTGCTGCGTCACGCGGGGTCGCTGGTGCCACTGACGGGACTGGCGTCGACGTTCCTGGCGTTAGCAGTGACCGCGCTGTTCACCGACGGCATCTCCATCAGTGGTTGGGGCTGGCTGTGGGGCACGCTCGTGGTGTGGGTGCTGAGTATGTTCATCTGGGTGCTGCCCGGGCCGTGGCGCCGGTACAAGAAGACAGGTTCCGCGGGCCGTCCATCCGACGGGGCGGGCGGCGCCAAGCCGTTCTAACGTCGCTAGAACAGTTTCGGTAGCGACGCCAAGACGGTCGCCGAGCCGACGAACACGACGAGTGCGACGCCGATGAGCGTCCACGAACTCAGCGACTTCTTCACGCGGTTAGACACTGCGGCGAAGAACAACACGGTGGCGAACAAGATCGTCAGGACCGTGTAGTTGTCGCTATTGCGGTTACTTGTTAAAGCCTGGGCGGATAGCTGCTCCGCTTGTGCCTGCTTTTCCTCGGCTCTCACAGCGTTGTCGAGCACGTAACTGGGCATGTCGAACGGCGTCTGTGGGGCGGCTTGGGCATCCGCTGCTCGCTGGTCGAGCCAGTCGGACGTGGCAGTCGCCAAAGGCTCCGGGAATGAGTCGCGGAGGAAGACGGCTAAGTCGTCGTTGTCGCTCGTCTGGGCGTTGAGCCATTGGGTGAACAGCGCTACCTGGACGGATGCCTGTCGATTCGCGTCGCTTTCGAACCGTGCGGCGTCGATGCGCGCGGCGGATGCCTGACTGAAGTTAATCGACATGGCACCACCCCACTTGCTCGCCTGGAAGGCGGTCCACGCGGTGAGGATGGTGGTCACGGAAATGAGAATGACGGCGACGAGTTCACGCCAGTCCGCCGATGATGAGGGCAAGGTCACTGGAAGAGATGAACTGCTGCTCTCCACGGGTTCAGTGGTTTTGTCGGACACGAACTCGCTCTCACCCTTGCGCGATCGGCTTCTCGGATCCCTGCTCTATGCCCAGGGCGCTGCACCACATCGAGTACATGATCTGCACCGTAGCGTTGAAGTCCTCATCGGTCACCTGCGTTGGCCCGCCCCCGAAGTCGTAATACATGATGCGCTCACCGGCGGCGTTCAACGCGTGCGCGACCATGTCAGGCTTGTCGACCCAGGGGTAGGAATCAGAGAGCCGGCGGGCAACCGCCTCGTCCCACATAGCCATCATTTCTCGATAGTGCTGCGAGGTGGCCTTCAGCTCACCCATTTCGGCGTCGGCGACCGCCCGCATCAAGGGACCGTGGTTCAGGTAGGCCCGATAGACGGCCCGCAGGTGCGGCTCCACGCGCAGGTTGGTGCCCGAGAGCCACGAGTCGCCAGCGGCGACCATTTCGGTGACCACCGATTGGAAGAGCTGGTCGAGGGCGTCGTCCAGACTGTCGAATTGACGGTAGAACGTGGACCGAGAAACACCTTGTTGTCGGCACAGCCGCCCCACGGTCACTTTGTCGATAGGGGTCGACAGTAGGAGGTCTTCGAGAGCGGAAAGAAGGGACATCGCCCGGTTAGATTACCCGTTCCTCTGAACCTGGCTGAATGCCGAGGGCGCTGCACCACATTCGATACATGACCTGGAACGTGTCCTCGAAGAGCTCCTCGGAGATCGAGTCGGGTCCTTTGCCGTAGTCGTAATACATCAGCCGCTCATCTGCTGCGTTCAGCGCATGGGCGACGAGTGTCGGCTGCTTCACCCAGGGGTAGGTCTCTTGGATTCTCACCGTCACGGCCTCATCCCACATGGCCATCATGGACGTGTAGGCCTCGGATGTCGCCTTGAGCTCGCCAACTTCAGCATCGGCAACGGCCCGCAGCAATGGTCCGTGGTTGAGATAGACCTGATGAAGGCCCCGCAGTTGCGGCTCCAAGTGGATGTTCGTGCCCGAGATCCAGCCGTCGCTGGCGACGGTCATCTCGGTGATGACGTGTTCGAACAGTTGGACCAGGACGTCATCCACGCTGGCGTACTGGCGGTAGAAGGTAGAACGAGAAATACCTGCTTCCCGAGCGAGCCGGCCGGAGGTGATCTGCTCGATGGGATAGGACTCTAGGAGCCTCTCGAGCGCGAGAAGGACTTTCACGGTGGATTCCCCAAGGTTTGGTGGAACAGAGGGTACCAATTTGTCCCATCTCGCTCAATGTGCCGGCCACACGGCCCTCGTGTGTGAATGATGTGGGGAGACAAGCGCCAAGAAAGAGTCTCGCCGGCTCAGGAAGAGGGATCAGTGTTATCCACGTTGAGCGAAACTCTGCCGTTCGCCATCGGTGTCGCCGCGAGCGCGGTCGCCGTCATCGCTCTTGTTCTCATCTTGCAGGGCAGTAGAGCCCTGCCGTCAGGGCTCTCCTTCACCCTGGGGTGGGTCCTCGGTGTCGGTGTTGTGTGCGCTGTGGGGGTCGCGTTCGGCCTGGCCGTTTCGGATGATCCGGCACGGTGGACGCAATGGTTGAGGACCCTTCTCGGTGCTCTGCTACTCATCGCTGCGGTCCGCAAGTGGCGTCAACGTGTGCCCAGCGGCCAGGAGCCCACGCCGCCGAAGTGGATGTCCGGTCTCCAGGACAGTGCACCCGGCAAGGCCGCGGTCTTGGGGTTCCTCCTCGGCGGCATCAACCCGAAGAACCTGATGCTGACTCTGGGAGCCGCCGCGACCTTGGGAGCGGCTGACCTTTCATCGAGTGAACTGTGGATCACCGGTATCGCCTACGTCGTTGTCGCGAGTGTGACCGTGCTCGTGCCCATGGGCATCTACGTTTTGATGCGCTCCAAAGCCGATGAACTACTCGCCAACCTCGGCGAGTGGATGAAGTCCAACAGTGATGCCATCACCATCGTGGTGCTGGTGATCTTCGGCGTGAAACTGCTCCTGGGTGGTCTCGCCGGTCTCACCTGACGGTGAGACGTGGGGGATAAAGGGGAAGCGTGGATAGCGCTGGCAGGTAGATAGTGCTGGTGAGTCGACAGCGCTCGCGGGTCGATGGAGCGGGCAGCGTGGGCCGGCTATTCCCAGCGCGCGCCGACGACGACGCCGTCGTCGATATCCATCGTGACGCGGTCTTCTCGGTAGTCCCTCGTGGTCGGCTGCGGGACCCCGTCGATGGAGGCCACCCGCCACTCGTACCCCAAGTCCTCGATGATGCGCACCGCCTCTTCCTGGGTCGTGCCCTCGGACACGAGGAACTCCAAGAGCTCGTCTTTGGACATTTCGGACACCTCGGCAGTGGTCGAATCTCCGTCGCTTGAACACGCGGCGACGCCGAAAATCAAGAATCCCGCTGCGACGGCGGCGACCGTTCGACGGCCCCAATGGCTTTTTGACATGTGTTTATTGTGCGGGCTAGTTCGGTCAAACCCAAGGACATGAGACAAACAGGGCGCATTTGTTTCTTCCCGTGCGCGCCCTAAGGGTGATGTGCTTAGTTGTGGGGGTCCCACCCCACGCCCATCTGTCACAAGGAGTCGCTTCGTGGAGGTTCTACGCCGCTTGGCGCCCGTAGGTGCCCTGTTCGCTGCTGTCGCCCTCAGCCTGAGCCTGGCCGCCTGCAGCAGCGAAGAAGAAGTGGCCGAACCCGAGCCGGAGCCCACCATCCCGGAAGAAGTTATCTGGGCCGGAAGCGTATGCACGGCGTTCGATGACCTGATGGCCACCGTCGATGCCGTCGGAGACGACCTCTCCTACGAGCCAACCGCCGATGATCAAGTCTTCGACCAGTACATCAGCCAATTGCAGGCCCAGATGGCCGACGTCAACGGCGCCGTCGAGGAACTCGCCTTCACCGTTGGCCAAGCCCCTATCGATTACAAGGACAGTGCCTCGAACGTTGTCAACTTCGGTACGGACATCACCGCGATCATCGCCGCCAAGGACGAAACCGTGGTGCATATCGAGGCAGCGATGGCGGCTGATTCCAACGTCGACAAGGGGCTCGAAGCAGCCCAAGCTGCGATCACCGGAGGAACCACGTTGGCGCTCACCCGGGAGTTACTCGCCGGCCTCGGTGATCTCCTCGGTCAGCGCAAAGACGACCTGGACGATGCGTTCGGTCAAGCAAGCGAATGTCAGTAGTCACATCACCGAAAACAAAGGAGCACACATGTCAACCGGTCCCATCGAGGTATTAGTTCTGGGCTTTCCCGGGAATCAGTTCAGCGGCGAGATCCTCCCCGAACTCGCGAATCTGGTCGACAGCGGTCAAATAGCGATTCTGGACTTGGAGTTCGTCGGCAAGACCGTCGACGGCGATGTCGTCACCCTCGAGGCCGCCGACATGGAAGAAGGCGGATGGGCAGAACTGACCGTTGTTCCTGACGGCGATTACGTCGACAACGACGACTTCCAAGATGTCGCGGACATGCTCGAGCCCGGCAACTCCGCTGCGGTGCTCGTCTTCGAACACCTGTGGGCGAAGAACCTCGTGTCGGCGCTCGCCGGAGCCGGTGGAGTGTTGCTGTTCAACGCGCGCATTCCGGCGTCCGAAGCCCTCGACTAATCGACCGTCGACCGTAGGGCCCCTTACCTGTGCTTGTCGCCAGCCTGCTGATCCTCGGCTGCCTGATTGCCCTGGCCTCCGGGCGCGTGCCGCCGGTTCTCGCCTTCGCGGCGACACTCACCCTGGCGGGCTTGCTGGGCGTTGCTCCGAGCAGTGAGTTGCTCAGCGGCCTGTCCAGCACGGGTGTGGTCACCGTGGCCGCGATGCTCGTCGTAGCAGCAGGCGTTGTGCACACCGGGATCGTTTCTCGGGCGACGCGCAAGATCCTGGGAAGCGCGTCCAACCTTCAACAGTCGCTGATCCGACTGCTGTTCCCCGTGGGCTTCGCGTCATCGCTGATGAACAACACCCCGATCATCGCCATGACGATTCCGGCGGCTCAAGAACTCGAGCAAACCAGGGGCATTCCCGCCCGACGTGTCCTCATGCCGATCGCGTTCGCCGCGGCTCTCGGCGGCACGATCACGATCATCGGCACGAGCTCCAATCTCCTGATTGCGTCGCTGGCCGACCTCGGGGGAGTGGAGCTGAACTTCTTCGCCTTCACCCCGGTCGCGATCCCGACCTTCATTGTCGGGATCGTGCTGGTGATCTTGGTGGTGCGCCGGTTGATTCCCGAAGGCCCGCCCATCGAAGTGCGCGCGCTGCAGTGGCGTGTGGAGCTGCCCGTCGCGCCGCGAGCCCTTCTGGTGAACAAGACGCTCGCTAGCCAAGGACTCGCATCAACCAGGGACTTCACGGCCGTCACGGTCATGCGCGCAACCGAAGAGATCGCGATCGACGAACGCCTAGAAGCCGGAGACGTGGTTGTCTTCCAAGCCAACGCCGACGGCGTGGGCGAACTGTGGAGCAATCCCCGATTCGGCCAAAAGGAGCAACGGCTCTACGAAGTCACCCTAGGAGCAGAGGCGACCGGCAACCTCGGCGAAATGAACGCCCGAGACGACCTGGACGTCATCAGCGCCCGCAACACCACGGAGGCGCTGAGCGAAACACCAGCACAAGCAGGGGAGTTGCTCTACGTCACGGCCGACTCGCAATCCTTGGTGGAAAACGTGGACGGTGTCGCGATGGTGGCCGATGTGGGGAACCGCGCCCCCCAGGTCGCCAAGACGGCCAAGGGTGTCGCGATTCTCGGCGTCGTGGTGGTCGTGTTGATGCTGGGCATCTTCCCGACCGAGTGGGTGGCATCGGCCGGAGCATTGGCGATGCTGCTATTTCGCGTCATCACGCCGCGAGCCGCCTTCCGCGCCTTGAACTGGAACCTTCTCGGCGTGCTCGCGGGAGCGGTGGGGCTGGGGGCCATCGCCACCAGCAGCGGGCTGACCGACGCGATCGCCGACTGGGTCACGCGAACGTCCGGAGACTCGGTCGCGATCCTCGTCGTTCTGGTGGCGGTCGTGGCTGTGGTCCTCGCGGCAGTAGTCACCACCGCAGCGGCCGTCAGCATGCTGGTGCCGATCATCCTGGCCGTCAGCGCGAGCCTTTCGGTGGCTCCCGAGCCGCTGCTGGCGCTCCTCGCGGTGGCCGCGTGCCTGTCGTTCATCAACCCGTTCTCCAACCAGAGTTTCTTGCTGGTGATGGGACCCGGGGGTTACAGTTTCAAGGACTACGTGCGACTGGGAACACCAGCGGTGCTGGTAACTCTCGTCACAGCTGCGATTTCCTGCTGGCTCTGGCTGGCATGGATGTAAAGGAAGAACCACACGAGGAGGAAGATCATGGGAATCGTTCGAAAGGCCGCAACCGCCGCCGCAGTGTCCGGGGCGGCCACCCGCGCCCATAACCGCAACACACCCAGTCAGCCGGCGGCCGCACCCGCGCCTGCCGCTGCGGCGCCAGCCGACGACACCTCGGCCAAGCTCGAGGAACTCGCGGACCTGCACGCCAAAGGCGTTCTCAGCGACGAGGAATTCGCGGCGGCCAAGGCCAAAGCCCTCGGCATCTAGGAGCTGGTTTTTTTGCGCCGGTTACTACCGGCGTGAATTGAAATCAGCGCTGTTCAACTGCCGGTGCGCCATACGGTGCATCGGCAGTTGTGCTGCGGCGCGCCATCGGGAACTGCGCCGCGATACCGAAGAGCGTGATCGCAACCACCGGGATCCCCACCAGCACGACGACGCCCAGAATTCCGGGGTCCATTGACTGAAACATGAACGTGGTTGCTGCTTCGACCATCACGTACTCCCTCCCGCCTCAAGAGGGTGTCACTCGGCTCGCATTCAGCACAATGCTGTGAGCGGGACAATATGGGCGAATTTGTCTCATGCCATCGCCGGTCAGGCGAGGTGGAGGTTCTATGGGCACCTCAACGGCGCGGTTTCCCCCACGTATTCCCCGACATAAGCGGAGCGGGGGGCATTCCTATCAGAACGCCCCCCGCTCCCACGGGTCTATGGAGCCCGCACGGGTCTTTGCAGGCCTTTCAGTAGCGCTCTTTCATAAAGGCAAGCGCCTTGGTCGCGAGATCATCGGAGTCGGTCCACAGGTTCCGCCAGATGCGCAGGGCATCCGACAGCGCGGGATCCACCACGGCGGAGGAGAACGACTCGAACGCGATGGGTCCGGTGTAGTTGATCTGCTTCAGGGCCCCGAAGAACGCATCGAAGTCGACGTTGCCCGTTCCTAGATAGCCGCGATGGCTCTCTCCTACGTGGACGTAGCCGAGGCGATCACCGGCAGCGAGTACGCCCTCGACCATCCCGTCTTCCTCGATGTTCATGTGGTACGTGTCGAGGTGGATAAAGACGTTGGGGCGGTCCACCTCCTCGAGGTAGACCATTCCCTCTTTCGCCGTATTCATCAGGTTCGACTCGTAGCGGTTCACGATCTCCATGTTGAGGCTGACGCCTTTGTCGGCTGCGTAATCGGCCATGTCCCGCAGGGCATTGACGGAGTTCTGCCGGTTTTCCTTGGATGCCGGCTGCTCGAAGGGTTGAAGGCTGGCGGTGATGGGGCCGTCGATGATCGTTCCGCCCCAGGCAGCGACCACGTCAATAGCGCGGCGTCCACGATCCAGACCTGCGTCCACCTTTGAGGTGTCCGTGCTGGAGATATCGGTATCACCGTTGAAGACCAGACACCCGGTGGCGGTCAAATTGAACTCCTCGAGGAGATCCTTGGTCATCACCGGATCAACCTTCTCCGGCTCGGCGACCAGAATCTCGATGAAGTTGTAGCCTGCGCGACTAGCGCTGCTCGCTGCGAAGCGCGCACTCTCGGGTGACCAATCGCCGGCCCAAACGAGCGAATGCCCGCCGAACTGCACGTCAGTCGAATTCTCACTGTCGGCCATCGAATGTCCTTTCCGTTCCCCGGACCCTGCGTCCGGGGATGTCAGCTGTCCTGTTTCCCCCGGGGGTAAATATATGCATAAAGATTGACGTATGAATAGAAATGCAGTAAAAATTGTCAAAATTGTTGATGGCACCGAGCCCCCTGTGGGTTGCGGTAGAGGAGGAGGCCCCCATGGGCGTTGTGTCGCTCGATCAGATCACCGCACCAGCATTCGAGCAGCGTTACGGCGTCCCCGCCATCAATGTCTTCAACGACCTCACTCTCGAAGGAGTCCTCGCCGGAGCGGTCGAAGCCCGCTCGCCGATGATCGTGCAGACCTCGGTCAAGACCGTCCGCAGTATCGGGGTAGAGGTGCTCGCCAGCATGTGGCGGTCGATGACCGCCGGTATTGAGGTTCCGGTCACCCTTCACCTGGACCACTGCCCGCACCGAGACGTCATCACAGAATGCTTGGAGCACGGGTGGAATTCGGTGCTGTTTGACGCATCGGAAATGCCGGTAGCCGAGAACCAGAGACAGACAATCGAGGTCGTCAAGGAAGCGCACGCTGTAGGTGCAGCCGTCGAGGGGGAGATCGAGGCCATCACCGGTGTTGAAGATGATCACGGCTCCGACGACGAGGCGCAGCGCGAGTCCCTCGAAACTTCGCTGACCTTCATTGAGGAAACCGGGGTCGACGTCTTCGCCCCGTCCATCGGCAACGCACACGGCTCCTACAAGACGACGCCGGTCATCGACTTCGATCGCGTATCTGACATCGTGGCCCGCCGGCCCATTCCGATCGCGCTCCACGGCGGCAGCGGGCTGACCGACGAGCAGTTCTCCGAACTGATTGCTCGAGGGTGCGCGAAGGTGAATATCTCCACTGCACTCAAAGAGCTCTACATGAAGTCCACGTTGGCGTACTTGGTGGAGACAGAGAAGAAGAACAAGTGGGATCCGCCGTCCTTGTTCAGGGATACCCGCGCGGCCGTCGTCGCCATGGTTGTCGATCTCGCCGAGCAGTTCGGCAGCGCTGGGAAAGCGGCCTAGACCATGCCGGCGTTGATCTTCGACTGCGACGGTGTTCTCGCCGACACCGAGCGAGATGGGCATCTGCCCGCTTTCAATGCGACCTTCAAGCACTTCGATCTTCCCGTGTGTTGGAGCGAAGAGGAGTACGCGCAGAAACTGACCATCGGCGGTGGGAAAGAGCGGCTGAAGAGCCTGTTGACACCCGAGTTCATCGGCGCCGCTCACCTGCCTACCGATCCAGAGGGACTGTCGGGCACCGTCGCTTCCTGGCATGCGTACAAGACCGGCGTCTACACCGATCTGGTCGCTGACGGTGTCATGCCAGGCCGACCAGGCATCGCCCGAATTGTCACCGCGGCTCACCAAGCGGGATGGACACTCGCCGTTGCCTCCACGTCGCACGAAGACTCCGTGCGCGCAGTACTCGAGCATGCTGTCGGTGAGGACATGGCAGCTCACTTCTCGGTCTTTGCCGGCGACATCGTGGCCAAGAAGAAGCCCGCACCGGACATCTACCTACTCGCTCTGCAAGAACTTGCCGTTGCAGTCGATGACGCAGTCGTCGTGGAAGACAGTGCAAACGGACTGCGTGCGGCCGTCGCCGCGCAGTTGCGAACGGTGGTAACGGTCAGCAGCTTCACGAGCGAGGAAGACTTCACGGGAGCATCGCTGGTGGTCACGTCCCTCGGTGATTCCCCCGAGCCAACGGCGTCGGTGCTCGCCAACCCCCACGACGTCAGCGTCGATCACGAGGTCACGCTCAACGTTCTCACCCAGATTTTGACAACACCCCGCCCATAACAACAGTGCACGCGAAGTGAGGTAGTGACATGACCCGTTTGGTGAACGATCCCGTCGAGTTCTCCGCTGAGCTCGTCGATGGCTTCATTCAAGCCAACACCCGCTACGTCCGACCCGTCTACGGCGGCGTCGTTCGATCCACCGAGACCAAACCGGGAAAGGTCGCGATCGTGACCGGAGGCGGTCTCGGGCACTATCCCGGCTTCATGGGCTGGGTGGGGCCCGGACTCGTCGATGGGGCCGTCACCGGGAAGGTCTTCGCATCACCGGCGGCGTCCCAGGTCCACAGCGTTGCCAAGGCTGCCGATCACGGTGGCGGAATTCTCCTGGCGTACCTGAACTATGCCGGCGACATGCTGCAGTTCGGCATGGCCGGAGAGCTCCTGAAAGCCGATGGCTTCGACGTCAGAAGCGCTGCGGTCACCGACGATGTCGCCTCCGCGCCGGTGGAAGAAACAGACAAGCGTCGCGGCATCGCCGGCGGACTGGCCGTATTGAAGGTGACGTCCGCCGCCGCGGAAGCCGGCATGACTCTCGATCAAGTCACGGCTGTTTGCCAACTGGCCAACGACCGGACCCGGACCTGCGGCATCGCGTTCTCCGGGTGCACGCTGCCCGGGGCCGATGAGCCGCTGTTCGAGGTGACCGAAGGCAAGATGGCCGTCGGCCTCGGCGTCCACGGAGAGCCGGGAATCTACGAAACCGACCTCGGAACCGCTGACGATGTCGCCCAACTACTCGTCGACACATTGATGGACGAGGTTCCGCAAGGCGCCGGGAAGCGCGTGGTCGCGATGCTCAATGGCCTGGGATCGGCGAAATACGAGGAACTCTTCGTCACCTTCACTTCGGTCACTAGCAAACTCCGCGACGCCGGACTCGACGTCGTCGATGGTCAGGTGGGGGAGTTCATGACATCCCTGGACATGGGCGGACTGTCGCTGACCTTGATGTGGTTGGACGACGATCTCGAGACGTTGTGGTTCGCTCCGTGTGACAGCGCCGCGTATTCACGCCCCGCGCTGCAGGACCCGCCTTTGGACGCCAGCGTCACCTTCAACACCGAACCCGAGCCGCTCACCGTCCAGCAGGAGGGCAGCGCGTCCTCGCGAGCCGCCGCCGCGCTCATCGCCGATGCGCTCGAACGGGTACGCGATGTCCTGAGCGCAAACGAGTCGATGCTCGGAGACTTGGATGCCGTCGCCGGTGACGGAGACCACGGGGCCGGAATGGCCCGCGGCTCCACGGCTGCGGCGCAAGCCGGCCGTGAGTTGGTCGCCGAAGGAGCGGGAGCGCAGACGACTTTGGCGGGTGCGGGAGCGCGATGGACCGAGCACTCCGGTGGTGCATCGGGTGCGCTGTGGGGCGCAGCCCTGACGGCCGCGGGCAACTCGCTCGGCGACGATCGTGACGTCGACAACGCCGCCGCTGTTGCTGCGGTTCAGGCGTTCGTGGACTCGGTCATCAACTTGGGCAAAGCCAACGTGGGTGACAAGACGATCGTGGATGCGCTGGTTCCCTTCACGGAAGCCTTCGCGACGGCCGTTGCGTCTAGCGGCGATGTTTCGCAGGCGTGGCAAACCGCAGCGGCGGCATCGGAAGAAGCCGCCGCAGGCACCGAAGCCCTCGTGCCCCGCATGGGCAGGGCGCGGGTTCTCGGTGAGCGCTCGGTCGGTTCCCCTGACCCCGGCGCCGTGTCGTTCGCGATGGCCGCCCAAGCCGCCGTCGCGACCGACTAGTCGAACGACGAACGCGCAACGACCCAATCAACGCAGCTTTCGCTGAGCGAGAGTGAACGAAGAGATGAGTAGGTAATGCCGAAGACGCGTCAATTATCGATGGATGCGCCGTGGTCGCAGGTGCAGGTGTCGACGAAGGATTGGGATACCGCTGATCCCGCTCTGTTGACCACCATGCTCACCCACATGCACATCATTCGTGCGTTCGAAGAGACCGCCTTGGAGTTCGCTGGTGAGAAACTGGTGAACGGACCGTTGCACTCCAGCATCGGCCAAGAGGGCGGTGCCGCGGG
>Ga0255768_10003372_pt1 | contig 15883 bp, 32 predicted proteins | sample 071ome_33_FD_179983 | JGI IMG/M metagenome (GOLD analysis project Ga0255768, IMG submission 179983) | Coastal salt marsh microbial communities from the Groves Creek Marsh, Skidaway Island, Georgia - 071412AT metaG (version 2) | ecosystem: Environmental > Aquatic > Marine > Intertidal zone >...
CGTGAGCATACAACTAATCCTTGTGTTGAGATTGGTATGTTCCCACAGATCAATGGTAAGTCAGGTTGGCAAGGTTGTAACCTAACTGAAATCAACGGTGGGATGTGTACTTCAAAAGAAGAGTTCTTTAAAGCATGTCGTGCTGCTTCTATTCTTGGTACACTACAAGCTGGTTACACAGACTTTAAATTCCTTGGTGATACTGCTAAAAATATTTTCGATCGTGAAGCACTAATTGGTGCATCTATTACTGGTTGGATGAATAATCCCGATGTGTTATTTGATCCTGAAATTCTTGAAGAAGGCGCAGAAATTGTCAAACAAACAAACCGAGAAGTTGCAAAAGCTATTGGAATCAATCCAGCTGCTCGAACAACGTGTGTTAAGCCATCAGGAAACGCTTCAGTACTACTACAAACTGGTTCTGGTATTCATGCTGAGCATTCTTCTATGTATATTCGTAATGTTCAAATGAACAAAGAATCAGAAGTTACACAAGCTATCCAACGTATTAATCCACATATGGTGGAAGAATCAGTGTGGTCTGCTGGTGGAACAGATGTAGTTATCTCATTCCCAATTGTACCAAAAGAAGGTTCAATCTATAAAGATGAATTGATTGGTGTAGACCATCTTGAAAAAGTAAAGCTGGCTCAAAAACATTGGGTAAATGCTGGTACTAACGAAGAGCTGTGTGCAGATAAAGGTGTACGTCATAACGTATCAAATACTATTATTGTAGAAGATTGGGATGAAGTAGAACGCTATGTGTTTGAAAATCGTCATTCATTTGCAGGTATCTCATTCCTATCAGCAACAGGCGATAAAGACTACAACCAAGCTCCAGAAACGGCTGTGATTAGTGCTGAAGAAATGGTGAATAAATATGACACAGCGGCAATCTTTGCTTCTGGTCTTGTAGTTGATGCTTTGAACGCGTTTGACAATCTATGGTCAGCATGTTCAACAGCACATGGGTTCGGAGATGATCTAACATTGGATAGTGCAGAAAACGCGTTGAAACGAGATTGGGTAAGACGTTTTAACAATTTTGCAGATAACTATCTCGACAATGATACCAAGAAAGCTGAGTATTGTCTCAAAGATTCGTACTTGCTTCATAAGTGGAACAAAATTAATAAAAACTTCACACCAATTGATTGGCTAGAAGACTTAACAGAAAAACGTTACACTGAAGTAGATACGATGGGAGCAGCGGCATGTGCTGGAGGCGCATGTGAAATCGACTTCTAAGGAGGTATAATTGAGGCATTATTATATTGAGTGTTATTTTTGTGATGAAGAAACTCAGGTTTCATCTACTACGGAGCCCGAATTTTGTCCAGTATGTGGTGAAGAGGTAAATGCAGACGTAATTGACGACCTAGACTCAGATGAGTAGCACATTATAAATATAGTCATCGGTAATAGATGAAGAGAATATAATGTGGCTTTATAATGATAAAGAATTTAATCCGGCCGAGCACGATATCGAAAGCTTGGCCGGTTTTGTTTATTTGGTTACTGATTTAAATAACGGTAAGAAGTATGTAGGTAAGAAAAATCTATGGTCAACCCGCAGACTTCCGCCACTCAAAGGTCAGAAGAGAAGAAGAGTAAAGAAATCAGAATCTGACTGGAAAGACTATTTTGGATCAAATGAAGAAGTAAAACTTCTTGTTGAGAATGAAGGACGTGATCGATTCAAAAGAGAAATCCTCCGCTTATGCAAGTCTAAAGGTGAGATGACATATTTCGAAATGAAAGAACAAATTGACCGTGAAGTTTTATTCCGTGATGATTATTATAATGAATTTATTGGAGGCAAGATTCATAGTAAACATTTAAAAGGAATAGAAGATGTACGAATACAGGTGCAAAGTACTAAAGGTCGTTGATGGCGACACAGTTGATGTTGATATTGACCTAGGTTTTGGAATTGTACTTACCGACGAAAGAGTACGAATCATGGGTATTGATACTCCAGAGTCAAGAACTTCAGATAAAGTAGAAGATGTTTTTGGCGAAGCTGCGAAAGCTCGAGTCAAAGAATTGTTACACGCTGACGATCATGCTATCTTAAAAACGGAAGTAAACAAAGATGGCGAGGATATGAAAGGTAAGTTTGGACGAGTCCTTGGCGATTTTTGGGTTGAAGAATATGAAGGGCAAAAAAGACTACTTACTGACATTTTGATTGAAGAAGGTCATGCCGTAAAATACTATGGGCAAAACAAAGCAGATGTTGCAACAGCGCACCTTGCGAATAGGCACAGACTCATGCAAGAAGGTGTGATTGATCCAAAGGTTGTCCAAGCCGCAGAAGAAAAGATGAAAAAGAAAAAATAAATGGTTTACAATTGATGTGAAATATGGTAGAATGGTTACATAATGTAGGAGTAAACTATGATCTTAATTGACTTTAACGGTATTGCTATCGGCAATGTGGTAGTACAACGATTAGCTGCTGACGAAAATCTCATACGTCATATGATTCTTAATTCGATTCGTATGTATCGTCAGAAGTTTCATAAAGAATATGGTGAAGTTGTAATCGTTGCCGATGGCGCCGGAAACTGGCGTAAAGATGTATATCCACAATACAAGGCCAGCCGTAAGAAATCACGTGATGAGTCTTCAATTGATTGGAATGAAATGTTCCGCATCATTAATATGATCCGTGACGAAATCCGTGACAACTTTCCGTACAAAGTCATGCACCAATATGGCTGTGAGGCTGACGATGTAATTGCACAAATTGCATTGGAAACTCAGGAATTTGGTAAGCATGAGCCTGTTATGATTGTATCTGCTGATAAAGACTTTATACAGTTACAAAAATACGATAACATCAAACAATTCTCTCCAATGACTAAAAAGTATGTTAAACATGACAATCCACGTCTCTATATGATGGAACACATTTTCCGCGGAGATGGTGGCGACGGAGTCCCTAATGTGCTGTCTGATGACAATGTTTTTGTTGAGGGCCGTAGACAATCTCCAGTAACTAAGAAAAAGATTGAAGCTTGGATCCAAGCAGAAGACTTGCAATCTGCTATGGGTGATGACATTTATCGTAATTATTTACGGAATAAAAAATTAATAGATTTAACAGAAACACCTACAGCTATAAAACAAGAAATTATAAATACCTATGAAGATCAGGATCCATTGGCGAACAAAGGCAAAGTGTTTCCATATCTTATTCAGAAGCGATGTAAATTATTATTAGAAAGTGTTCAGGAGTTTATTTAATGGTTAAAAGTGTCCATGAAGTAATTGAAGAAGCCAGAAAAAAACGAACCAAAGTTGAGAAGATTGAAACTCTAAGAGCCAACGAATCCTGGGCTCTTAAAGACATCCTTCGAGGAACCTTTGATGATTCAGTTCAATGGAATCTGCCAGCAGGAACCCCACCTTACACAGCAAACGAACAACATAGTGCTCCAGGAAATCTTTTAAGAGAGCATAAAAAGTTTATGTACTTTGTGAAAGGTGGTAAAGGAGACAAGCTAATGAAAGCCAAGAGAGAGCAAATCTTTATTGGCATGCTTGAAACAATTGAACCACAAGACGCGGAGCTAGTCATAGGAATGATTAATAAAAAGTTACCGGTAACAGGAATTACGAAAGCAACAGTACAGGAGGCGTTTCCAGGATTAATTGTATCGTGAATCGAATCAATAAAAACAATAATAAAAATAATTTTGATGCTGGTCCTTCCATGAAGGACCAGTTTTTCACTTTTAAAGGAGACTTTTACATGACAACGTTAGAGAGACTACAAAAAGATTCAGCAGAACTGGACATCTTTGTTGAAAAACTAACAAATGAAGGAAAGAAGGATTTAGTGAGAAAAATCCAAGCAAAGAAAAAATTCCTAGATGAAAAAGTCAAACAATTAACGGAGATTACCGCATAAAGTGGTGTACAAACTTGAAATACTTGATATAATATTAAAGTATTCTTTATTATGGTCGGAGTAGATACATGAATATCTTTATTCTAGATAAAAATCCAATCCTTGCTGCACAGTTACAGTGTGACAAGCATGTGGTAAAAATGATTGTGGAATCAGCACAAATGCTATCCACTGCTCATCGTATGCTCGATGGCTATGTTGAAAAACGTCCATCAAAGTCAGGCAAACGTATGATTAACTATTGGGTCCATCCAGACTCTAATAAGGAAGAACGTCTATACAAGGCTGTCCATCATGGCCACCCATCAACTGTATGGACTATGGAGTCTGCCGCAAATTACAAGTGGCATTACGATCACTTTGTTGCTTTGCTTAACGAATATACTTATAGGTATGACAAAGAACATGGTACAGCAAAACTACGTGATCTTCTTGTATTGCCTCCACGTAATATCAAAGGCTTTGGACATAAAAATTGTGTTAAGACACCATTTAAACTAGCAATGAAAGATTATCCAGAATGTATTGCTCTTGGCGATCCAGTCGAAGCATATCGTGCTTTCTATCAAACTAAACAAGATCGGTTCAAAATGGTTTGGACTAAACGTGATATTCCTGCTTGGTTTAATGTCGCGCCATGATTACTTTTACTGGATATAAACTATCTGACTTACAAAAAGACGTAATGGCCGAGGCAGTTAGTTCTGCCTTGGATGTCTTAGTGTCAAAGAGAATGAAACGTACGCTGTTCTTTGAAATCAACATGGTAAAGGACTTGTATAAAGAAAGATTAGTTTGGGGTGACATGGATGTTGAGGATCACTATGAAAAGTCTCCAAAGTTTTATGTTATTAGATTAAACTATTCTGGCGTCGAGTCCTTTGCGAAAACACTCGAGACCCTCGCTCATGAGCTTATCCATGTAGAGCAGTTTGCCACAAGAAGATTACGCAATCTAGCCGGTCCTTTTAGAGTTGCATACGAAAAAGACCATTATAATACTTTGGATGTACCTTATTATGAAAGGCCTTGGGAAATCGAAGCTCATGAATTAGAACAAACAATATATAACTACATGGTGAAAAGCTCTAGTAAAATTCAAAGATACGTAAATCAAAAAGCAGACGTCTCATATGGAAAAGGCTTATAATGTTTCAAGAAATTGAGTACGAAATTTTAGAAGAACTAAAGTTTGGAGATCCAAAAAATCCAGGTACATGGCTTAGGCTTGAACAATCGCCAAAAGGCAATAAGGTTGTAAGAGTGTGGTCAGGCGCTGGTAAAAATAGATATTGGAAAGTCATGCATAGATACAATGTAGAAGAACAATGGAATAAGTGGAAACGAATATGCCAACGTATACATTGAAAGATAATAAAACTGGAGATACATGGGAAATCTTCTGCTCATACGATGAGTTACAGGTAACACTCGATGAAATGCCAAACATTAGTCAAGTGTTGTCAGCTCCCAAAATTGTAGGTGGTACAGGAAGCTTGTTAAGTAAAACTGATGGCGGTTGGAAGGATAATCTCCAACGCATTAAAGACGGATCAGGTAGAGGTAACACGATTAAAGTGTGAGAGAATGAAATTGTCAAATTCTATGAAAGTCTCCTTAGATGAATTGGAGCAACACGATCCTATTACTGATACTCAAGAAGAAGCTTTTGGGCGTTGGAAAGAAGGATATAATTTAGTTCTGTCTGGTTGTGCAGGCACTGGTAAAACGTTTGTTGCAATGTATCTTGCAATGAAAGAAATGATGGATAAGCCAGAGATTTATCGTGAGCTTATCATTATTCGTTCGATGGTTCCAACGCGTGATATTGGATTTCTACCAGGAAACGAAGAAGAAAAAAAACTAGCATATACAATACCATATCGTTCTATTTGCCATGATCTTTTTGGTTATGATCAAGCCTGGTCAAAGCTTATAACACAAAAGAAAATACGATTTGAGTCTACGTCATTTATTCGTGGATCTACGTTCGATAACTCTATTATTATTGTCGATGAAATGCAAAATTGTAACTTTCACGAATTAGATAGTATTGTTACACGTGTCGGTGAAGATTGCCGAATCATTTTTTCAGGTGATTATTATCAGACAGATTTTAAATATGAAGATGAGAAGAATGGACTTATCAAGTTTCTCGCAATCATCGAGCAAATGAGATTTTTCCGTACTATTGAATTTGGATGGGAAGATATTATTCGATCTGACCTTGTAAGAGACTACATTATGACAAAAGAAATGTTAAAGATAAGGTAGTTGAATGTTCTATGAAATTATAGAAAACAGAAAACAGATTAGGTGGTATGACCAAAATAGGACACCTGATAAGTCTTTAATAGACGAATGTTTATGTAAGACCTATAATGCGGTTGCTTCTAAACAAAATTTAATGCCATATAAAGTGTGGGTAATAGGTCCCTTCAATAAAGAACTAAACCAAGGGTTATATGACATATCTGCTGCTGGTGTTTCTAATGTTAGAGCTAATTATAATTTGCTCACTGCGCCATACCAATTCATTTACACTGTTAGACTTGCAACCGCAAATTCTAAGGTTGAATCAGATATAAGTTTTGGCCATATTCAACCACCTTTAGATCCTAATTTATATAAGACTAGAGCTATTATTAAAAATACTAATATAGAAATCGGCATGCATGCTACAATTTTAAGTAAAATGCTAATAGAGCAAGGTCTAGATGTTTCTTACACATTGTGTTTTCAAGATTGGGAACTCAGAACAGATTTGTGGCAAGAAAAAGGATTTGATTTTATTGATGATGAAGTTCAATTTATTATGTCAGCAGGATATCCCGATCTAGAAAGATATCAAGAATCAACAGAAGACAAACCTAACATAACAGAAGTGGTAGAATGGATATGATAAAAATTTATGCTACAGAGACATGCCCTTGGTGTAAACGAGCTCGTTCTCTAGCCGAGCAATATCACCTGAAGTATGAATACATTATTATTTACAGCGATGAATTAAAACGTGAGTTTCGTGAACTCTTTCCAGAAGCTAAGACAGTTCCACAAATAACGTGGAACGATAAGTATATAGGCGGATACGAAGACTTCGCCGCAGAAATTGAAAATACTCGTAACTTTGGACAGGAAAAAATCTAATGGCAAAATACAGCCGATTCGACCCTCGCAATAAAAAACGTGGAAAACATAAGTTTCAATCTCAAAACAAAGATATCCGAATTAAAAGCATAGAAATGAAAAAAGACTATTTACTTTCTCCTCAAACTATGGTAGAATATTACTATAATGAAGGAGAAAATAATGTTAAACAACTTAAACAAGGTAATTCTTACTGACTGTGACGGCGTACTCATGAACTGGGAGTATGCTTTTAACGTTTGGATTCAAAGCCACGGCTATAAAATGGTCGATGGAGGTGAGGATTACTATGATATGGGTGATCGTTATGGCCTAGATGGTCAAACCAAAAAGCTGATGTGTAAAATGTTTAATGAGTCAGCCGCAATTGGTTTTCTACCACCTTTACGTGATGCAATGTATTACATTGACTTACTACATCGCAAGCATGGATATGTGTTTCATATGATTACATCTTTGTCAAAAGATCAATCAGCTCAAAAATTACGTATTCAAAATGCTCAAAAACTATTTGGTGAAACTGTATTTGAAAAGTTTATCTTTGAAGATACTGGTGCTGATAAAGATGAAGTCCTAGAACCTTATCGCGATAGCGGACTTATTTGGATCGAAGATAAGATCGAAAATGCTCGCCTTGGTGATCGTCTTGGTCTAGAAAGTCTTGTCGTTGAACATGCTCATAACATGGATAACGATGAGTTTCCAACATTCGCGACATGGAAGGAAATCTATGAATACATCGTTGGCTAACATTTTAAACCTGAGATTCCAATGGGAAGAAACGGTTAAGCGTTTTCGATTTAATGACGATTGTCGAAAACATGGCACTATAAATAACCTTGAGTGGTTTTTAGAATATGGCTACTCAAGTAATCGTCTTCGAAAAAATTACGAGACAGCTCGTGATTTAGCAGAAGAAATATTAGATAAAGCATGAGTTGAGATGTACATTATGCCTTCGTTATGTCTAAAAGGACAAATAACATGGCAGATAAAAACGCTTTCGGCGTAGAACAAAAAACCAAAGAAAATAAAGAAGCTAAAGTTCTTGCTGCAGACTCAATTTATGCTCATCTTGATACCGACGGTGATGGTATCATTACAGATGAAGAAATGGCTCGTGCTAAAGAGATAGCAGAGTTTGAACACAAAAGGAAGATGCAAGAAAACGAAGACGCTAAAGAAGATCAGATTCGCCAGATGGCTTGGTTTGCATTGTGGGGTATGTTATTATATCCAGTTCTTATTCTCGCAACCAGCATATTTGGTGTAGATGATGCAGCACAGTTAATTGGCGATATTGCACCAACTTATTTTGTCGCTATTGCTGGTTTAGTTGCAGCTTTCTTTGGTGCTCAAGCTTATTCGAAAGGCAGCTCTTCTAAGAAAGAATAGAAATGGGTATTCGTTATGAAACGTTTGATATACCAAGTTTATGTCGGAAAAAAATCGAGGTTGTACGATCACTGTACTGCCTCGGTTGAAGCTTATGCTAAAGAAATTGGTGCTGACTATGTATGTCAGAAAACACCAATCTTAATGATAAAACCAGATCCCTTTAACACGAATAGAAGCAAAGAATCGTATGAAAAATATGGTGGCTACTTACCAATTTATGAGAAAGAAAATGCTTTCACATATCTTAAAAGTTATGACCAAGTTGCGATCATTGATAGTGACGTATGGGTTAGACCCGGTAGTCCTAATGTTTTTGATATTCTCGATCCAAATGTTGATTTTGGCGGCGTCATAGAAAAAGAAATGCCAATTCAAAGTTGGTACATCAATAAGATTAAAAACTATTCCAAAATGCAATACTCAAACATCCGTAACATTGATTGGAAATGGGACGGTCGTGGAGGCGAGTTCTTTAACATGGGTGTTATGCTCATGAATAAATCTATTGCAAAATATTTAAACGGTGAAACACCAACACAGTTTTTACGTAGGCCGCGATTTAAACCATTTGTAGATGGTGTTGGACCCTGGAAGTGGTCAACAGATCAGACTCTACTTAATACTTGGGTAAGAGAAGAAAAAATGAAACTGCAGCATATGGACTATAGATGGAATGCTCTGTACACTGCGGTCAAACCAGAAGCAATAAAACAAGCTTATTTTGTACATTTCTTTTTAAAGGATAAGTTACCAAACAGAGGCGAAGACGTCCAAGCTTTAATGAAAGATGTACTATGACAAAACATCCAAAAGATCATAGAAAGCTATGGCTGGAAAAAATAGTAAAAGAAAATAATTTTTCTGCAGGTGCTGAAATTGGTGTGGCAGAAGGTGTAACGTTTAATCACCTACTTGATACATGTGAAAATTTAACTATGATAGGTGTAGACTTATGGGACAAAGTTGCAAATAAGAGAGGCGTATATCAAGGATGGAGAATTTCTCTTTTTGAACAACATAAAAATAACAAAAGAGCTCAATTATATTTTGAAGACAGCACAGCTGCAGCACGTCATGTAGACGATGAAAGTTTAGATTTTGTTTTTATTGATGCTAATCACTTTTATGAAAGTGTAGTTAAAGATATTAAAGCTTGGGATCCAAAAATTAAACCGGGTGGATACGTATGCGGCCATGATATTAATCAACAAGGAGTAAAAAGAGCTGTTAAAAGTGTTTATGGAGACTATGAGACTGGTCCAGACTTAATTTGGTACGTTAAAAAATGATAAAAAAACTATTCATACATATTCCGAAAAATGCTGGTATGACAATCCGACGTAGTCCTATGCTACAAAATAAGATTATGATTGCTGGTTCGAATGTGCACAAGTCTACTGAATATTCTCAGGCTGTGCTAGACAAAATGAATTCATTAGGAGACCATCATGGTTTTGAACACGCCCGCTGGCGCGATATACATTCCTCAGTACGTGACAGAAACATCGCCTTTGCTGTCATTCGCAATCCTTGGTCCCGTGTTGTTAGCCGTTATTTCTTCGCTAAGAAAGTAATTGAAGTAGAAAAGAAGGTAGATCCAAGTTATGCAGATGTCAGTTCTTTTGAAGCGTTTTTGGAAGAGCGTCACAAATGGGGTGGAGAGGATTATATGTGGCACCGAGCCGTTCGTGGCTGGTATCCTGCTTACGACCACATTTGCGATAATGATAACAATATTAGGTGTGATATTATACGCTTTGAACATTTAAACGATGATTTATGTAAGTATTTTAATCTAGTAGAAATGAGTAAAGCTCGTAATGTAACAGCACTCAACAGCGGCAGTTATCGTGACATATATACACCAGAAACTATACAAATCGTAGCAGACTGGTATAAGAAAGATATTGATACTTGGGGCTATGATTTTGATACTGGACCAACAAGGAACTATTGGAATGTTAAAGGAACTATTTGAAAAATACGGGTGTGACAAAGCAAAGAAACACTCTTATGATCGCGTATATGAAGCTGAGTTTCAGGGTATGCGAACTATGGAAATTAACTTTCTTGAGATTGGAATCTTTCGTGGTCAAAGCATTCAAGCTTGGCTAGATTTTTTTCCAAAAGCTACCATTTATGCCGCAGATACATTCCAACGAATTGATCCAAAAGATATTCCAGTACTGCAGCATGAACGTGTTAAGTGGATCCGTTGTGACTCGACTAAAACAAACACTCGTGAGTTAATTGAAACAGTATGGCCAGACACTAAGTTTGATATTATTTTAGATGATGGACTGCATACGCCACGAGCAAATGGTCAAACATTTAATGTCTTCTATCCTTTGTTAAAGGAAGACGGCATGTATTTTATTGAGGATGTGTGGCCACTGCATATCATGTCAAAAGAACAGAAAGAACACTGGTGGTTAAAGAAATACCCAGAACGATACGCTGACTCTGAAATGGATTACTTCTTAGATCAAATTCCTATTACAACAAAGGTTGTTGAGTTTGACTTACGTGAAAAATCAGGTGAGCCTGACAGCTATATTATGAAGATTGACAAATGATTGCATACGCTATAGTAGTTGAAGGTGATTCAGTATCTGAAAAAGGATACGAAAATCTAGTTACCAGTTCTAAGAGTGTTGGTAATAAGTTTAAAGTTATGCGGTTCAATGCTATTACACCTGATAATGTAGAGCAAATCATGGAAGAGTCTGACGTTAAATGGAACTATCCATGGGAAGGCGAAGTTACTGATTTTACGACAGGCCTGACAAAAAAAGCATATCCAACTAAAAACTACAAAAAAAGAATGGCTTGTTCTATGAGTCATTTTAACTTGTGGCAAATGGCTTTTGAGTTACAAGAACCAGTGTTAATTATGGAACATGACTCCATGTTTGTAAATCAAATAGATTTTGATATTCGAGATACTAAGTTTAATATTCTAGGAATTAATAATCCTCTTATGGCAACACGTAAAGCACATGATTATTATGATAAGATCGTGTCATCTTTTGATGCATTTCAATACGCGCCATACATTGATAAAGACATTAAAATTCCACAAGGATTGGCTGGTAATTCGTCTTACGTAATAACACCAAAAGGCGCTGAAGATTTAATTAGCTTAACATATCGATATGGTGTGTGGCCAAATGATGCAGTCATGTGTAGACAATTGGTTGATAAGCTAGGTGTAACACGTAAATTTTATACAAGAGTTCAGGGGCTTCCAAGTACGACAACGCTATGAAAAACTATGTAATTACAATCGAAGATATTCCAGAGTCAGTTCAAGCAGCAGAACGGTGTATACGTTCTGGTGAAAAATATGATATGACTATTGAGAAATGGCCTGCTACTACTCCTCGAAATACTGATGTTTATGCTTTTTTAGAACAAGAAGGCATTTCTCCAGATGGATTCAAAGAAGTATATTCTCGTCTAGATAATTGTATAGCAGCATTTATATCTCATTATTCTATATGGAAGTTCTGTGCTGAGAGCAAAGAAGATAAAGTAACCATTTTTGAGCATGATGCTGTAGTAACTAATGTTATACCTTGGAGCCTACCTTTCTTTAAAGTTATATCCCTTGGTAAACCATCATATGGTTCTTTTAGAACACCGAATAATTTTGGTGCTAATCCACTTACGTCTAAGCCGTATTTTCCTGGTGCTCACGCTTATCGTATTAATCCACTTGGTGCTACTGAGTTGATTGACCAGGCAAAAATAGAAGCTAGACCTACTGATGTTTTCCTTAACATCCAAACCTTTCCATTCCTTCAAGAATTCTACCCTTGGGTGGCTGAAGTAAGAGATTCATTTACAACTATTCAAAAACATGAAGGTTGTCTTGCTAAACATAATTATGGAGAAGGCTATGCAATTCTCTAAGTTATTCATCACAGGCTGCGACAGCACTACTAAATGGCTACTCCCGTGGTTCCAAGACAACTTTTACCGACATAATCCTGATGCTACACTTAAAGTGTACAACTTTGACACGTTTCATCCAAAAAGCAAAGGATGGTTTAAGAAGCCTGCTGCTATGATGGATGCATCTAAATTAGCATCAAACGTGTGTTGGCTAGACACTGATTGTGAAGTACGTGGTAATCTTGATGGTATATGGAATCACATCGAACCAAATAAATTAGGAATGGTTGAAGACCTACCGTGGTCTCGTCGTAGAGAAGAACGCTGGCACAACTCAGGTGTAGTAGCATTCCAAAGTTGGCCTAACATTTTATCAGAATGGGTTACAGCGTGTGATACCAATCCACAGGACGGAGATCAAGAAATTCTCCATGCTTTGGTCAGAGAAGGTATGAGAAGAATGATACATATATCAGACCTGCCAAGAGAGTATAACACATTAAGATTAGATTTAATTGATAACACTGCACCAAAAAATATTAAGATTATGCATTGGACAGGTAAAAAAGGTAAAGATAAGATTCGGAGTATGATGAATGGCTAGAGTAGGTCATGTGATTGGTAATGGCAAATCCTCTTCTTTGTATAAACCATCGAAAGGGCTAAAGATTACGTGTAATCTTCCACCGTTTGCTGTTGATAATGTGTACACAACATGCATGGTAGACTTTAAGATGATGAAAGCTATCTATGAAGGTGTGGTTACAGTACCAGGTGATTGGGTACTAGGAGCTAGACCTAAAAAATGGATGGAAATGAAACCAGCATTTTATATGAAACATGCACAACAAATTAAAGAATTTTATCTTCATTTGCCTAAATATGTTAAGAACTATACAGATTTTAACTGCGGTCACCTTGCAACACACTACACCGCAAATAAACTTGAATGTGATGAGATCCACATGTATGGATTTGACACTATGTTTGCTTTTGATATTACAAGTACAACAGATATGTACATGAGCTCAGACAGGCAGGTGGCTAACACTCAACGATTGACAAACAATTGGCGACCAATTTGGAATAATATTTTCAAAGAATTTTCTGATAAACAATTTGTCCTATACTATTATAAAGACGTTGAACCATTGGTACAAACACCAGATAACGTAGAAGTAAGGATTGTAAAGAAATGAGCAAAGACAGCGATGGTCGATCTATCGACGATCCATGCGATGATGTCACAAGTTTAGATAAAATAAACTGGCCCGAATGGATCGAAAATAAAAATAAAAAAAAACGTAAGTGATTGATTTCAAACGAAACAAAGTTGTTTACATTCCCTGCATAATATGGTATATTAGTAGTATAAGGAATGAAAGGAAACAATATGACTAACGCTCAAAAATTCTGGTTGGAAACTCCACTAAATGCCATCAACAAATTGATGGATCAGACATTCAGCTATGCTCAAGAAGTTGCCGACACTGATTTGTTTGACTGCTATATGGACGATCTAAAAGAATTTAAAAAAGCAGTTACATTGTTTCGTAACTCAGATGGTGAAGCAATTGCAGACTTGGTCAATGAAATGGACACTGCGCCACGTGAGCAATTAGTCCTAGCCTTTGCTGAGGATTGTGGTAAAGACTTTGTAAAATCGTATCTAGGATGGGAGCTATCGTAATGTATCTGAATTCAGAACAACATGGTCAGATGGTCTTCCATATCCTAGAACAAGGTTACCATCAGCCTTATATCGACGGTAAAGCCAACCGTGAACAAATTGAAGAAGAGATAACTATTGGTCTCTATAAAGGTGAAGTTCCGCCATGTAGTCAAGAAGACGTAGACTGGATCTGCGACTTGGTGGAGTGTATGATTATTGAATATGGAGAAAAGAAATGACTGCTGATAACATTTTTATGATTGCATCACTAGTTTGCTTGGGATATTGTGTCTTCATGGCTGGCGCCATTTGGGAATCAAATAAGTCTCACAAACGCTTTATGAAGTTTATTGAGACATCTGATATTAACAAATGGGGGGAGTATTAAATGAAAATCCTATTAACAATTCCATTTCTTGCGGTAGCATCCACAGCTGCTGCGGACAATGTGAAAGCAAGAATTACTGACCATTATGCGACAGTAACAGAAATGGTACCATTCTATAAAAAAGAATGTTCAAACGTTCAAGTACCAATTTATGGACAACGTCAAAGCCAAGGCGATGCAGCTGGTGGAGCACTAGCTGGTATGATTATTGGTGGTATCCTTGGCAAAGGATTGACTGGTAAAGACGATGGTGCTGCAGCAGGTGCTGTCATGGGTGGTATCATTGGCGCTGACAAAGGATCAAAGCCAAGGACTGAACAAGTTGTAACTGGATATCGTACTGAACGTCAGTGCCAACAAGTTGAGCATTGGAAAAATCAACAAACACGAGTATATGATTACTCAACAATTACGTGGAAAGAAAACGGTAAAACATACACCGTTGAGTTTGTAAAATAATGACCTGGTTACTTGTATTCATAACATACTGGGACGGCCAAATTATGACTGTTGGAAATGGCATATTTGAAACGCATTTAGAGTGTTTTGCTGAACGCGAAAAGTTAAGTGCAGAAGTTGGTGGCATGAATGGATACTTTCCACCTAACATGCAAGCCATTTGTATGAAAGTTGAATTACCGAAAAAAGAATTATAATGACTCCTTAGCTCAGCAGGATAGAGCAAGTGCCTTCTAAGCACTAGGTCGAGGGTTCGAATCCTTCAGGGGTCGCCAGAAAATCCATCCATAAGGCTGCAGCTTTTGGAATGGTAAGTACCCTCGGCTTAGAATGGGGCGTGGGCTTCCGGCGGACGGTGAAGATAGGGAGAGGAACACCTAGGAAGGTTCCTCTCCCGATTATTATAAAGAAAGATATATATCTGTATGGACTATGAAATAACACAATTTATTCACTACTGGACTAGTCGTGGTGTTAAGTTACCAAGTCCTACGAACTACCCTCAAACATTTAAATATTATGTCAAACTTTGGAAATACGCCAAAAAATCAAAAGGAGATGAATAAATGGAACTAGCCGTGATTTGGTTTTTGTCTATGGTAGCTATGGGCGAAGAAGTAAAAAAAGTGGATGCAAAGGTAGAAGTACTACAAGAAGAAGTTGCACAACTACAAGATAATTTTATTGTGTTGGCCGCAAAACATTCAGCACATGCTGCTCGATCAAACACAATCGACCAACGTCATGATCGTGAGCTTGAGCTTTTGATTGATGAGGTTAACACCAATAATCAAAAAACACAATATCTGGACGAAAAGATTCAAATTCTGCATCCATGATCACAGATATATAACCTGTAAAGGAAACTTTCATGGAAAAACAAGAACGTTATCATGAATGGATTTTACGCAAACTCAAAGAAGAGCGTGAGAATAACGAATGAAATTATACAAAGATTTATACGATGAAGGAATGAAGCTTCAAGTGTTTGTCGACA
>Ga0255768_10003380_pt1 | contig 15851 bp, 12 predicted proteins | sample 071ome_33_FD_179983 | JGI IMG/M metagenome (GOLD analysis project Ga0255768, IMG submission 179983) | Coastal salt marsh microbial communities from the Groves Creek Marsh, Skidaway Island, Georgia - 071412AT metaG (version 2) | ecosystem: Environmental > Aquatic > Marine > Intertidal zone >...
TGTCGTAACCACTTCCTCCAAAAAGCTTTTGTTCCATCTTAAAAGGATCTAATCTAAAATACTGACATAGTAAGCTTATAAATGTTGATGAACTACCAAGCCCCCAATTTTGATTAAATTCTAAACGTGTTTCAAAACGATAAGAACAACCTTTCTTCCAACTTTTTTTAGGAAGTAATTTTAAAAACTTGATTAAAAAATCGATAGATTCTGTACTTATTTCCTGTTTTTGAATCGTATTTATTTCACCCTGCCACTCAATCCATTTATATCCTTCAAAATCCAGCGCTGTATAAATGATAGTATCCTTTTTGTTTTCAGGAGTTTCAAATTCAAACACTTCCAACCATTGACCCTTTTGAGTAGGTACTGCAATTCCATTGAATCCTTTAAGAACTAAATATTCACCGCATAAAAGAATTTTCCCAGGTGCGTAAAAGGTTTGCATTAATCAACTAGTTTTTTGCCACTAACCCGCGTATTTTGGTAAATACTTCAATCGTAGCACTAAAACTTACCACTTTATCTTTGAAGTATTCTATGATTTGTTCTTTTTCTGAGTCTGTAGCTTCTAATTGATTCAGAATATTCAATAAATGCATTTTCATATGCCCTTTCTGAATTCCAGAGGTAATTAAAGATCTTACAGCAGAAAAGTTTTGTGCTAGTCCAGCAACAGCAACAATTTTCATCAATTCCTCAGCATTTGGATTTCCTAATAATTCATGCGCGAATTTCACCATTGGATGTAAGGTTGTAATTCCTCCAACTGTACCTACCGAAAGAGGTAAATCTATCCAAAACTTAAACTTACCATCATCAGCAGTAGCATGGGTTAAACTTTTATATGATCCTGATTTGGATGCATAAGCATGCGCACATGCTTCTGTAGCACGAAAATCATTACCGGTAGCAATAATTACAGCATCGACACCATTCATTATTCCTTTATTATGAGTAACGGCTCTGTATGGCTCAACATCTGCAATTCTTAGCGCACGAACAAACTTTTCCGCAAACTCAATATTTTCAATTCCGCTACCTTCGTTTATTTCATCAATAGCACATTCAACCTCAGCACGAACAACACACTCAGGAGTAAAATTACTAAGAATGCTCATGATGATATTAATCTCACCTCCTAAATTAGAATTTTGCCCAATTTGTTTCCATTCTTTAGCAATTGTTTCCAAGCAAGAATTGATAAAATTAGCCCCCATAGAATCACGAGTATCAAACTTTACTTCCAACTGATAATAATTGGCCTCCAAGTTAGATTTATCCATCAATTCCATTCCAAGTATGCCACCCCCTCTAATTCTCATATTTTGAGTTAATGATTCAGTAGCAGTCCACAGTTTTTCTTCGTTGTCTGAAAAAAACTTGGATATCTCATTTGCACTTACTCCCTCCCAAGTGAAATGTACATGACCCATTTTCACCATACTCAAGACTTGTGCTTTAAAGCCTCCACGGTCCATCCAGAAGTTTGCTGCCTTGGCTGCTGCAGCTACCACACTACTTTCCTCAATTGCCATTGGGATAGTATACATACTTCCGTTAATTTTAAAATTAGGAGCTACTCCAAATGGCAAATAATAGTTACTAATGGTATTTTCTATGAATTCATCATGAAGCTTTTGAGCTTCTTCTGATGAATGCCAGTAACCCTTTAGCATGTTCAATGCTTCATCCGGATTATTCGCATAATTTTCAAGAAGCCATTTTATTTTACTCTCTTTATCTAATTTACTGAATCCTTTTATTGGTTGAACTTCTTTCATTTTCTAATACTTAAAAACTGATGCGCCATATTTAATCCCTGCAATTGAGATTCTATGTAATTGAATAATTCTTTTTCGCCTTGAATTGCATACTTAAGCATTTGCGAAGCTTGAGCATAAATAGAAGGCATTTTTAATTTTTGTTTGAAATAATATCCATCAAGAAAGGATTTAATCCCTCCCGAAACAATGATATTCGCCGTTCTTACTTGAATTTTAGGATCCTCATAAACACAATTCACCCAATTAGCCATTTCATCTGCTGTATGCCCTAATTTTACTGCTCCCTTCCACTCATCTTTTCTTAAATCCTCTCTTCGTTGATTTTCCAGGAAACTAAAATTTGTTCCACCTAAGGCTCCAAAATCTAATGCTAGTAGTGGAAGTTGTAATAATTCGGATATACTCTTTGGTCCCATCCCTTGACCGACTTCCTTGACAATTACGGGAAAATCTGCCCAAGACAACACCCATTTTATTACTTCAATTGGAGATTTACCGTATGCATCGCCTTCAGGTTGAAACCATTCTTGAAGCGGATTTATGTGAATAATCAATCCATCCGCATCAATTCTTTTTAACATCGTAACAACCAACTGAGAATTGCTGGCAATCATTAATTCATTTAACTGCGCAATTCCAAGATTTCCGAACAACGGCTGACTACCAATTAAATCGCGTAAATTAAAATCAGAACAATCGCTGTTTGGATCTAAAATAGGCCTACATGAACCCAACCCCATACCTAAACCGAAATATTTTGCCGCTTTGGCAAGATTCGTATTTATCAATAACGCCTTTTCAGCACCACCTGTCATGGATGAGATCCATAAAGGGGCATTTAAGTTTTTCGAACCAAAAACAATTTCAGATTGAAAAATTCCTCTATCTAAACCCGATAAAGCAGGCTCGTAGATAAAGCGGGTGTCATTTTCAGAAACCTGAGATAAAAACGCCAAATCGATATGATCTGACTTCCTTTTGTGTAAAGTTGACTCTGACAAAGTGGTACAAAATTAAACAAAAATGAGCGAGCAAAGTTTTATCATTTCAACTTTGAATTCTCTTTATGCCTATTAATATCTCTGTTGGTCTTTTTTTCTATGTTCTTTTTGATGGCAGACGTCAAATCAACCTCAGTTTGATTGGCAATACACACTAAAACCCATAAAACATCCGCTAGTTCGTCGCTCAACTCCAAGGACTCTTCTCCTTTTTTAAATGATTGATCACCATACTTTCTTGCCATCAAACGGGCCAACTCTCCAACCTCCTCTGATAAAATAGCCATATTCGTTAATTCTGAAAAATAACGAACACCGATGGTTTTAATCCATTGATCTACCTGTATTTGTAGTTCTTTTATACTAAGAGATTCTTGATTCAAAACTTTGTTTTAATTGCTTATATTGATACCAAAGACATGTTCATCAACCCATGTTTTACCCCAATTTTTCTTTTCCTCATTGGTCCATAAACTTGGGAAGGATATAATTTTTTGAAACCGTGGTGGAAGGAATTTCTGCCAATTAGTTCCCCCAGTAGCTGCAACATCAGAGCCCTTTGCAGAAAGATATCGAACAGCACTTCTATAATGAGATAATCTCCAATTAATGTTTAAATACACATCTAACAATTTAAAATGCTTGATTACATCTTCTGTTAACTTTCCTTCATTCTCAAGTTTTAGTAATTGTTGATTTAAGTTATTCCCCTTCCAGTCATTTGCCCATTGAATAAATTCTTTCTCATAATGAGTTTCAAACTGCCTTAAAGTTAAAGTTTTATTTCCCTCATTATCAATTGAACCTTGCTTCCAATATATATGTTGGTATTGCGACTCAATTTCACCATCAACTGTCGATCGCTTATTCTCTGCAATTAAATTCTCCATGTCGGTACAGGCCATTTCTATTTTACGAAACTGAGCACTTTGGAAACCACTAGCGGGCAACAAGGACATCCGAAATTCGAGGAATTGCTCAAGTTCCATACCGTCAATCATAATATCGAAACTTTCAATGAGGTTCTTAAAATATCTTACAATTCGAATTAATTTATCCTTCCAAGCAGTATCTGATAACTCCCCTTCGCTCATTTGTTTTAATTCGTGAATGATAAGTTTAAAATATAACTCTGTAATTTGATGGTATCCAATGAATATTAATTCATCTGGTATATCGGTTTTAGGCTGTTGTAATGATAACAATGCGTCTACAGCAATATATCTCCAATAAGGCTCATAATTATTATAAAGCATCCCCGTTAAGTAATCATCAAGTTTTTGATTTTCCAGGGAGAATTTTTTATCTAATTTTTCCAACAACTCTTCTCGGCTCATTGCTTTATTCATGGTGAAATTATATTAAAATGGGGAATTAAAACTATCAAAATCTATGTTATTCAAGTCTTTTTGCGAAAGTATAGGATCAGAAATACCCCAATTGATATTCAATGATTTTGAGTCCCACGCTATACCACTTTCCGACTCCGGATGATAATATTCTGTACACTTATAAGTAAAGATAGTTTGATCTTCTAAAGTAACGAATCCATGGGCAAACCCGGGAGGAACAAAAAGCATATTGAAATTAGTCTCTGATAGTTCAACTGCAACGTGTTTTCCATAATTTATAGAATTCTTACGAATATCAACCGCAACATCGATTACGGCACCCTTTACTACTCTAACTAATTTCCCTTGAGCATGTGGTGGATTTTGAAAATGCAAACCACGTAAAATTCCTTTATTTGAGAGACTTTGATTGTCTTGAACGAAAACTATTTTATCATTACAGTATTCTGTAAATATATCATCTCGAAAACTTTCAAAAAAATGCCCCCTGTGGTCTTGAAAAACCTTGGGAGTAATTAATAAAACATCATTTAACAATCTCTCAACTTGCATTTTTAGTAGGAAGGTGGTAAAATTACATTATTTTCGTAACTTATCCGTTTATAACTATACTAAAATCAAACTTCGATGGAACAGAAAAAAAATAACAATCGTTCAATTCTTTATGTCATTATTACCATTTTGTTGGTGTTTAATCTTGGATTATTTTACCTCTGGCAAACGGGTAAAAACGAACGAAAAGTTTTAACAGATGTAAACAAGGAAATCACATTAGACAACAAAGCAAAAGATAATGCTATTGCTGCAGCTGAAGACCTAATTGCACAGTATCGTGAAGATAGTTTAAAGCTTGCTGAAAACAACATCCAAATTTCGGAAGAATTAGCAAAGAAAAGTAATGAAGTTGCGCGTCTTGCATTTCTCTTAAAGAAGGAAAAGAAAAATAACTCCGAATTAGTAGGAGAATTAAATAATAGGATTAAGGATTTAATGGCGAGTTTAGTAGAATTGGAGGAGAAAAATGCTACATTAACAGTACAGAACGATAGTTTAAGAAGCCAGAATCAGGAACTATTTCGTGAAAAGAACGACCTCGCTTTAGAAGGAAAAAAATTGAAAACATTAGCTTCAAGACTTACAGCTTCTGAAATTAAAGTAGATCCATTAAAGAAAACATTATTTACAGGTAGTGAGAAATCAACGGTAAAAGCAAGTCGAGTTAAAGCAATTCGAATTAGTTTCTCATTAAATGCAAACAAATTAGCGGCAAAAGGCACTAAAGATATTTATATTAAAGTAACTGGACCCGAAGGAATTACCCTAGCAAAACCTGGACAAGGAGGAATTTTAGAATTATTAGATGGAACATCTACAAAGTACTCTTTAATTACAAGTGTTGAATATGAGGCTGAAACAAAACAAGTTCCAGCGATCATATGGCAACCTACCGGTAAGTTAACTGAAGGTAAGTATACTGTAGAGCTGTTTACTGAAGGATACTTATTAGGATCCGCAGCATTAGATTTACGTTAACCAGAAGCACACAATAAATAAAAAGGACTCTGATGAGTCCTTTTTTATGATATCAACAACTGTTCGGTTTATTCACCGTCGGTCTCTATTTTTTCTGTGCCTTCAGTTTCGGCATCTTTTATCCTCTGTTTTGCTTCGTTTACAAGCTTCTCATCTGTAAAATTTTCTATGAGCGTATTCCATGTAACCTTAGCATTAAAAACATCATCTTGCTTTGCAAATGCATCACCTAATAAAATTAATGATTTGCCAACCCAATAATCGTAACCATTATAATTATCAATTAGTTGATAGCAAGATTCTTTTGCCATCTCAACACTATCTATATTCAGATATACATCGGCTTCTAAATATTTAGCTTCTGCCGCAAAACGATTATCATTACCTTCATAAATATTTTTTAGCTTATCAACCATTTCTAATGTCTTGTTTGATTTAAGTTCATTTTTAACAACAATTAACTGTGATTCAAATTTCAAATCATTATCAACCGAGTTATCTTCCAGAACTTTTTCTGCAATAGAACTCAAACCTTCTTGGTTTCCAGATTTATTGTAGCAGTACATCATAGACTTCCATGCTCTGCGTTGAATGTCTTTTGATCGGGTTAGGCCCTCAATGATTTCCAAATAAGGAAGAATTTCATCACATTTAGCATCTACACCGTAAATTTTAAGGACCGCCAATGTTGCGTCTTCTTTGTAATCTCCACTGTTAGCCACCGCAACCTTCTTATAAGCCTCTAATGCTTTTAGCAGCTGCTTATTCTGCTCATAACTAATTGCCATAAAATACTGAGCAGGGATTACAAAACTCCCGTTAGGTTTCTCTTCTAAATAAGACTCAAAACTACTAATCGCTTTTTTGAATTCGCCCCTATCATAAGCATTAATAGCGGTTTCATACAGTACACTATCTTGAGCAGATTCAGTAATACCACCTCTACTTGATGCCCAAGCAACATACTCCTTTGCCATTCCTTCTTCAGTATAAATAGACTTAACCATTTCTACGGCGGTTCGAGCATCCTCAGTTCCCTTGAATTCATCATATAAGCGAGTGTAAATTTGCACAGACTCGTTGATCTTACCTTGGTTATAATAAATTCTTCCTAAGGTAGAATAGGCCTTTCTCGTTACCTGTGTTCCAGGGTATTGATCCAAAATAAGAGTGTAATATTTTTCAGCACCTTCATAATTTTTAATCAACATGTATTCTGATGCAATCTCATTATATCCGTCTAGTGTGTACCTTGATTTTGGATATTGTGAAACTAACCTCTTGAGTGTACTGATTTTTTCAGCAGAATTTTCTAATAAGCCATAAATTATTCCGCTCTGGAATAATGCATAATCTGCATCACGACCATTTTTACCTGAAACATAGGCATACGAACTAACTGACTTTTCTAGTTCCCTAGTCATTAAATAGCAATCACCTAAACGCAAGTAAGCATCATGAACAACCTTTTCTTCATATCTGTCTTTAACAACTTTGTTAACAAACTGACTAAAATAAAGCGAAGCCTGAGCGTAATCTTTACGCTGAAAAAACACATATCCCTGACCATAATATGCATAAGCAAACTCTTCAATTTTATCCGAGTTACTCATATTGATAAAATCTTTATATGCGTTTAAGGCTGCATCTTCTTTTCCAGATTGCAATAGTGATTCCGCCGTCCAATATCCGGCTTGTGCTGCGAAACTCAAATTAGCTCTTCTTTTTTTACATTTCTCAAATAATTCTAGTGCTTGTTCAAAACGGCGACTTTTAAACAACTCCATGCCTCTTGCCAGAGTCACCTTTTGATATATCTCTTCTGTGGTGGGATCTAAGTCCTCCATTCCCTCCAATATATCAACGGCCTCTCTATATTTATCAGTATTAAGGAGTAATCTTGCCTTTAATTTATTTGCATCGCGAGCTTCTGCAGTTTTTGGGAACAAGCGGACAAATTTATCGAGTAATTTGGTACTATTTGCCTCTCCTAATTGCACTGCAATTTTCGCCTGATTGTAGAGTGCAGTTTTTGCCAATTCTTCGTCATAACCTGTTCGCCATACCTCTGAAAAGGCATATGAAGCCTCGCGATAATTCTTCATTTTCAATAAGACCTTAGCAAGTTGATAACTTGCAATCTGAGATAAAGAATCTTTATGTGAACCAGCGGCTCTGTACCATGGAATACTTTCTGATAGACTACCAGATTCAGCTAAAGAAAACGCAATTTCATATTGTTCTATTCCAGATACCTTATCCATATTAGGGTCTCCTTTCAAGTAGTATTCACTTGCTTTGGCATAATCCTTCATTTGGTAATAACACTTTGCTTGCAACCAGTACACATCCGATTTAGGGACTTTATTTGTATTGAGCATATCCAATTCCGTTAGTGCTTCATCAAACTTGGATAATTGATATAGAACCTGAGCCATGTAAAAATGGACTTTTTCAAATTTTGGATCGGTGATACTTTTGAACGCCGTATATGCTTTATCGTACTCTTTGAAATACAAGGTTATAAAACCATAATAATATTGAGCAAAATCAGTGTATTCATTTTGTGTAGCTACAACTGCTTCAAGTAAAGGTCGCGCTTCTTCATACTTTTCCTTTTCAATATAACAGAACCCTAGTCTGAAACTATATCGGTTTTTATCTTCCGAATTTATTACCGCTTGATCAACTTTTCGATAATAGAGTAGAGCTCTACGATATTTTGATTTGTCATAGAAAAAGTCTCCTAATGATAGGTTTGCTTGATTTTCTCTTACCTTATTTGGATTATTCTCCAAATAACTAACTAAAAAAGGCTCAGCATCTTCATGTCCTGCTCTGAGTTTTGACATTGCGTGGTAATACAAAAGATCTCCTGACGGCTCCGTATCTGGATTTTGCTGCATTGCCATTTCAAACTGCGCAATAGCGGCATTAAACCTTCCTTCCTGATATAATTCATACCCTCTTTTCTCAAAAACACTAGGAAAACGATTCTCTGGATGCTGTTGAGCTGCAACACTGTGAATGCAGAATAAAGCAATAATCCAAGCAGTATACCTCATAAAACAAAAGTAGCCTTAGATAAACAAGCAAATGAAAACAGTTTCTAACAGCACAAACAGGTGCCGATTAAAATGTACATTAGATATTTCGAGGCGAGCATTAATCTTTTGGTATATTTAAATAAGATTTTAAATGCATTTCCAATTCTACCTAGAAGAGTTATTGATTTTTACCTCAGACAATACAATATTTAACTACTCTCCCATTAACATCTTCGCCAACTTTTTTGCATTATTTTCATTCGAAAATGTTTGCCACATACGTTGTTTCCTTTTTAACATATCTGCGTCAGTAAAATCTCTTAAAAACAGCTCTTGAACTAAACTTGCTAGCTCTTTTGGCGTATTTCCAACGCTACACAAGTCTTCTAATCCCGTTTCTTGTATCATTGGCGGATTCGCAATTATAAAGCGGCCTTTGTATATAGAGTTGAGCAATTTTAGTTTAATCCCAGTAGATTGAAATGTTACGAGCAAGTTAATATGAGCGTTCGTAATTAAGCTCAATATTTCCTCAGTTGATATATTTGCACGAAGTTCAATATGAGAGTGTTTATCTATGGCTTGCACCAAACTCTTAGGAGGGTTACTCCCAGCAATAACACATTTTACTTCCAATTTTGAAAACACTTCCTCAACCAAATAACTTGCCGCTCTCGAATTTTCTGGCACTGATAGATTGCCGTGATACAATACAAAATCTCCTTTACCAGTTTTTGACTCTATTTCTTGGTGTGCATGAAATGCAGGTATGTAATGTGTTTTTTCACCGTACTCCTTTTGAAAATAATCTGTTTCTAATGGTGAGATTGCGGCAATCCCTTGTACTGAATTTAATACCTTTTCATACGACTTCAAACGCTTAGCTTCTAATTTAAAAAATTGCGTTTTCCAAATTCTTTCTTCAGCCATTGCCAGTGCCTCGTAATAATTGTGTTCAACATTATGTGCTCTTACAATTTTTACTCGATCCTTCAATCTCTCATCTTCAACACACCAAGTTGTATGTAAGCCTTCAAACAATATAGGATCATTATCCTCAAGCAACCTTTTTAAAAGCTTATTAGAACTTCTAGTGCGCACAATGTAAGGAGACGAACCTGCAAAAGGATTCCTTCTTTTTCTTGAATAGTAGTACAATCTATCCACCTCGTTTTCTAATTCTATCGAGGGCTCTTTCCCACCATATAAAAAAACATGCAGCGTTATTGCAATTCCCAGCTTCTTTAACGCAACAATTTTAAAAAACATATCAGTTGAGCCACCGTAGTTTGGAGGGAATGGCAAATCAAATGCTATGATATGTATGTGTTTATTATACATGATCAATTAATGGTATAAATCCTTTCTAATTTACCTTCTTCAACATCCCAATTCCACACAATACTTGCTTGCTCACATTGTTTAGTACAGTGATCATGATATTGTTGATCTTCCATCAATTTAACTAATGCATTCTTAATTTCATTATTGTCTGGGTTGACCAAAGTCCCAACCTCATATTGACTTAATAATTTTTCATATTCGGGGAATTTATTTATCACTGAGGGCAAAGAAGCATGGACATAATCAAAAAATTTATTATTGAGTGAATAATAATAACTCAATCCTAAATTCTCACTAACATTATAACCAACCTTTGCTTTTTGGGTATAATACCCCAAATCTTCGGGTAGCACAAATCCAACAAAAATCACTCGATCTGACATGTCTAATTCTTCAGCCATGCGCTTCAATTCATTTTCAACATCTCCCTTTCCAATTAGAACAAGAGTATAGGATAATTCACTGATTACTTCTATTAAACGCTCCAAACCCCTTCCTTCATTTAATGCACCCTGATACAAAATAAAAGGCTTATCGAAATGAGTTAAATCGATATCTCGATCATTATTAATTTGTTTCAAAGGCACGTTACGGATTACTGAGGCATCTTTTAAATTTGGGTATTTTTTTTGAAAATACTCTGCAATGTTATCAGATACAGTTGTACAGGCATCGATATTAGAAAAAGTCATACTTTCTACCCAATTCCAAATCTTTTGAATTTTAGGCCTAGAAATAACTTCGGGAACATGAGGAAACAATTCATGTGCATCATAAATCAGTTTAAATTTTTTAGACCTTTTTAATAATACGCCTGTGATTGAAGTGTCTAAATCAATATTTGTTAAAACATCAAAAGATTGAGTAGCTAAATAAAAAAATAATCGAATGTTATACTCCAAATAAAACAATTTCCCTTTTTCAAAAAAGCATTTAATTCTATGCTGTTTGAATAAACGTTTAACTAATTTTTGCGAATTACGTTTAGATCGACCCACTAGAGTAACTTCATGCCCTAGTTTCGACACGCTATTACAAATCCGAATCATCCGCTGATCCGAATTCAAATCGTTCGTAACCGTAAAAAAGCACTTCAAGACTGCAATATTAATTGATTATCATCGTTTTTTTGGACTAAGCCGCAATCAATTAAATCGTTAAGAACTTCGATATAAAGTTCTTTATTATCTAATGGGAATAGGTTTATCACCTTATCTAATTGAGACTCCTCCTTAATCAATTCAAAAATTTCCGATTTAACATCTTCGGGAGATAAACTAATTGTTTGACTTAAACAAAAATCACAATTACCACAATTGTTAGATTCTTTACCTGTGAAATATTCTACCCAGAATGCACTTCTACATTTTCTTGAAATTGCGTATTCATTTAAATTCTCAAGAGATTTTAAGCGAGTATCTTTTAATGAATTCAATGTATTCATTGAAAATGTTGGGTACAAAGATCGTGGCTCGACTAACGTAATAATTGGCCCATCAATTCTAGGTATATAATCTAGTAACGAGGCGCGTTGTAGAGATTGTAATTGTTTCACTAAATCTACTATATCTTTCTTTAATCTACGGGAAAGCTGTTCTTCTGAAATACTTACATAATTTTCGAACAAACCTCCATAAGACCGAAGTAAAACATCCAGTAGGTATTCAAACTGAGGGTGTCGAATTTTAAAGTCATATACTTCTGTGTAATCACAAATAAACCTAACTCTAGAAGGCGAATTAAACCCTTCACTCAAGGTTATTTGTCCTAATTTTTCTAGAGATTTTAAACTGTAATACACTTCTGATGGTTTCATGCTATATTTCTCTGCAATTGAAGTCCAGTCTACTGCAAATGTTTGTTCTAAACCAGTTCCAGGGGCAATGCCAACAAAATTCATGGTTGCATGATAAGCCCTTTCAATGGTCGCTTTTGGTGGATGTTGTTGAAGTATAAACTCCTTCGCTCTAGTCCAATCTGAATTTTTATGCAATAAAATACAGTAACTTTTCCTTCCATCTCGTCCTGCTCTTCCAGCTTCTTGATAATAATCTTCTGGTGTATTCGCAGGAGAAAAATGAAAAACATATCGAACATCTGGCTTATCTACACCCATTCCAAACGCGTTAGTACAAACCATTACACGTTGTTTATTGTTGATCCAATCTTGTTGTCTTTTGCTTCTTGTATTTGAATCTAATCCACCGTGATAAAAAGTACATGATATATCTTCTTGATGTAACCAAAAGGCAAGATCTTGTACTTCACGACGAGTACCTGCAAACACAATGGTAGAACCCGTAGTTTGTTTTAGTGAAGTTAACAGTATTGTCCTTTTATTTTCCGTAAAGATATTTTTAAACACTAAATTTTCTCTAGAAAATACCCCTTGGAATTTGTTATGGCTATTAAGTTTTAATTGTTCTATAATATCATTTTGAATCCATGAGGGAGCACTCGCTGTAAAGGCTGAAATAGGTACCCCCTTACCCAATATATTTCGAACCTCTGCAATACTTCTAAAAGAGGGCCTAAAATCACTTCCCCACATTGAAATACAGTGGGCCTCGTCAACAACTAATTGTACGATATTCAGATTAGGAATATATTCTCTAAAATTATTCGTAATTAATCTTTCTGGCGACACATATAAAAGCTTGTAATACCCCTGTAAAGCATTTTCAAGAATAGAGTTTACTTCTTCCCTGCTCTGACCACTATTGAGAAACGCCGCACTAATATCCTTTTTTTTCAAGGTATCGACCTGATCCTTCATTAACGCTATCAATGGAGAGACAACGAGTGTCAAGCCATTTAACATCAACGCCGGAACTTGAAAACAAATACTCTTCCCTCCCCCTGTTGGAAGTAAGGCTAAAGTATCTTTTCCAGAAACAATTGACTCAACGATGTCTTTTTGTCCTGGTCTAAAATTTTCATATCCCCAATATTTCTTTAGTACTTCTTCGGAAGTCATGGATTTAAAGACATTCGCAGTTTATTAATTTGACTTCGTAAGGAGCTAATAAATACATTTCTTTTCGCCTCAGATACTTTACTTATCAATGTACTTTGAGCTTTCAACTGGTTCATCCATTTTTGAGTGGATTCATTAAAATCATGATTTTGGGTTTGAATAAAATTGAAAGTATTATAACTAATATAAGCCGCAGAATTTTCTGTATTATTAATCAATACTGAATTTGTTCCAATCATCACATCTGAAATGTAGTAATTGATTTCACTTTCCAACTGTTGGTTGGTTTTTACATTAAATCTCTTTCCTGTATCTGCCATTTTCTTAACCCAATCTACCAAATTATCTAATTGGTCAAGAATATCAATTACAGATTCTTTGCTTTGAAAGTATTGAGCCTTACAGTAAAACTCAATCTGTTTTAATGTACTTTTGATTGAATCAAGATGCCAAATTTCATTTGCATTTGTTTCTAAATATATTTTTTGAAGATGTGGAATTTCTTCTTGCCAAGTTGATGGTAATTTGATATCCTCAAACGTTAAGTTCCGAAACAATTCATTACCTAAAATTGACTTATTCCAATACATCATTTTAAACCTAGCCAGAGACGGAAAGAAAAAATGATAAAAAATGGGAATGTCCTCTGCAGCATAATTAATAATTGCATTATCCTTTTGCCTAATCCATTGGATATCCGTAAAAAGCACGCGTAAATAGTCAGAAAAACTGTTCTCATCATTGCTAAGGGGATTCATTCTAAATGAAACGGTTTTTGCATTCAGTGATCCACCCATTAGATCTGGGAGATTATAATGGTCACTTATGGCAATTGCCTCATCAATTGTAAATGCAGTTTCACATCTCAGCCTTCTGTATGCACTATCTGCCGAGATATCGAGAAAATCCGCCAGTTCTTCCGCTAAATTGATTTTAGGGGAAATTGAATTCCTTAATTTCTCTATTAGTTGCCTCTGAAACTCCATCTATTAATGCAATTTTTAGCAATTTACGGAAAAGCACTAAAAGTATTTTTACAATTACGGATTTACCCTAATCACAACATAGAGAATGCTCACAAATTTGCATCAACCAAAAACAAAAAATTATGAAAAAATTATTGTTAACTTTTTTTAGCTTAATTAGTGTTAATGCTGTTTTATTTTCACAAAACACTACAGAAAAAAAGCCAACCGTCGCTATTGTAGATTTTGATACCCGAGGTTATAACATCAATCATACCGAGGTCATACAGTATACAATTAACGAATTGATCAGAGTAGACAAATATGAAATCATCGACAAATACGATGTTGAATATTTCGTAAACAGAGACAGCTTAAATGTAAAGAATTGCTTTTCGAAAATTTGTTTATCTGAAATTGGTGAAAAACTAAATGCAGATAAAATGTTTACAGGGAGTATTTCTAAGTTAGGAGATAAAGTTATTGTGACTCTAAGAATTCTAGATGTTAAAACACAAAGCTTTGAAGATGTACATATTAAAGAATTCCTTGTAATTCCAGGGAGTGAATTTCCTATGTTACGTGTTTGTATGAATGAAATGTTTGGATTACCAAATCAAAGTGACCTAGTAAGTAAGCTTACGCAAAAAACTGAATTCGACAATAGTATTAACAATCCTTATGCATTACGGTTAAGAGCTGATGGACCGCGTATGGGTGTTACTTATGCCACTGGATATTTAAGCGATGTTTTACAAAAACCATTAAACAAAGGTGGATATGATGGAGTGCCTTATATGTTTCAATTTGGTTATCAATTTGAAAAACAATACTTGAACGAAGGTAATTTCCAAGCATTATTTGAATTCATCCCGATGATAACAGGACTAGATCAAGGTCAATTTATACCAAGTATTACTTTTTTAAACGGGATAAGAAACAATACTAATGGTTGGGAATTTGCTTTTGGACCAACACTTTCACTTTCTCGAAAATCAAATGGCTATTTCAATGATAAAAATGAATTTATTGTAAATGCAAGCGGTAGTATAACCTTAGAAGAAGAAGCTGCAGCATTAAATAAACCCATTCAAGAATTACCAGATAGCAGAGGTACTGAATCTATTAGTTATGGATTTTTATTTGCCGCAGGTAAAACTATTAAATCCGGAAAACTAAATCTTCCGATAAACATTTACGTAGTTCCAGGTAAATCTGGTGTAAGGTTTGGACTATCATTGGGCTGGAACGGAAAATCCCGCTATGAATCTCCTAAAAGCAAGTAATTTTTAAGCTTTCTTGATCTCTTCCATTAATTGACCGTCAGATAGGACTATCTGGCGGTCTGCTATTTGTGGCAGCTCTTGATTGTGGGTAACAATTACAAAGGTCAATCCAAAATCATCTCTTAGATTAAGGAACATATCATGAACGAGACGGGCATTTTTTGAATCCAGATTTCCGCTTGGCTCATCGGCAAGAATTACTTTAGGATTAGTACTTAAAGCTCGTCCTATAGCAATACGCTGCTGTTCACCTCCAGACAGTTCAGTAGATTTATGAGTTTTACGAGACTCTAATCCAAGGTATTGAAGCAAATACATAGCCCTAGCTGCACATTCCTTTTTAGATTTACCCGCGATCATCATTGGAAGCATAATATTCTCAATTGCCGTTAATTCTGGAATTAATTGGTGAAATTGGAATACAAAACCTATTTCGGTATTACGAAATTCGCTTAATTCTTTTGGTTTAAACTCGAAAACATTGCGGTCTGAATAATAAACCTCGCCCGAATCTGGCTTATCTAAGGTACCCAAAATATGCAATAATGTACTTTTGCCC
>Ga0255768_10003387_pt1 | contig 15837 bp, 14 predicted proteins | sample 071ome_33_FD_179983 | JGI IMG/M metagenome (GOLD analysis project Ga0255768, IMG submission 179983) | Coastal salt marsh microbial communities from the Groves Creek Marsh, Skidaway Island, Georgia - 071412AT metaG (version 2) | ecosystem: Environmental > Aquatic > Marine > Intertidal zone >...
AATACATTAGCGCAGACCACTCCCGTTATTGAAAACTGTTCTTGCAATAACGAGGCGGACCATACATTTTTATGTTCTCTCGTTTCAAAATGAAACCAATATCCAGACTTCACTCACTATGATCATAAGAGGCCTATGCTCTTTTTTGACGAAACCAGCGTCTCTATTTGAGCGGAACTGAAATGATCGGCCATCCCCAAACGCAGCAGAGTCTGTTGATAATACAGAGCAGCTTGCTCTGCATTCTGCTCAATCAAGGGCTGAGTTAGAATCAATCGTTCAAGGCGCTCTACCAGAGCCTCAGCCAGCACAGACACATAGTTAGTAATAGAACCTGCCTGATGCAATTCAGCCATAGCGTTAACCGCTATGCCTTCGGTTCTTGGAAAGTGAGAGAGCATAAGATTCCAAGAATCTCCGCCCTCTTCCTGATCTCCGGAATGTCGAAAGTCCGAGCGAAATAACAACGCAGGTATATCCAGCTGTTTAGCGACCATAAACTCGGCCACGGTTCCAGAATCCAACTCAGTTCCGTCGAACTGAGCCAGAATCAAATCACACTGGATCAAGGCTGCATAATCTTCATTACGAATGTCTTTAGCTCGATTGGAAGGCATCTCAAGCGATTGCGGTAATATCGCTTGAAACTTACCATTCGAAACCTGATCAATGGCATCCGCCAATAACTGATTTCCAACCAAAGCCTTGTAATTAAACAAGTCTCCAGCCAGATAAAAGCGATAGCTGCTTCCAGTCATCTTATAAACCGCCTAGCAGACCATCCAGCAGACCTTCAGCGCCAGTAATATCATCAGACATTCCCAGATAATCTGATTTGATATCACCAACATCACCCATTTCGTCCTGCAGCATAGTTTCCAGCTTACCGGTTAACTCTGACTTGTACTGAGCCAGCTGACCTTCCAAGGCTTTGTTAAGAACATCACTCAGAATATCGTCCAGATTAGAAGTGATCGCTACACCCGGCTCATCCAAATTACCTGACAAGATCGCCTTTGCAGTAATCATATCAATGGAAGACAGTGCATTCTTCGCAGCAGGAATCTTATCAAAGGTTGAACCTGAGCTCGTTAAGCTGACCGAATTCATATCCATTGCAATTGAACCTGATAGCGCTTCATCCACAGAAGAAATTTTAGCTACCACATCCGCCTGACCTTTGTTCAAATCAAAGTCACCCGACAATGGCATATCCTTAACTTGATAGCCCTTGATAGTGCTATCAATGACAATTTTCTGTGCCTTACGAAGATCCACCACAACACCAAGTTTTGCTGAATCCACCTGCTCATTAATCAGATCCAGGACCACACCTGTTGGCTTACCAGTCAGCGCCTGTTGATCCGTAATATGAGTCGCTTCACCCTTGAAGCCGAAAGGAATTCCCAGGCCAGAAAAATCACCACTCAACTCAGCCTGTTTGAACCAAACCTGTGGCAACGCTTGTTCCTCAGCAAAAGAAACAAAGATACCCTTACCACGCTCAGCAACCGGTGTTTCTGGTTCCGAAGCTGCAGCCCCCTCACCGGAAGTAAAGTCTTTCAGCTGTTTCAGATACCCTTTTAATTCAGGGCCAAACAACATTTGTGCAACTTGCTGCGTACCGCCTTCAATACCTACTTTGGACAGAAGATGATCCGCTTCCTGCTGAGGTGATTCTTCCAACTCTTTCAAGCGACGGCGAATCTCAACCACCGTTACATCAAAGTCTTTTCTCAGCTGCTTAACTTCCTTCAGGTCTTTATCAATATCCTTCTTCAGATCTTTGGCTTTCGATACGGCTTGAAGCTTGCCCATAAATCCTTTGGCATTCTTAATTTCGTCAAAGCGCGCTTTATAGCCATCAATTTTTTTCTTGTCTTTCAGCGCGTCGATACGCTTTTCGAACGATTCCTTATTTGCATCAACGTACTCTCTGAATGCTTTATAGCGTTGGTATGTCAATGAATTCTCTTTAGATACCAAGGTATCCATGTCCGGCAAATCCAAACCAGGAAGAGAAAAAGAATCAGAAGCACCTGCTACTTTTTCGTCCACATTCTCCAGTGTCACCATGTCATCAACGGCACCAGACTCTGAACGCGGGGTATTAAACTTAATACCCACCAAACGAGCCTTGTCAGAGACCAAATGACCTGAAAACGCCTCTAGCGCATCAATATCCAAAGCAATTTGGCCCACTTCAACCTGATTTCTCATCGGTTGCTTTTTATCAGCCACCTCTAGGCCATTCAAGGCTAGAGAAGCATCGCTCCAACCGATGCTTACCGATTCAAGAGAAACCTTGGTTGATAAAGCACGTGTACCTGTCTGCTCAATCACCAGTTTCAACAAAGGTTCCAATAAGAAAAAACCTAACGCCACAACAACCGCGGCAATGCCCAAACCTGACCAACGTATCATTCCTTTCATTTTCCTACTCCTTATTCACCGGCCACGGATTGATAAACTTTGAAGAACTTGCTGCCTTTTAGCATCTGAGTCAGCTTAAACTTCTCAACAAAGCTTTGAATATTGGTTCGATAACTTTTCACCAAAATGTATACAGCAAGATAAACAGGCACCCAAAGTGCAAGAATGGTGACCAGGGCACCCATAACCAATGAGTTATTAAAGGCGGTTAATTTCCAGAAAGAAGATTGAATCATTTCACCCCAGGTGGCCTGTAATCCTTCTGAAGTAAGCAAGCTGTAGCCTAGTGAATGCAGTGCAGGATCAAACACATAAGCCACGCCTTCAAATACACCCCAGACAAGGAAAAACAAGGTCAGGTTGGCTTTAAAGACACAAAGCAACACAATCAAGATTAATAAGAAAAGAGAAAAGCCCGGCATCAGACCGACTGCCAAACCAAAACATACCGCCAGCGCCAAATGCCCCGGGTTTTGATCAGAATTGAGAAGTTTTAGTAGCTTCGCAAATATCGTTAACATATTCACTCCATCGAAATGTCTGAGTTTCTATTCGAGAGCCACCTTAACTTTCGAATACACCCTTTGAATTATTGGCCACTATTAAATAATCATCCTGCTGAAATTGCGAATAAAACTTCCCAATTTTTGAACCTTGTTAACCACTGTTATACAAGATCCAACAATCTTTACACTGGAATTTTTGTTCAATATCTGGAATCATGCCCTCAAGAATTTCAAACAACCGTTTGATTTATTGAGTGATCGAGAACAACTTCCGACCCAAATACTCAATAAATAAACCAGAGTAGGAATCACCATTCATGGCTATTTCAGATATGTCTCGCGTTAATTTTGAAGTAAAAGATCACATTGCTTACGTTTCTTTGAACCGACCAGAAAAACATAACGGTCTGGATCTGCCTATGTTTAAGCAGTTAATTGAAACAGCTAAGAAGATTACTAAAGACAAAAGCATTCGCGCGGTTATCCTATCCGGTGAAGGCGATTCATTCTGTGCAGGCTTGGACTTCAAAGCAGTGAGCAAAAAACCAACCATGGTACCTCAGTTATTCCTGAAAATGCCTTGGACCAAATGGAATGATTTCCAACGTGTTGCTCTGATCTGGCGTAACATTCCAGTACCTGTCATTACTGCCATTAAAGGCAACTGCTTCGGTGGCGGTCTTCAAATTGCGTTAGGCAGTGATTACCGTATTGCTCGACCTGATTCGAGCTTATCCGTCATGGAAATCAAATGGGGTCTGATTCCAGACATGAGCGGTACCGTTACTCTAACAACATTGACCCGTTATGATATTGCTCAAGAGCTGACCATGACTGGTCGCCAGTTCTCTGGCCAGGAAGCTTACGACTACGGCATCGTAAGTAAGCTAAGCGAAAACCCGATGGAAGATGCCATTAAGCTGGCTAAAACCATTGCAGAAAAATCGCCTGATGCTATCTCAGCAACCAAGTTTTTATTCCGAAAAACCTGGAAAGCCAACCCGGTTGCCGCCCTTCTTTGGGAACGTTGGACGCAAATGCGCCTACTAGGACGTAAGAACCAACGCATTGCTATGAAGAATGGACTTTCAGGGAAAAATGATCCGTTCGAAGATCGCTCTTCTTTCTAAGAACTCTTCTTTCTTTAATGACTGATCGTGGCATTCAAGGCATACATCTTTGGATTTCACAGAAATTCTTCGCAACAGAATGCTACGATCTACCTGCAACTTTTTACACAAGCTTGAACTAAACTTATCCAAAGGTTCATCCCCTTAGTTGATACGAATGCGTTGAGGTGTGTATGTCGGTTGAAACCCTGTTTAATGCTCTCTGGAATCAATACGTGGCACTAAATCCTGCCGTTGGTGACATCCACCATTTATTTTCAGAGCGTGAATCCAGAGTATTTAATGATCATATTGCTCTTCGCACCTTTCAACACCCTAAAGTAGGCATTGATAAACTGGCGAAAGCCTTTGAAGACCTAGGCTACGAACGAAAGGCCAATTACACCTTTACCCAGAAAAAACTAAACGCCATTCATTTACAACATAAAGACGATCTTGACCTCCCCTTAGTCTTTATCAGCGAATTAAAACTTAAAGAATGTTCCATACTGCTTAACGACATAGTCACAAAAGAAATCATCGACAAGATTGATTATCATATCCCTGACAGCCCAGCCTTCTGTTATTCCGGACGAACCTGGGGTGCTATCAGCTTTGATCTCTACGAGCAATTGCGGGAAGAATCTGAATACGCCGCCTGGATGTACGTTTATGGCTACATGGCAAACCATTTCACCGTAAAAGTGAACACCCTCACCAGCTTACATTCGCTGGAAGCGGTAAACGCGTTTCTGGAAGAACATGGCTATCAGCTCAATGATGCGGGTGGAAAAATCAAAGGTTCACCAGAACTGTTACTCGAGCAATCATCAACTTTGGCTGAAAAGCGTCCGGTTGAATTCATTGAAGGTACGAAAGAAATTCCAAGCTGCTTCTATGAATTTGCACGAAGATACCTGTATCCGGATGGCAAAGAGTTTTTAGGGTTCATTGAAGGGAATGCTGACAAAATATTTGAAAGCACCAACATGAGTTGATCGCTTACTATCGACATAAAAAAGGGAGCAATAAAGCTCCCTTTTCAAACTACAGATGAGTATTAATCTACCAAATCATTAATCTACCAGACCGTATTGATCTTTCAGAATCTCAATAATTTCGGCTTTCGGATTGTCCGAAATCGTTAGTTTCTCGCCAATGACCTTCTCAGCAATGCCCACATAAGTCTCTGAGACCTTCATCAACACATCGAAAGGCAACTCATTGTCTTCAGCCAACGACTTACGCTCATCCATACGATCCTTGTTTAACAGAATGTCTGGATCCGGGAAGTGATTCAGTAGCAACTGACGGAAACTTTCCTTCGAGTTTTCAACCACCTTGCCATCACGGAATTGCGGGCCATCCCAGATACGGGAAGAATCCGGCGTGCCTACTTCATCCATATAAATCAGTTTTTCATTGCCTGCGGCGTCATTAACATACCCAAATTCAAACTTGGTATCCACGAAGATTTGGTCCAGCTCTGCCAGTGCATCACTGATCACACCAAACCCATCTTTTAGAAGCGTTTCATAAAGATCGATATCGGACGCCTTAGTGAAATTAAAGGCTTCGAAATTATTGGCAATATCATCACGAGTGATGTTCACATCATCCACTTCCGGCACGCCTGGAATACCTGTCAGGATACCTTTTGTAGATGGTGTAATTAGAATCTCCTCCAGCTTCTGATCTTTCTTCAAACCATCTGGTAATTGAATACCACAGAACTCACGCTCGCCTTTTTCATAAGCACGCCACATCGAACCCGTAATGTATTGACGACAGATGGCTTCAATCATCACTGGACGGGCTTTTTGAACAATCCAGACCAATGGATGAGGGATGTCCAGAATATGGCTATCAGCCAAGCCTTGCTCACGAAAGAGCTTGAACCAATGATTAGAAACCGCATTCAAAGCCGCCCCTTTACCAGGAACCCCTTTCATGCCGCCTTCACCTTTCCAGATGCAGTCAAACGCAGAAATACGATCACTGATCACCATAATTGCCAAAGGCGCGTCGGCAGCAACATCGTAGCCCTTTTCCTGAATCAAACGTTGACTGTCTTCTTCCGTTAACCAATAGACAGAGCGGACTTTACCACTGTGTACTGGTTTATCAGTACGAATGGGAAGATCGTCATTTACAGCCAGTACTTTGTCAGCAAGGCTCTTATCAGCAAGGCTCATGGGCAATTCCTATCACTTAGTATTTAAGGACAACGTTATTTAAGAACAACTGCTCAGGTTGGAATCATTCCAACTGTACCTTCATATATATAGTGCATGAAAACAGTGTATGAAGATCGAGAATAACGACCATGTATGATAACAGTTGAGCTGAAATTGAATGACGCGCATCATACCAGACTTTACTACTGACCACACAATTTCCTATGCCCACTCAACCATCAACCCGATCATCAAAAACATCATCAACACATAATGCATTTCAACGGTTGAGACAGCAACGACTGAAAGCCGGTACAAAGCCCTTCCTGGCCAGAGGTTCCTCGGTTCAACGTTGCCAGGCGTGTCAGTTAAGTCAGCCAGCTTGCTTATGTTCCTGGCGACGATCCATGAAGGCTGACCTTGATATAGTTCTGTTGATGCATGATCAGGAAATTCTTAAACCAACCAATACAGGCCGACTGATTGCAGATTGCTTTCCTGAAAACAGTTTTGCATTTCAATGGTCACGAACAGAACCTGATCAAGCGCTGCTGGCTATTATTGAGGATCCAGCTCGCCAGTGTTTCATCTTATTTCCGGGAGAATTCAGGGACGAGCGCACTGTTTACCAGTCTCCAGATGCAGACACCTTAACAACCTTATGTGAGGGAAAAATCCCGACCATCATTCTGTTAGACGGCACCTGGAAACAAGCGCGAAAAATGTTTTTAAGTAAGTGGTTACTTACTCCTCCAACCTTATCTCTTGAACCAGAGTCTCTGGCCAACTACGCATTAAGAAGCGCCCCTAAAGCGCATCAACTCTCGACTGCAGAAGCCGGCATTATGGTGCTTAATGCGTTCGAACAGCATCAACAGGCCCACTTACTCGCACATTATTTTGATTTATTTAATCATCATTATCGTGCGGTTAGAGATACTAAATCACCTGAGATTAATGAGCTGCATCACGCCTTGAACCAATTTTAGTAAAACAGTGCTAAACTTGCCCCAACTCATTTGTTTGCAAGTCTATCCGCAACCGACAGCGGGTGAATAAAAAGGAACGATATATGCCAAAGGGACAAGTACAGCAAGCCATCAAGAACTTTGCTCAATTCCAGAAAACAGCCACTCAGGGTGACGTTTATCAGAACGTGGTTAATCACCCTTGGGCACAACCTTTGGTTAAGGCGCTTAACTTGCCAGTTCCGGTTAAGTTGAAACGCCAAGTGCAAGCCAGTGAAGAGTTCCTTCGCGGTAAAGCCTTGTTTGGCGCTGCAAGTACGGGTAATAAAACAGCAAGCGACGTTTCGAATACCATTCTTTCTGTATTGGCAAAAAGTTCAGCCAAGCTGTTCTTCACAAAAAACAAACAGCAGCAAGATTTAATGGAAGCCAGCAAGCACTTTCCTCTAAAAGTGCTATCTGATACCTCACAAAAGCATTCAGCTCTGCTATTTGATGCCACCAGCATTTCCTCACCAGAAGAGCTTTCATCACTTTATGAGTTTTATCATACATCCATCGCTCGTCTTACCGAACATTCCCGAATCGTAGTGATTGGTTTAACACCTGAATCCTGTAAAGAGCCAGCTCAAGCTTCAGCGATGAAAGCATTAGAAGGTTTTATACGCAGCTGCGCCAAAGAAATTGGCGGAAAGGCAGCGACGGCCAACTTGCTTCTTCTAGAGCCTGAATCTGAACATCTTCTGGAAGCGCCTTTGCGTTACCTGCTTTCTGTACGTGGGGCGTTCGTCACAGGACAAACGCTCAAAGTAGCCAAAGTCAGCGGTTCTAACGAAACCATCAACTGGCGCCAGCCATTAATTGATAAAACTGCACTGGTGACCGGTGCGTCTCGTGGCATCGGCAAAGCCATTGCAGAAACACTGGCGCGAGATGGAGCTAAAGTCATTTTGCTTGATATCGAACCATGCAAAGATGATCTAACTGCCCTTGCCAAAAAACTGGGTGGCCATGCTGTGATTGCCGATGTTAGCGACAAGAAAGGTCTGACCAAGTTAATTAAAGACGTTCAGAAAGGTTCTGAGACCATCGATATTGTGGTCAACAATGCCGGTATCACTCGCGATAAAACATTGGCTCGTATGGACGATAAACGTTGGAGCAGCGTGATTGACATTAACCTGTCAGCCATTCAACGAATCACCGAAGCGCTTGTGGATAAAAAGGTATTGAAGGTCGGTGGACGAGTAATTTGTATTTCTTCAATCAATGGCATTGCCGGGTGCTTTGGTCAAACCAACTATTCCACCTCAAAGTCAGGTGTTATTGGCTATGTGGAAGCCATGGATAAGCCTTTGGCGCGTCGCAAGATCACCATCAATGCTATCGCACCTGGATTCATTGAAACCCAAATGACCCAAGCGATTCCATTTTTGAGCCGTGAGATCGGTCGTCGAATTAACTCCCTTTCCCAAGGTGGACAACCTGAAGATGTGGCAGAAGCAGTCGCTCTGTTCGCAAGTCCAGCATCAGCAGGATTACGAGCCAATACTTTGCGTGTCTGTGGCCAGAATCTGGTTGGGGCGTAATGCAGCGTTGTAGAAAGATACTTTACAGAAAGAAATAGGGATCGCCGTAGCGATCCCACGTGAGCCTTTGTAAAGGCCCGTTCCAAGCGGCCCTATTGAATTACAGAGCCTGGTCTTATACTTTCTATGTCCAACTTACCATACCTGACAATGCACCTCCTGAGTTATGAGGTTAATGTATCGACTTTCGGTCGGAATAAAGTCCCTCCCAAAAGAGTAAAATGGTATCAAGCAGATCATCCGCCGCATTCATAAAATGCTCTTCATTCACTACATGATTAAAATAGAAGTGTTCTAATTTTTTCATCCGGGCCTTTTGATAAGACTCGTGATGCTGGCCATTCCAGGTAAACACCGCTACAGGGAAGTCAGATATCCCCTTGGTAAGTTTATAGCGGATTAACCCTGCCAGAATGTGATCCCAAAAACCTTCTTCCATCCAGAATTCCATTGCAAACGCTGATGCATAGGACACTTCTGGATCAGGATGGCTATAGAGCTTTATAAGCTCTCGGCATACGAAATCCGTACTGTCAGTGGCTAATTCTTTCTGACCTAATAACTCGAAGGGCATCCCCAGATGTTCTGCCACTTTGGCGATCAAACTGTAGTGCGGTGTCATGTACCGTAATAAACCGCCTTCCACCTGATGCTTCTTAACCTCTGAGTAATTACCATCTCCATTCAAATTCAGACTCAATTGACCAAATAGATTCTTGTCCGCACCATTTACCAGGCTATCTGAAATCATGTCCTGAATAGCGGCTTGTTGAGCACTATCAATAGATTGCATCTGACTGAATTGTGCATGTGCCAGATTTTCTGCAAAGATCGCAAATTGAATAAGAAAATGCTGAACATCGTAATCACTTAATTCGGACTCGCTGAACCAATTGATAAAGTGATTTTCAGTAAATAACGGGTGTTGAGATAACTCCTGTGAAATACGATTTTTAAATCTTAAAAAACTCTTAAGTTCTACTGGTGAGAACTTACCATCGAGATAGGACATTAATGTGCTATCGCTCAGGCTTTCCAAACCATTCAAATCAAATTGTTGTATAGCAACGATTGGCGACTTCATTCAGACCTCGACTGACTCATGACCGCTTGTGCAGAGAAACAGATAAACACTCTCGCACTACGAGCAACCGATTGTTTTTGTTGGAGCTTATATCTCTGTCTTCCTGTATTTCAGAGTAGATGCGGATTGGAGGTGTCGCAAATTTGGCTTTTCAAAAACAGACAAACGGGTTCACACTTTTCACTAAAAATTGTGAATTTCATCCAATTCACATTAATGATTTGCTTCATATTGCCGAGCCCCTACAATCAAAACCTACTGATACAGCAACTTACTACTTTTATCTGATGTCGATTGCCAGAACTCCCGCCCAATCTCATATTTACGAATATGAAGAAAAGAAAAGCCGTTTTGTCGCCTACCTGGCCAGAATCAATTCGGACAGCGATTTTAAAAACTGGCTAGCCAGTATCCGCGAAGCGCACCCCAAAGCCAGCCATCATTGCTGGGCCTATATTCTGGGGATGCCAAACAACGCCCATAGTTGGAACCAAAGTGACGATGGTGAACCTAAGGGCACCGCAGGTAAACCCATGCTGAACGTGCTTACTCATAACGATGTGGGTGAATGTGCCGTGGTCATCGCTCGCTACTTTGGAGGCATTAAGCTGGGGGCCGGCGGTCTTGTACGTGCCTATTCCACGGCCACAAAATGGGTGTTAGATACGGCCGAATGGCAACCATTGGAAAATAAAATTACTGTTCAATTAACAACCAACTATCAGGAAATTAATCAGGTGCAACGCTGGCTACAAGGCAATGCAATCACACCCACTGATCAAAATTTCGGCGAAGAAGCAAAATTAAAGCTTTCTGTCAGTGAATCGCTATTTGACGAATTCGAAACTTTCGTTGAGGATTTAAGAAATACTTATATAAAAATGCACGACCGATAAAAGTGCTTCTGCAAAATGCCGTTGCTCCATTTGCATTTGTTGTATACCTAAGGATTAATCATGGAAAGACACCCGAAACGCCTTAAGCCCAGTGAACTGAGTGCTGCAACAGCCACCCTTGAAGCAAGCTTCAATGCAACCAATGAAGTTGAGCCCTTTGACGGCATTCTTGGTCAGGATCGAGCGGTAAACGCCCTTGAATTTGGCGTTGCTATGGACAGACCTGGATACAACATCTACCTGATGGGCGAAACAGGAACAGGTCGCTCTTCCTACGTACAAGACTATTTAGCGAACATCGCAACAGATCAAGGCACACCGAGCGATTGGGTTTACGTTAATCATTTCGAAAACACCAAAGAACCAATGGCCATTGAACTGCCGGCTGGTCTCGCGAATAACTTCAAACACGATCTTGAGCGTTTTGTCGATAACTTAATGAGCACCTTTCCCTCCGTGTTCGAGCACCCAACGTATCAACACAACAAAAACCAAATTGATAGGGCCTTCAACCAGCAATACGACAAAGCATTAGATAATGTTGAACGTGAAGCGCTCCGCGCGAATATTGCTGTTTTTAAAGATTCTGGCAGCATCACCTTTACACCTATTAGGGAAGGTAAAGCGCTTGATGAAACAGAATTCGCACAGCTTCCGGATGAAGACCGCGAAGAGATTCACCAGACCATCAGCGATCTGGAAGACATGCTCAATAATGAGCTGATTAACCTTCCACAATGGCGTCGCGAAAGTAACGAACAACTGCGTAAACTGAACCAGGCAACCATTGATGAAGCAATCAAACCGCTGCTTAAACCTCTGAAAAAAACCTACGGCAAATTCAATGGCGTAACCCTGTTTCTGGAACGGACTCGTGAGCACCTTCTGAAAACTGTTATCGATCAGCTGGTTGAAGAACGAATCCTTGAAAAGATGGAAGACGCTCAAAAGCGCACACTTCTGCTGGATCAGTACGAACCCAACATCATGGTCTCCCGTTCCAAAGAATCCGGCGCCCCGGTTATTTATGAGAGCCACCCAAGTTACCGTAACTTGTTTGGCCGCATCGAGTACACACCTGACCAAGGCACACTGACCACCAACTATCGCCAGATTGTACCAGGTGCATTGCACAAGGCTAATGGCGGTTATCTGGTTATCGAAGCCGATAAACTTCTGTCAGAACCGTTCGTCTGGGATGCTCTCAAGCGTGCGATCAAATCACGTAAATTAGCAATGGAATCACCTTATTCGGATATGGGTTTGTTAAGCCCAGCGACCTTATCGCCAGACAGCCTGCCATTGCATGTAAAGATCATTTTGATTGGCTCTCGTGAAGTTTATTATCTGCTTCAGGACTATGATGATGAGTTCAGAGAACTGTTCCGAGTTTTGGTGGATTTCGATGAGCGCTTGCCTCGTACACCAACCGCGCTAACCTTCTTTACCCAGCTGCTGAAAAGTCGTGTGGATGAAAAAGGTTACAAGGATTTATCTTCCGAAGGCGTATCTCGCATGGTGGAATACAGCTCTCGATTAGCAGACAACCAACGACACTTGTCTGCTCGTATTGGCGACATCTTTGAACTTCTGGGTGAAGCCGAACTTGTTCGGAAACTGTCTCGGGATGCTCAGATCGATCGTAAACACATCGATAAAGCGCTGGCCGCCAAACAGAATAGGACCGGCCGAATCGCTGATCGTATTCTCGAGGAAATGCTGGACGACACCATTCTGATTGATACTGACGGCGACGCCATTGGTAAAATCAATGGTCTGACCGTACTGGAAATTGGCGATTCAACCTTCGGTACGCCAGCTCGCATCACAGCAGCGGTCTACCCTGGTTCACGCGGTATCGTGGATATTGAACGAGAAGCAAACCTTGGTCAGGCCATTCACTCCAAAGGCGTGATGATCATGAGTGGTTACATGGGCAGCCGTTATACTACCGACTTCCCTCTGGCTATTTCTGCCAGCCTTGCCATGGAACAAAGCTATGGCCACATTGATGGCGACAGCGCCTCACTGGCCGAGCTCTGCTGTCTGCTATCCGCACTGACCAAGACCCCCATCAAACAATCCATGGCGATGACAGGTTCCATGAACCAGCATGGTGAAGTACAGGCCATTGGCGGTGTGAATGAAAAAATTGAAGGCTTTTTCCGACTCTGTGAAGCTCGCGGTTTGACCGGAGATCAGGGCGTGATCATTCCTAAGTCCAACGTTCGAAACTTGATGTTAGATCGAACCATCATTGAAGCGGTAGAAGCCGGGAACTTCCATATCTATGCCGTTGGCCATGCTGATGAAGCGTTGGAAATTCTTACCGGAGCAGAACCCGGCACTGAGAATAATGACGGCGAATTCCCGGATGAAACACTCAACCGCAAGGTAGTTGACCGCCTCAAAGAGCTGGCTGAAATCGAAGATGAAGAGGAACAGGAAGACGAAGAAGAAACCTCTTCTTAAAACACCGAAAACATACTAAAAGATATTCTTTTGATATATCATTCCCGGCGCCTAACAAATAGCAATAAATAAAACATGGAGAGTAAAATGAAAGTTAGAACTATAGGTGCCGTTTTAGCAATTCTAACTATAACTGGCTGCGCATCTATTATTGATGGTAAAAATCAAACGATGACCCTTGCTACTAAAGGGGATATTGATAAACGTGATACAGAGTGTGAATTACGTAACACTAAAGGCGCTTGGACTACTGACTATAAGGAATCAATCGTAATTCGTAGGGACTACAATGACCTGATCATCAATTGCGAAAATGATGAACAAGAAGGTGAGTTAGTCATTGAGTCTGATGTCAGTGTAGGATATATGGCTTTAAACTTTATAATCTGGGACTTCTGTACAATTAGCTGTATCGTTGATCACAGTACAGGGGCATTGTATGAATATCCTTTAAATATCTCTGTTCCTATGCGTAATAAAGTACTTGCTCCTAAATCAAACGGCCCGACTAAAACTGAAACCAGTTCCAAAGATCAAAATGAAAAGATAAACCAAAATCAGACTTAATCAGTCTAGCTATTGAAAATAGCCATCAATTAATAGCCAACCAGGAGAAGCCTTCTTCCTGATTGGCTACTTTAATCCACTCCCTTCCCTTGGCACAGACCTGTGCCAAAGCATCTAACGCCACCTCCACGTTATTATTCTGTTCACTGACGTGAGACACCACCAAATGCTGCAATTTTTCCTGATCCATTTGGTTTAGAAAGTCTGCCGCTTGCTGGTTATTCAAATGACCATAGTTACCGGCCACGCGTTGTTTCAGAGACGGTGGATAAGGGCCGTATCGAAGCATTTCCAGATCATGATTACATTCCAGCAGTAACGCATCACACTGCTTGTAATGATTGACCACGTAAGGCGTATAACTGCCGAGATCGGTCAGAATACCGAGACGACGATTATTGTACTGAACAATGTATTGAACGGGTTCCTGAGCGTCATGAGGGACGATCACCGGCTGAATGCTTAACGCACCCACCTTGAAGGGTTCATGACTGCAAATCAGCGATAATTGTGTATGCGCCTCCAGAGACTTGGCCCTGGCGGTTCCATAAGTCATATAGACCGGAATCTTGTATCGTCGGGCAAAAGGCGCAGCGCCTTTTATATGATCACCATGCTCATGGGTAACCAACACTGCCGAGATCTGTGAAGGATCAAGACCAGCCGCAGACAAACGAATTTCCGTCTCTTTAACAGTAAAACCACAATCAATCATGATGATGGTGTCTTCTGCTTTCACCAAGGTAGCATTTCCCTTACTACCACTACCTAACGACGAAAACTCAATTACGCTCATGGATACTAAAAACTATAGAGAAACAGGGAGGAGATGCGAGCACTCTGAGGAGTGCTCACATAAAACACTTAGAATAAACGATCCTGAATAAATTCAAGCACGTGCAGTGCTTCAGACTTATCCAACAAATTATCGTCTTTATCTACAACCAGAACTTGCGCTCTGAATTGATCAATTTCAACAACCTTAATAATCAATTCACGATCACTGTCCGAAATGGCATCAGCACCAAATAGACGGGCAAAGAAACCTGGTTCATCTTGTTTGGCCTTTGGATTATAAGTCACAAAGATATTGCCATCAGAGCGGTTTCTATCCGTCACCTTCAACACTTGCTCATCTTCAGCATTAACCACTGATGCCCAGGCGCGGTCGAATTTCGAATCGATTTGAAGAACAGGGTAATCCTGATCATTACGTGCCAGACTCACACGCGATTGACCAACGATGCCTTCAGCCAGGAAGGAAGAGCTCTGACCAGAAACAACCTGCTTGGCAAGGAAGGTAATCAACTCATCAATAACAGCAGCTGATAAAGCCAGATTTTCCGATTGGTTTGGCCACTTTTCATTGGGCTCGTATGAACTCGGTGCAGAAGTACTTTCATAAATACCTACTGAACGCTGAGTTAAATGAACTTCGGTCAGACCACGTCGGATACCCTGTTCTACAGAAACATGGTATTTATCCAGAACATCATCACCCAGGAAAACACGACCATTTACGCGAGACATCAGAGATTGGCGTTCATCATTTCGCTTAACCCAGCGCGTTTCCAGAACACCGTCTTTAGGTTGCTCATAAACAACCGCAATACGATGCAAGTCCCAGAACTGACGAACCAACGGCCACACCTGGTTAGGCGGCTGAGCTACAACAATCCAGCGCTGATCATCCAGTTTTCTTAGCTGAACACCGTCTTTATCATCGGTTAAGGAAAGAGGTTCAGGACGAGGCACAGAATCCACCAACTCACCCGGTGCTAACTGATCTTTTGATGGCACTGGGTAGAGATCAACAAAGTCCATGTTCTTGCCATCCAGACCTTTGGTAGGCTGGGTTATTTGAACATTTTTGTATTCTTCATCAAGATCCGAAAATAACGAACATGAAGATAAAGAAAATGCAGTAACAGCGATCGCCGCTACTGCATTCAATTGTTTAAATCGGTAAAAAAAAGACACCCAAACTTCCTTTATTCTTTAACTGCGCCCGCAGCTTTAAGTGCGTCATGCACCTG
>Ga0255768_10003403_pt1 | contig 15801 bp, 21 predicted proteins | sample 071ome_33_FD_179983 | JGI IMG/M metagenome (GOLD analysis project Ga0255768, IMG submission 179983) | Coastal salt marsh microbial communities from the Groves Creek Marsh, Skidaway Island, Georgia - 071412AT metaG (version 2) | ecosystem: Environmental > Aquatic > Marine > Intertidal zone >...
TGAATATCAAGAAAAACATGCGGTAGCAAAATTAATTGGTGCACCGCCAGGCTATGTTGGTTATGATGATGGCCAAACAGGATCCGGACAACTCATCAATGAATTAGAAAAACATCCAAATGCTGTAATTTTATTCGATGAAGTTGAAAAAGCACACAAAGATGTTATGACAATATTACTGCAAGCCATGGACGATGCTGTGATTACTGCGTCTAATGGTAAAAAAGTTAAACTTAACAATTCTATCATACTAATGACATCCAATCTTGGAGCAGAAGACATGCAGGCCAACACACTTGGATTTATGGAAAATTCAACGCATGACGGAGAAGTTGATATCAAAAATTTCTTCTCACCTGAATTTAGAAATAGATTGGATGCTGTGCTCAAGTTCAATGCACTGCAAAAAGAAACCATGGTCAGTATTGTTGACAAGTTTATTGGACAACTTGAAACACAAATATCCGACAAAGGCATTGCTTTGAGATTAGATGAAACAGCAAAACAACAATTGATAGAAGAAGGATTTGATTCCAAAATGGGAGCAAGACCTTTGCAACGAGTTATCAACACAAGATTAAAATTGCCACTGTCTAAGAGAATACTTTTCGAAGGATTATCAGATACAGCTCTTACCATAAGTTATGACCAAGAACAAGACGAGTACATCATAGGAGTATAAATGAAAAACGACACAATAGAATATATGATCGAACAGAAATTTTGCAAGAAAAATTCACTGATCAGAGCAACCATTCAATCCCAAGGTATAGGCGGCATGCCAGTGATTTTAGACAAAGACATTTTGTATGAAGACTGTGCAAAAGGACCCAAAGGCAACATCTATATCAAAGGGTGCGATCCTGAAAATCTACGTGAGTACATAGTGGCCAGTTCAAAAGTACATCAGATCAATGGTATGGATCAATCCACTATTGAACGTTTGTTCCCTGAAATGCAACAATAAATACATCACATGCCCACAGTATCAGTCACAGTTCAGTCACAAGTAAATGCAGATGATTCCACAGCATCTACTATTTCTGACAAAGTAAAAGCAGATGGATACTATGGCAATGCAGACGGACTGCACACTGTTGCATACATCTGTTCAAATGACTTTGTTGGCACAGTTAAAATGCAAGGATCTCTTGCTACAGAACCTACAACAAGCGATTGGTTTGATATTGACGATACGTCTGTAGGTGATGGTTCATCAGTTGTAGCAACCACTTACAAAAACTTCACTGGAAACTTTGTTTGGGTTAGATCTGTTGTCACTGTAGAAACTGGCTCTGTAACCAAAATCCAACTTAACTATTAGACCACCCAATAACTACTTGCATGAGTTTTATATCAGGCAAAGTGTGGGGTACTACCGAACTTGTTGAACGCAATGGTGTTCTTGAGTTTCACAGAATCGTTACCAAAGCAGGTGGCGTGTGTTCGAAACATTTACATGAATACAAATGGAATGGATTCTTTGTAGAGTCAGGATCGTTGCTGATCAGAGTGTGGCAAAAAGACTATGATCTCTGCGACGAAACTGTGTTGAAAGCAGGAGACTACACCAAAGTAAAACCAGGACTTCTACACCAATTTGAATGTTTAGAAGATGCTGTGGCATACGAATTGTACTGGGCAGAATTTCCTGAAAAAGACATCTGCAGAGACACTGTAGGCTTCCAAAAATAGCGACTTTTACCACATTGACAGATCACTAATCTGTAGTACAATATTAGTATGACAAGATTAGTGAGTATTCTATTGACATCACTGTTCATTGCATCCTGCGGTGGCGGTGGATCAGGACCAGTGGCAATATCTGTGCCAGACACAACCAACATATCTGTTTCAACCAATGTAGTGGCCAACTCTTTTGTGAGTGCTATTGTTGACATTGCTGAAGACAAACAAGTGGATATCGACGAAGCCTACGAAGCATTTCAATGGGTGGAAGACAATCCCAACTTTGACCCCAGTTCTTTAGCAAATGTAAACATTGTGATCGATGGTGAAACCATGACACTGGAAGAAGGTTACTATGCACTCAAAGGATTTAAGAAAAGATATTACGATGGTAAAGAATCATTGTGGTCAATGGCGGCCAATCAAGGACAGTTTGATGATGCATCTCAAGAATACATAGAACTTGAACAGATTGGTGCCTATGATGCTGAACTTACCAGTCAAGAAAAGTTAGATCTATACAAACAACAAGGACAGGATCAAAAAGTTATCACAAAGAAAACTGTAGCAATTAACAGTGTTTCTGAGTCTGTTGCTCAAGATCCTGTGATAGAAGAAACTGTGACACAACGCACAGACACTGTAACCAATGACAGTGGATCTATTACAACAAATGTGTATGATGTCACAACCACTGTGACAACTGTTACAACTGTTACAACTGTGACAAAAACTCCTGTCACAACCTATACATGGAGTGATGGGACTACCACACAAACTGAAGGCACTGCAACACAAACATCAACATCTGTAGATGAAAGCACACAAACTGTTGCAGAAACACTGGCATCAACTTCAACAGAGCATGTGATTGTGTCCAGTGACACAGTTGATTCTGTTGAACAGTCCACTGCAACCACAGAAAGAATAGAAGTCATAGAAAATGACAATGGTTCTGTCACAACAAACACATATGAAGTCACCACAGTGACAACAACCACAACACCTGTCACAACTCACACATGGTCAGATGGCACAACCACTCAAGAACAAGGCGAATCCACAGTCACCACAAGTTCATCAGAACAATTGATCAACACAGATACAACTGTGGTGTTGGTCAGCACAGAACAAGACTCTGTGATAGAAACTACAACAAGTGTAGGTGATCCAGTGATCACAGAAACTGTTTCAACACGTGAAGAAACTGTGTCAAATGCAGATGGATCCACAACAACCAACACATACACAACCACAGTTACAACAACCACAACAACAACCACAGTTACTACAACAATCACAGCAAGAACAACCAAAACATATTCAGACGGCAATGTTGTGATAGAACTTGGAGATCCTGTGATCACTACAGAGTCAACTGATGCTGTAGAAACCACATCCAACGAAGTGCTCACTGCATCTGTTACTACAGAACCACCCACAGATTATGTCACAGCAGAGTTTGAATTTTCCACAGGACTTGGACAAATTAATGCAGATGCGGCCTATGAAAGAGGTTGGACTGGTGCAGGTGTTACTGTAGGACTGATTGACACAGGCATTGACACAGAACACACAGACTTTGATCAAGACAAAGTCACCACCATTGATTTTGGCTATGGCACATATGATGATCATGGACACGGTACTCATGTGGCAGGCATCATGGCGGCATCTAAAAATGATGAAGGTGTACATGGTGTGGCCTTTGATGCCAACATTGTGTCACTCAAACTGTGTGGTTCCAACGGCAGTTGTCCAGGTTATTATTTTGATGAAGCCATGTTGGAACTGTCCAACAATGGTGTCGACATTGCTAACCTATCAGCCAACATACACACACAGACCTATGATGAAATTGTTGGTGCTGGCATATTTTACCTTGAAGGGCAACCGTCCTTTGATGGTGTTGCTGATGACACACTGCTCAATTACAAACAAGCAGTAGACAATGGCATGATCATTGTGAACTCAGCAGGCAACAGAGGCAGAGCATATCCAGACAAGCCATCACACTACGCAACTCGTGTGGATGACAACGGTGACTTGTATCTAAATGGACAATGGTTGATTGTAGGTGCTGTGGGTTCAACAAATGAAATTGCATCATGGTCAAACCGTGCAGGACATATCTGTTCAAATCTTGAATACACAGACGGCGTGGCCACAGGGTGTAATGACGAATACAGAATAAGAGACTTCTTTGTTGTAGCACCAGGTTCGGGAATATATTCAACTGCTGTCACAGGAGGTAACATGCCACTGAGTGGTACGTCTCAGGCGGCTCCTTATGTTACAGGTTCATTGGCGATTCTCAAACAAGCATGGCCACAACTTGAACCTGAACAATTAGTTGGTCTGATCACATCAACAGCACTTGATTTAGGAGAAGAAGGTGTTGATGATGTGTATGGGCATGGCTTGGTAGATTTGGATGAAGCAACCAAACCGCAAGGTGACATTGTTGCTGTGCAACCTACAGGCAACATCAGCCAAGTTAGTGGAGGTATTGCAGGGGACTCGACACTGAGTGCTTTAAATAATATTGCAGACTTGAGTTCTTTTGTTGTAATGGATTCATACAACAGAGATTACACACTGGATATGAATTCTGCTACCAATTTTGAGTTGGTAGAACGTTCCTTGATGTTTTCATATCAATCATATGAAGGTCTGCAAAACATGGGGAACCTAGCAATGAGCCATGATGGCACTGACATACAGTATGGTGATGCTATCAATGACACATTTGATTACACAATAGGTGTGATGACACAAGACCAAGCATTGTTTGGCAGTGTGTTTGAAGGATCTCTTGCAATCACAAGTTCAACCACACAATATATCGGAATTGATGCACACAAAGATTTTGATAATTGGTACTTGTTAGGTTCATTCACTAAGGGTTGGTCAACTGTTGATGCGTCAAAGAATTCATACTTGCAAGATTCAGACAACATTCAATCACAATCATACTATGTGGGTGTTGGTTCTGAATCAGTAAACACTGCTGTTGAATTCAGAGTAGGTACACAGTTGCATATTACCAACGGTGGTTTCAAATACAATGTGCCTACTCAGTATGATTGGGTATCAGACACCACAAATTTTACATCGGGTGTTGCTGATGCAACCACACAGGATATTCCTTATGTGGCAGAACTTGACTATAAACATAACTTTACAGAAAATGTATCAATAAATTCTGGTGCTAGATACACAACTACTAGACAAGATGATATTTTCAGTATACAATTAGGAGTAACATATGAATTTTAACAAGATCAAATTGCACTGCACAGACAATGACAAGATAGTTGAAGCAGAAATTGTCGAACAATCAGATACATGGATAACAGCAGTTATGAAACCAGGCGATGTGAAAGTTGTTTTAAAAAAGAAACAACCCTGGGCCGATGTGTATATTGGTCAACTACATGGCTATGAATTTGTTTATAAATTAAATACTTCTGATGTCCGATAAAACACAAATTAAAATTCACTACACGCATGATTGGATTAATCATCCTTTAAAAATTATAACTAAGTTTAATGACAGGATCATCAATGTAGACGTAAGTGGAAAAAATGAAGTCATTATCGATAAAACACTTTCTTCAGGATACAATGAATCTCAGATTGTAAGTTTGGAGATTAGTGATAAGACAGAAGCAAATACCAGAATAGATGCAAATGGCAATATTTTGAACGACACCTTAATACACATAAAAAGCCTAATGCTTAACGAAATAGAAATGATGCCACTTATATATCATAGAGATGACTTCCAATTCTTTTATATAAACAATCAAAAAGACCAAGTATTGAAAAAATTAGTCGAAATTGGTCATAATGGAACTTGGGAATTCCATTTCAAAACCCCGATCTACGATTGGATGCTGGAATGTTTGTTTTAAGCTTTTGCTGTTAGAATAAATATTTCTATGCACAGCCAAGATCTCAAAGACGCTATTTTCATGTCAGTGTTTGATGATGAAGAAGTCTATCGCAAACACTATATTCCTACTACACAGTTGATGGTCAAAAATCCAAAAAAAGCAACAGACAGACTAAAAGAATTAGTAGACAATGTCACTATGAGATTTTGTAAAAATAACAATTTAAACTACAATAACATACCCAACGAAACCAAAGATGAATTAGCCATAGATCTTTACAATGAAATCATAGAAAATGAAATTAAACGAAGTAGATAATCCCACAGCGGCTTTTGTGTTTGGCCGATTCAATCCTCCAACCATAGGACACTACAAACTGTATAAGAAACTCAAATCAGTTTCTCCTGTGCATTTTGTCTTTGTGAGTCACACACAAGATGCAAAGAAAAATCCACTCACATGGAAACAAAAGGTATCAATGATGTCTGCACAGTTTCCTGACATGGCCGATCATGTGATTGGTGATCCCAATATCAAAACCATAATTGATGTGATGAAATTTTTGGAAACAGCAGGTCACAAAGATATTGCCATGGTGGTTGGCTCTGATCGAGTCAAAGCATTCAAAGATTTGCTGGCCAAATACAACGGTGACCAATACAATTTTGATTCGATCGATGTTGTATCAGCAGGTGAAAGAGATCCTGATGCAGATTCATTGGAAGGTGTTTCAGCATCCAAGGCCCGTGAAGCGGCAGTGCAGGGAGACTTTGAGGGTTTCGCAACCATGTTTGCAGGTTCTGAAGACATGAAAAAACAAATCTATGATGCTGTGCGAAAAGGCATGAACATCAAAGAAAGTTGGAAAGATGTTTATGAAACTGTTTCAAAAGAAAAACTAAATGAAGGTGCTATATTTTTATCCCCCACAGCAGTTGTTGTTGGACAAGAACATGCCAAAGCATTGTCTCTGTCTCCCGAAACACTCGAAAAAGTACAAGCCATTGCCGACAAACATGGAGCATACTCTGAAGGCAACAGAGGAGATGAGAAGTTTACCCAAGGTCAAATTGATACCTACAAAGGCAGTTGGGATGACCAAGTTGCCACAGCATTGACCAGTGAAAATGCTTATCCATTCTTATACACCATGATGGCAAATGTCAAAGAAAACAACACACTGCAAAAAATAGGAGCAAATCCTCGCACAACAATTTTTGATCATTTGCTTGCCAAACAAGCAGTTTACAGTTATTTCCCCCAAAGAAAAATTAGTGCAGACACATTGAGAAAATTTTTAGAAGCAATCAGTGAAGGCAAATATGATTTTGTCGAAATGTCTAAACAACCAGCAACTCCTGAAAATATGAAAAAATTTATCATCCAAGGAGAAAAGTTAATGTGGCCATCCAATTGGGAGTCATATCCTTACAACGCAGGCAAAACTGCAAGACAGGCCACACTCATTCGAGACAAATGGTTGGCCAATAGAAAACAAGGTGTGTATGTCGTCGGCATGGGACATTTAGAAGCAGTAAAAAAATTAACAGGAAAACCAGTTGAAGAAGAAGCTGCTGGTGTTGGTATTGTAACCAAACAGAACACCACCAAAGATGTCAACAAAAAGACATTAGGTAAAATAATGAAAGCACTGCATCTAAAATGATACTGTATGAGTTAGAAACCACGGTTAAATCGCCTATATTATATGTAGACATGGATGGTGTGTTGGCAGACTTTTACAGTCCTTTCAATCGAATGGCAGGTGTTTCATCATGGAAAGATGCACCCAAAGATGTTGTTTTAAAAGTGTTGAAAAAAATTACCAAACAGGATGATTTTTGGATTAACCTCCAAGTGTTACCAGATGTGCCGCAACTGATGTCTGCAATCAAATCACTGTTCAAAGGTGAATACAAGTTATTGAGCAAAGCAATTGTTGGTGATCCCAATGCTGTCAAACAGAAAAAACAATGGGCACAGCAACATTTAAGTCCATTGCCAAACGAAACAATCATCATGCCTGCCACAGCCAACAAAGGCAAGTATGCACAGCAACCAGACGGTACTCCAAACATCCTAATTGATGATTTTGGTTACAACATCAAAGCATGGCAATCAGCAGGCGGAATCGGCGTTCAGCACAAAACAGGTGCGGTAAATAACACAGTTACACAATTGAAAGCGGCAATTAAAAATGCGACTACACGAAATTAATTCAAACTTGCAAGAAAGCATGAGTTTTCATGCCTACAAGAAGGATCCTGAAAAAGGATATTTTCGCATGGTGACTGGCGATCAGGAACGCTACAAAGACGAAGTGTATAAAAATGACTTTGCTGGTGACCCCAAAGACTACATAAATCCAGACTATGATCCAGATCATGATTTAAATCTATCAAATGCCAATGCATACGAAGTGTTTGATGTGTTGGGTTACGATGTGTATGACGGCAGTGTGCCCATAGATGAATTTATTGCTCGTGCAACTCAGTGGTTGCAAAAAAATATTGGTAAACCTTCACAGGCACAGGAACCAGAAACAGAAAAAACTCCAGGTGGCATGACTGTAACATCAGGTGGCAAACGAGAAGGCTACTTTAATGATGTGATCATGAGAATGAACAAAATCGCACGTGATGGCAAACGCATGGGGGCCACACACGTGGGTGCTAATTGATCAATATATCACTTATTGTTTACATGATCACAGCAATCATGGTAGGTCCTGGTGGTGAAAAAATACATCCACGCTATGAACGATTGGTGTTTGACACACTGGATCAGTGTCAATTTGCCATGCAGAATGAAAATCTCAAAATGCTAATGGCCACTACTGTGGAACTGGCCTACCCAGGGTATCTGTTGGAGCAGATAGGCTGTGGTGCTTGGAACATGGAATCACAACTCAACTTATCACAAGAGAATTCACAACCACTCGTTTACTATTAAATACACACATGCGATTACAAGAGTTCGCCAAAATGGGTTATAGCACATCAACTTTGCGATATCCATATCGTGTAAAGACCAAAAATGGCAAGGTTATACTGGTGCGTGATCCCAGCAAAGGACTGAAAAAGTGAGATTAGAAGAATTCAACATCACAGAAGCACAATCAAACAAACTTGTGCATGGCACAACCAGAGGTGTTTTTAATGAAATTTTATTAGCATTGGCTGTTGGTGCTAAATTTTTCCGTGGTCAAGCACCTGTTGAACAAAAACATGTTGAAAAACTCATGGCACAGTTAAGGAAAAGTCCAAACAGAAGAATTACAGGCAGAAATCCTGAAGGCGACCCAATAGAGATCGTCATAGGTGACACAGGCGAAACACTTGGCAAAGACATACAAGAGCCTGAAAATTTACAGAGAATGGCTGGGCAACTCAAAGGAGACATCATGTTTGCCAACTCAGACGAAGTTTCTGTAAAATTAGCAAAAAAATATGCCACCAATGGCAAACCAGACAAGGTTGTGGTCAAACAAATGGGTGGAGAAAGATCAAAGACAGACGTTGCACTAATATATGTTCAGCCAGACGGTTCAGAAAAACGACTGCATGGCATCAGTGCAAAAACATACAGTCCAAGATTAGACAACAAAGATGTCAACACATTAGCCACAGCCAAACAGTATTTCAATAACCTTGGTGTAAATCTTGATGTAACAAAATATAAAGAATTTGATAGAACTAAAAGTGCAACCAAAGAATTTTCTTCCATGTTCAAACAAGCCGAATCTCAATTGAAAACACAATTGGCAGGCGATAATGATTCCCAAGAAAGAGTATTTGTGAACAACATGATCGATTTTGTAAAATCAGCCATGACTGGCGGAGATGAATTGATACTGGTTGATGTAGAAGATGGTGCTTTCAGTACTCTCAAATTCGACTTATTGTTGAAAAACTTGCAGAATGTTGATTTAGATGTCACCCTTAAAAAACAAACTGCTACATCACAACAGCCAGAACTCTATGTGTATGACAAAAATCTCGGTGTTAAACAAGGACTGCTAATGGTTGTTAGATACAACATGATTGCACCAAAATCTCATCGACCTGGTAGGCATAGATTGTTCATAGAAGGCGGTTCTTTGTTCAAAAACCTTGCTACATACATGAAAAAACAAGCATCAGACCAAGATTAAACATATACATTCAAAATAAATACACTTATGTCAATAGATAAGCAATCAGTTGATTTCATGAAGCAGGCTCTGAGTGCGATTAACTTAGTGGAAGAGCCAGTATCATACGAGCAATATTTAGAAGGCAAAGGACTTTGCCCACACTGTGGTTGCGAAATTGGCTCACCAAAGCCAGGTTGCGATTGCAAACATGATCATGACATGCCAGAAGATTCAGAATTTGACATGGACATGCGAGCAGAACCAGATCATCCAGATCACGAAGTCAACATGGCCAGATCAGATCTCTACAAAACAATGGGTTATGCCAGAGACATCTACAAAATGTTAGAACGAGTTTCAGAAGAAGAAGGCATTGAAGGATGGGTAGCATCTAAGATGACCAAAGCAGCTGATTATCTGTCATCGGTCAAACACTACATTGAGCATGAAATTGCTCGTGCTGACATGAGTGGCGAATCAATTGAAGAAAAAGCAGTTTCAAAATCACAACAACAGGCAGCCGGCGCGGCACTGGCAGCTAAACGAGGTGATGCACCAAAGTCATCACTGCAAGGTGCTTCCAAAGAAATGATGAAAATGAGCACAAAAGAATTAGAAAAGTTTGCGGGCACCAAACACAAAGGTTTACCCAAAAAGAAAGAGTCAATAGGAGAATCAACAATGACTGACACAAACAAGAAAAAGCTGAGTGAGGGCATCAGCATCCAAACAGACACATTGGAAGATCAAATTGCTCTTATGGCTATACTTAAAAATGCTGGACTTGATCCACAGCAGATGAACATCCAACAGCAACCCTCAATGGATGCTCCTGCACCGGACATGGCTCCAGATGCACCTGCACCAGACATGCCAGGTGATGAGCCAGAACAAGAAGCATTTGACAATCAACCAGATGAAAAGTTTTTAGACAAAGATGACTTTGAATTGAAAAGAAACAAAGTTCCCAACAAAGACATGGGTCCTGCTTCTGCAACACATGGAGATAATCCATTCACTGAAGGTAAAGTCAAAGGCATGATGATGGACATGGAAGATGACGCAGCTGACATGTCAAAAGAAGAATTCATCAAAGCACACGGTGAAAAGTATGCTTACATTTGGGATAGAGTTCAAGGACAAATGAAAGGCGATCCTCAGTATGATGAAAGTGTTGAAGAAGCCAAATCAAAGCCAGACTATTTGGACTTTGACAAAGATGGCGACAAAAAAGAGCCTATGAAGAAAGCACTCAAAGACAAAGCAAAGAAAGAAAGTGCACCTTCAGACACAGATTCATTAATTGCCGAGTTAAACAAACAGTATGAATTGATGCTGATTGGTGGCAAACAAGCACAGTTAGGATTAACTGCATCAGCAAGAGTAATTGCAGACGAAGTCATGTATGATGGTTCACGTTTTGTGGTAGCAGAAGTTGTTGACAAAGGCGAAGAAGGTTTAGTAGCAGAAGACGGTTCATGGGAAGGTGAAACAACTCCATACAGAGTTGCTTATCACATTGTGGACGACGAGATTGTTGGTCAAGTGGGTGCTGGTGAAGTTCCATATCTATCAAGAGATGGCAATGGTGCATTTCCAGTCAAACACAAGTTGAACAATTTAGATCTCAATGAATCTAACTTCTTTGCAGACTATGTTTCTGCTGTGGACAAGATCAAAGCCATGTATGAAGACTTAGGTAACAAAATGTTTGGAGAAGTAACTGCCACATTTGGTGGTTGTGAAATGATTAGAAATGACTAACAAATACGCAGACACACTCAAAGACATCACCAACAAGTTGGATCTCATTGATCTCACAGCATCACCAGAACGTTCAGGACAACTGTATAAAGCATTAGATGACATTGCGGCAGAGGCTGAAAAGTTGGGCGAAGCAGATGCGAAGAAAATACTTGCTATCAAATCAAACATTCAAGAATCTCTCAAAACACTCGGTGCTGACATAGATAGTGCAGACGACTCCTTTGAATACGAAGGAAACAAATACTACATCACAATATCAAAAGCAGGAGAATAAGATGAGCGATTTAGACAAAGTGTTAGACCAGTTGGTAGCTGGTGACGAAGACAAAGCCAAAGAAACATTTCACAACATGGTTGTTAGCCAATCCAAAGCAGAATGGGACAAACTGCAACCACAAGATGCACCTCAAGACGCACCAGTGCAAGAAGCAGTCAACAGGTCAGCACTACTGGCGTGGTATGACAAATACAGCAAGTATACAGGCAACAATGGAGATCCGTTACCACGAGGAATGTTTTTAGGCTGGACAGACACAGGCATTTTAACAGATGGTGTAGAAGCCAACGAATTTGCAAAAGCAGTCGACGCCTTGGGCGGCGACAGAGACGAAGCTGAAGAAAAGTTAATGTCTGATACAGAAACATTTGAAAAAATGTTGCCCATCACAGATGCTATGCAGAAAGAGTTTATCAAAATAATGGGCGATCTTGACGAAGACACTTGCAGAAAAGCAGTAGAGATCTTAGGTGATGACACCGTGGGATTTGCCTTAGAATAATGAAACTCCACGAACTCTACACAGTTGAACTGTTGGAGAAGTGGAGCAACAAATACAAAAAATCAATCAATTGTTCTAACCCCAAAGGGTTTTCACAGCGAGCTCACTGTGCTGGCAGACGCAAACGCTCTGCCAAGTAAATACTACAATGACACTGGAAGAACTGCGTAAACTTGCTGGCATTGATGCATACACCACACCCAAGGAAAACATTTCCATCACTGGCACAGAAAAAGCTCGTATGCAACGCAAACACAACATCAAACCTGGCACAGAAGAATGGTTCAAACTGTGGTTCTCTCGTCCCTACATGACTGGAGCAGGATTCAGAGGCAGGAAGAAATCATGAAACTGTTGGAATTATTTGCAGAAAACTTTGCTGATGGCAAACGCAAAGGCAAGTCACGTCCAGGCAGAGTCAAGCGAGCAGGTGCATCCTGCAAAGGATCAGTAAGTAGTTTGCGAGCCAAGGCAAAAAAAGCATCAGGTGAACGAGCCAAAATGTATCATTGGTGCGCCAACATGAAATCTGGTCGCAAAAAATCTAAATAATTACAAGCATGGTTAACACATTTGATGCTCACATAGGGTACATTATACCAACCAAGTGTCCAACATACAGTGCCATAGTAAAAACTGAAGACGACAGGCTCTATGATATAGATGCAAGTGGACATTTTTTACATCTACCTGTCAAAATAGGCATTGGTGAAGATCATGTTAATCACCTCGAAATTTCTTTGAATGCAGTATCCGAAACTGACGACTTTCAAGCAATACCATTTTGCATATGGAAGAAAAGGCCATCAAGCAGATCTAACTTTTTGGGGAAAAATATTCTGCATGTGATAGGAGCACACAAAAACATATTCAATGAACATGATATAAATTGGTTAGGTCCAACTTCAAATGAAAAATTTTCAATCGGATTGTCAGTAGGAGAAGAACCAAACAACCAATCCGATGTAGATCGTGATTTTCAAAAAGCATGTCTTACACAAGATCCTTGGTTTTGCAAAGTTGATAGACCAAATTTCGAATACAAACTGAAATCTTGGTTTGTAGCTTATGCTTTACCTCCATATGCATCAACAAACGATAGGCGACTTGAAAGATTAAGTTATAGATTAGTTGACGATATAGAAATATTACATCATGGAAATCATGAAAAATATAATTTTTTCAAAGCAGATGCAAAAGTGTTTCAAGAATCTCAAGTTCTATTTTACAAAAAAATTTATAATATTTGGGACTGGATTTATTGCATAAAATTGCTAAAACATTACTTCTGGAACCCTGTCAATAGTCCAAGGTAAATACTTTTATGAAAATATCAGAAATATTTGAACAAGCCACAGCAGGCGCAACATCATCTGGTAACATAGCATCAATTCCAAATCCGCACTTATCGCCAGGCAAGGCCAGGGGTAAAAAATCCTACACAGGTACTCCAGGCAGATCGGGTACAAAATCACCACCACAACCAAAACCCAAAAAGCAAAAACCCACAGACAATGCTCTTGACATGAAGCATTCTATATTTGGTGCACCTTTAAAAAGGTAATGCACAAAACATCTGCCATACAGATCAATTCAAAACCCAGTCAACACATAAGAATGTTTGTGAACAATGAACTGTTTTTAGATCAACTCCTGCCGTTTGCACAAAACAAAGTGACATTGAACTACACAAGCTCATTGTCTGTAGACACCGTTGATGTGTATTACAATGACAAAAGCGTTCAATTAGACATAACCACAGATCAATCCTATACCATAGAGTGTAATAAATAGCAGTATGAGTTTCTTAGAAGAATTAATCACTGAAATTGACCAAGCCAAACAGCCAAAAAAACAATCCAAACCCAACCAGTTTCTTGAATTTGAAAAGCAACTGCGTGATTTGGCCAAATCAAAAGGTGTGCAACCACGCACATTTTTAGAACAGTTGGTCAAACACAAGCCAGAACTTGCTCAAAATAAAGTGATACAAAAGTTGATTGGTGAACAGGATGTGCCCACACAAAAAGGCAGAGATGCCAAACCACAAGTTTTGACCAAGCGAGCAATGAATGTTGTGAAAAAAGGCATCAAGCAGGCTGCCAACAAGCAGAGAAGAAGAATGGACAAGGATGCTGTGGAAGAAGACGGTAAAGACGAGTTTTCTAAGAGTGTAAATCCTATGGGTCAAGATTCTGTATCACTGGACAAAATAAAAAAATCGCCCGGATTTTATAAAATGCTGGTTACCTTTTATTCTTCAGCAGTGCAGGATGACAGAGATGATGAAGAATTATTGCCTATAATGGGAAGTATGTTTAATATGAACGTGGAAGAAATCAAAGCAGTGCTTAGACAATATGGCGGCCACACTTTTGGAGGATCTTCTCCAGAAGACAAATTCAAAGCCAATATGGGTGCCACAGGTTTTCTTGGCAAAGGCAAAACCAGAACAGTGAATTCTGTGTATGAAGATGCTGAACAGGATACTGAATATGCCAAAATGATTATCCAACAAAATCCTCAAGAATACAAAAAGTTTATGCAGACAGGAGATCTAATGGATGCTCCCACTGTGTATGAAAAATTATTTGATTACTTCTCATCATCAGATGCTTCAGATATGATGCCATATGGCACACAAAAAGCACGTGATGGTGATCCATATGTTTGGCTCACAGACAAGTTGGATGACTTGGGATTAACAGAAGGCAATGAGTTTGCACAAAAGGTGAGACAACTCAAAGCACAAGGAGCCAAGAAAGGCACCAAGTTCAAAACATCAGATGGTGAAGAACACACACTGGAAGATGAAAGATATGATTCTGACAGCAGTGGTAAATTCCAAATTACTTTCAGCGACGAAGACATGGATGCTAACACTGAAGCACAATATCTTCAAGTGTTAAAAAATTTATTGAAAACATACAAAGGCGTTGACATCGCAAGAGTGGACGATGTTGAATCCTACATCATGGTGAGAGGTTTGCCTGAACAAAAGACAGAAGCAGTGTCAGACAAAACCATTGACTCATTTCACACAGAGTTAGATCAGTTGGTGCACAAATATTTTGGACACTCATCAGATGAGAAACGTGAAAAAGTCAAGGAAGATGCAATCACAGAAGAAGAATTTGACGAAGCGGCAGGCAAAAAAGATGCCTGTTATCACAAAGTTAAAGCAAGATACAAAGTATGGCCTTCAGCCTATGCCTCTGGTGCTCTAGTTCAGTGTCGTAAAAAAGGTGCGGCCAACTGGGGTAACAAGAGCGACTAATGAACCTCCAAGAATTTTTGTTTGAATTAGACGAAGGCACTCGCTGTTGGAAGGGTTACGAACGCAAGGGCATGAAGACCATGTTTGGCAAACGAGTTCCCAACTGTGTGAAGAAAGAAGATCTTGATAACATTGACTACTGTGTGAACTGTGGTGAAATCTTATTTGCAGAAGGTCTTGATGAAAATCTAAAAAAATGGTTCAAAGAAAAATGGGTACGTTTTGGGCCTGACGGCAAGATCCGTGGTGACTGTG
>Ga0255768_10003411_pt1 | contig 15783 bp, 13 predicted proteins | sample 071ome_33_FD_179983 | JGI IMG/M metagenome (GOLD analysis project Ga0255768, IMG submission 179983) | Coastal salt marsh microbial communities from the Groves Creek Marsh, Skidaway Island, Georgia - 071412AT metaG (version 2) | ecosystem: Environmental > Aquatic > Marine > Intertidal zone >...
TCATATGATCTGTGTAGATTCAGAACTAACTCCTGAAAATAAACATATAGTAATCAAGCATGAAGAATCATTTTTTATTGGTGCTGATAATGGAGTATTTTCTTTAATTTTTAAGGATATTATTCCAGAAAATATTTTTGAAATTAATTTACATAATAGCTTTAATTATAAAATATCTTCAGATGATTTATTTGTTAAGGTATTAGGACATATTTTAAGATCTGGACCTTTAAATGTTGTTGGATCAAAAATCAATAAAATCAAGGATATTAAAAATTTAAGACCTGTTGTAAACCAAGAACAAAATCAAATTATAGGAAGTGTAATTTATATAGACAACTATGGCAATGTTATAACAAATATTACTGAAAAGTTATTTAAAGATATTTCAAAAACTAGATCCTTTACAATAAATGCTAGAAACGTTAAGTTCACAAAAATTTATAAGAGTTACTCTGATGCAATTGATTTTAGTCTAGATAAAAAAGATCGAGAAGAAGATGGAAAAAAGATGGCAATATTTAATAGTCTTGGCTACCTGCAATTAAGTATTTATAAAAGTAATCCCCAGACAGTGGGAAGTGCTAGTACCTTATTTGGACTAAATTATCGAGATCCTGTAAGCATTTATTTTTAGTGTTTGTATTTGGTAGATAACTTTTATAAGTAATTATAAGATTTATAATATCAAATAAATATATTTGAAAAAAAACACATGAAGTTTATTGTTTCATCATCGATTTTGTACAAAGAACTCCAAATTCTAGGCGGAGTAATTAATTCTTCAAATACAATTCCTATACTTGATAATTTTTTATTTGAAGTAGATAATAACAGACTTAAGATCAGTTCATCAGATCTTGAGTCTACAATGACTTCAGAAATTGATATTGAATCTCAATCTTCAGATAAAGTGGCAATCTCTGCTAAACTATTAATAGATATTCTAAAGACATTTTCAGATCAACCGCTGACATTTATAAAAACTGAAAATAATACTATTGAGATTAGTGCAAGTAATGGAAAATATTCTCTTGCTTACCTAGAAGGTGGAGAATTTCCAAAACAAATTGAAATTTTAGATGCACATGAAACTATAATTAATGGAGTTGATCTAGGTAATGCAATAAATTCAACAATCTTTGCTTCTGGAACAGATGACCTCAGACCTGTCATGAGTGGAGTCTTTTTTCAATTTAATAGCGAATCCTTAAAGTTTGTTGCAACCGACGCTCATAAACTTGTGAAGTTTGAAACATCTAAATATAACTCCAAAGAAGTATCTGAATTTATTATGCCTAAAAAACCTTTACAAATACTTAAAGGAATTCTTCAGACACATAATTCTGAAATAACTATTCAGCATAATGAGTCTAATGCAAAATTTATTTTTGGAAAAAGTTCAATTACTTCAAGGCTAATTGATGGTAAGTTTCCTAATTATGAAGCTGTCATTCCAAAAGATAATCCCAATGTACTCACAATTGATAGAGAGCTTTTCTTAAATTCTGTTCGAAGAGTTAGTATTTTCTCTAATAAAACAACTAATCAAATTAGGATTAAACTAGCAGGATCTCTCTTAAATATTAGCGCTGAAGACTTTGACTTTAGCAATAGAGCAGATGAAAATCTAGAGTGTGAGTATTCAGGTGATGATATCCAAATTGGATTTAACTCAAAGTTTTTAATTGAAATGCTTAATAATTTAGATTCTGAAACCATCACACTCTCAATGTCTCATCCAAACAGAGCAGGTATTATAAGGCCAGTAAATGAAAAAGACTCCTCACAAGAGTCAATAACTATGCTTGTAATGCCAGTAATGTTAAATGATTAGTCAACTGACTCTTCTATTCCCTTAGATGCTTTCTTATAAACACCTTTTTCAAGCTTTTTTCTAATTGAAGAAAATGCATCAAGAGTTTCATTAATGTCATTAATATTGTGTGAAGCAGTTGGAATTAGTCTAAGCAGAATTAATCCCTTTGGAATTACAGGATAAACAACAATTGAACAAAAAATATGGTAATTTTCTCTTAAGTCTTTAACTAGGGCCATTGCCTCAGGGATACTACCCTTTAGGTATACTGGAGTAACACAACTTTGTGTTGAACCAATATCAAAACCTTTTTCCTTCAAACCAGATTGAAGTAAATTAACATTTTCCCAGAGTTTTTGTTTAAACTCAGGTCTAGTCTTAATTAATTCAAGTCTTTTAAGGGCACCAATAACTAACTGCATCTGAAGAGATTTTGCAAACATTTGTGAACGCATGTTATATTTCAAGAATTCAATTATTTCAGAATCACCTGCAATAAAAGCACCAGTTGAAGCTAGTGATTTAGCAAAAGTTGCAAAATACACATCAATTTGATCTTGAACGCCCTGCTCCTCACCTGCTCCAGCACCAGTTTTTCCAAGGGTTCCAAAACCGTGAGCATCATCCACAAGAAGTCTAAATTTAAATTTATCTTTCAATGCAACTATTTCTTTTAATTTTCCTTGCTCTCCCCTCATTCCAAAGACTCCTTCAGAAATTACTAGTACTCCTCCACCTGTTTGCTCAGCAAGTTTAGTAGCTCTTTCAAGATTTTTTTCTAAACTTTTCATATCATTATGTTGATATGTGAATCGCTTGCCAAGGTGAAGCCTAACTCCATCAATTATACATGCGTGAGAATCAATATCATAAACAATAATATCATTTTTAGTTACTAGTGTATCTATAGTGGAAAGGATTCCTTGATATCCAAAATTAAGAAGGTATGCAGATTCCTTTGAAACAAATTTAGCAAGTTCAGATTCTAATTTTTCATGAAGATTAGTATGACCGGACATCATTCTTGCTCCCATTGGATAAGCACTCCCGTACTGCTCAGCAGCTTTAGCATCAACTTCTCTTACCTCTGGATTATTTGCTAACCCTAAATAATCATTTACACTCCATGTAATAACTTCTTTACCATTGAACATCATTCTGTTAGAAATAGGGCCTTCAAGTTTAGGAAAAACAAAGTAGCCTTCAGCAATAGATGCCCATTTACCTAGAGGGCCTTTATTTTTATATATTTTGTCAAATAAATCTTGCATATAAATTATATATAATTAATTGAATTTTTTTTGGGTTGATAAAAACTGGAGTCATAGAAACCTTGATTGTTCATCCATTCATCAGAATATATTTTACTTAAATACCTGGAACCATGGTCAGGAAAAACAATTACAACAAAACTTGAATGATCAAATTCATTTTCATCATTTAGTATTTTTGTAGCTTGAAAAGCTGCACCTGAAGTATATCCTACAAACAACCCTTCATTTAAAGTTATTTCTCTTGCCATATGAGCACTATCTGAATCCGTAACTTTTACAAACTTATCGATAATTTTAAAATCAGTAGCAGAAGGTACAATGTTTTTACCTAGTCCTTCTATCCTATATGAGTATATTTCATTCGGATCAATTTCACCTGTTTCATGGTATTTTTTTAAAATTGAACCATAAGCATCAACACCAATAATTTTTACATCATTATTTTTTTCTTTTAAAAATCTACCTATTCCTGATATAGTACCTCCAGTTCCACTGCAAGCTATTAGGTGGGTAATTTTTCCATTTGTCTGACTCCAAATTTCTGGACCAGTAGTTTGATAGTGTGCTTCAACGTTTAAATCATTGAAATATTGATTAATGTATACAGAGTCTTTAATTTCGTTAGTTAACCTCTTTGCGACTTCATAATAAGACCTTGGATCATCAGATGATACATTTGAAGGACAAACATAAATTTCAGCACCCAAGCATTTCAACATATTAATTTTATCTTTAGATGCCTTAGAGCTTACTGCCAAAATACATTTATATCCTTTAAGTAATGAAACCAAAGCTAAACTAAAACCAGTATTACCAGATGTTGTTTCAATAATAGTGCTACCCTTCTTTAAAATACCTTTATTTTCAGCTTGATTAAGTATATGAAGAGCAATTCTATCTTTATTTGAGTGACCTGGATTAAACCCCTCAAACTTTGTAAAGTATGTTCCTTTGAAATTTTTTGTAACCTCATTTAGTCTAATTAATGGAGTGTTACCTATAAGCTCTAAAATATTATTATAAGGTTTATTATTAGAAGGCATTAGATCATGGAAATAATGCACAAATTTAATTAAAAATAACTAGTAATCACATGAAAAATCTCCAATTGGAGATCCATCTGGAGTTTTAGTCTTTTCAATTGGTATATATTGATTAGGGTTAGCATAAAAGCCATTGATTTTTGTAACTAAAAAATCATTATACTCAGATCTATTTCTCATTAAATAATTCATTAAACTATTAATTCTTGAATAAATTTTAGATTTAGAGATATCATTACTTTGCTTATTATTATAAGCCATGAATAAATGATCTAAAAATAAAGATTGGGTATTTTTGTTGATAGAAGATTCATATTCATTCATTTTCATTTTCTTAAAGACAGAATTTTGAATTTCACTAAGGTAGTTTTCAAGAGATAAAATATTTTTTCCAAACATATTCTGCTGATGGACCCTATTTATTCTTTCTGGATTTAACATATAAGTAAAGACATGATTAATAATTGCACTTGAAGCATTTATATAATCAAATCCAACACCCGTATTTGAGACAAAGTTCTCTCTTGTTCTTGGATTCCTAAAAGACCTAGGACCTAGAATTTCAATTAAGTTTTGAGGAATGGTTAGATTAGTTGGATCAATTACTTTAAGAAGGGAGTTTAATGATTTAATCTGTAAATCTTTATCAGCAAACTTTAATTTATCACCTCTGTTATTTTTAACATAATAGAGATAATCTATACCTCCAATAGCCTTTGCTGCTGCTTCAATTTGATATCTGTGCAACATATATATTGGAACCATTATATCTTCAATTCTGTCGTATGGTTCACCATTTCTTAAGTTATCTAAATCAAGGTTAGTAAGCGCTTGTTTTCTAACGTTTAATAATTTATCAAGTTCTTTGTAAGCAAGATTACCATTATCCCATAAATGAGAGTATGGATTTGCACTACTAACTGGTCTCGAATCAGAATCACTTAGGTAGTATAACCCATTCTCAACAGCATCATCTAAAATCTTATTAAGCTCCTGATCTTCATTTGCTAAGTCCGAAAAATCAGAATAAGCATATTGAACACTTACTTTATCCCATTCTCCAATATCTTTTGCATATGCATTATCAATATTTATCTTATTATCTACATATGAAATTTTTGGATGTGGGTAATCCATTACTGAAACCCTATCATTAGCACTGGAAATAAAATTATGACCAAAACCAAGAGTATGTCCAATCTCATGCGCAGACAATTGTCTAATCCTATCTAAAGAAGTTTCTTTTATTAATTTTTTATTTTCTTCTGTATTAGGATTGTCTATTAGTCCACTAAGAATCATATAATCTTGTCTAACCCTTAAGCTTCCCAAACTTACTTGACCTTTTATAATTTCTCCTGTTCTAGGATCAACAATACTAGCACCATAACTCCACCCTCTGGTTGATCTGTGAATCCATTGAATTAGATTATATCTTACATCCATTGGATCAGCATCTTCAGGTAAAACCTCAATTCTAAAAGCATCTTTATATCCTGCGCTTTCAAATGCTTGATTCCACCAATTTCCTCCTTCTATAAGAGCAGACTTTACTGGCTCTGGTGTACCATTGTCTATATAGTAAATGATAGGTTCTGTTGGTTCGCTTATTTCTTGATCAGGATATTTTTTATTTAATCTATGCCTAACTATAAACCTTTGTTCTAGCTTCTCATCAATTGGAGTTGAATAATCATAAACTATAAAAGGATTGCTTCCACTTCTTGGATCAAATTTTCTTTTTTTATAATTGTTATCAGGAAGTTTAACAAAAGAATGATGTTGATTAACCGTAATATTTGATGCAGTTGGAGTAACACTTCTAACAAGATTTCCCATAGGATTACCAGTAAAAGTAAGGATTACATCAAATTCTATATTTTCTGGAAAGGCTTTTGTTCTATCAAGTTCAATCGCAGACATTGATTTATTTAAAGAATAATTACCAGAATTAGAAAACCTTAATCTTTGCGAAACACCATGAGCATCGTTCATAAGTAGAGGAGTTAGGTCTATTATGTAATTATTATTTTTTTCTTCAATTATTTCAAATGAAAATAAAACAGATCTTGCAAAAGCTTCCTCAACAGCCTTGTTTTCAAGATAGTTATCAGAATTAGAAACATATCTAGTATTTGGTTGAACCATTAAAATTTTGTTACCTCTTTTAGTAAAAAAAACTATTCTAGTATTACCTAGTTGACCTCTATCTAGACCCAGATCATTGTTACCAATACCTCTACTTAATGAATTTATATATAAAAATTCTTTGTCAAGATTATTTATCTCAAGATGTATTTTTCCTGAATTATTACTGTAGGAAAAATTCATAAATCCTTCAAAATCAATATTTTGAGAAAAAACAAGATTTGAAAATATAAGCGTAATCAATAGTATTTTTTTCATGGTTAATTTTTTAGAAATATAATTTTTTTTTTCGAAATCATATAATTAATTTCAACCATGTTTTCTAGAGAAAATTTAAAAGGAGTTAAAAAACGTATTGATACGTTAAGGGGGTTTCTTTGACCTAGAGTCTAAAGAGTCTATCCTTTCTAATTTAGAAATCAAAGCTTCTGACCCTAATTTCTGGATGAATCCTAAAGATGCAGAAAAAATTGTCAAAGAAATTCAACAAATTAAATCCTTAATATCTGAATTTGATGTTTTAATCACAAAGTATGATGATATAACAGTTCTCAGTGAATTTTTATTGAATAAAGAGATTAGTGAAAATGAGATTAACGAGTCATATAATGAATTAGAGAGTCTAATTGAAGACATGGAATTTAAAATGATGCTCAGTAAAAAAGAAGATTCTATGTCTGCAATTCTTCAAATTACTGCTGGAGCAGGTGGAACTGAATCTTGTGATTGGGCTGAAATGCTTTTAAGAATGTATTTGATGTGGGGTGAAAAAAACAATTTTAAAATCAAAGAACTAAATAATCAACCTGGTGATGTAGCTGGAATAAAAACTGCTACGATTCAAATTGATGGAGACTTTGCTTTCGGATGGTTAAAAGGTGAAAATGGTGTTCATAGATTGGTAAGAATATCACCTTTTGACAGTAATGCAAAAAGACACACCTCTTTTGCGTCTGTATATGTATACCCACTTGTTGATGACTCTATAGAAATTAACATTAATCCTTCTGATTTGATATGGGAGACGATGAGGGCAGGTGGAGCTGGAGGTCAAAGTGTCAATAAGCTTGAAACTGCTGTAAGACTTAAACATAAACCAACGGGAATTACTGTTGAAAACTCAGAAACAAGATCACAATTAGACAACAAGCAGAAAGCGCTTATGCTTCTTAAATCTCAGCTTTATGAAATTGAGATTCAAAAAAACAATGAGGAAAGAAAAAAAATTGAAGATTCTAAGAAAAAAATTGAATGGGGATCACAAATCAGAAATTATGTATTACACCCATATAAAATTATAAAGGATGTTAGAACTGGTCATGAGTCAGGAAATACTGAGGCAGTTCTAAACGGAGACCTTAATGATTTCTTAAAGTCATTTCTTTTAAAAGGGAGTTAATTAGAATGGAATATCTTCGTCGTCATCTTTATTTGACGGCTCACTAAAGTCACTTAATTTATTATCTGTGTTTAGCTTTGATTGAAACTCAAAAGGAGAATCAAAGCTATCAATATCTTCAAATTTACCAAGGTTAGCTACAAATTTAAGTTTGATTGAATCTAAAGCACCATTTCTATGCTTTGCTACAATAAACTCACCTTGACCTTCAGAAGGTGTTTTCATATCATCATCCCATTCTGTAATTCCATAATACTCAGGTCTATATAAAAATGATACAATGTCAGCATCTTGTTCAATTGCACCCGATTCCCTAAGATCGGAAAGTATAGGTCTTTTAGTACCACCTCTAGTCTCTACTGCTCTTGACAGCTGGGATAAAGCAATAACTGGTATATTTAATTCTTTTGCTAATGCTTTAAGATTTCTAGAAATAGTGGATATTTCCTGCTCTCTATTACCTGCCTTATTTGAGGATCCTAGGTTCATTAATTGAAGATAGTCTATAATTATAAGCTTGATACCATGAGAGGATGCTAATCTTCTAGCTTTTGCTCTTAACTCAAAAATAGTTAATGCAGCACTATCATCTATGTAAAGAGGAGCTGATTCAAGATCTGATACTTTAATATTTAGTTGTTGCCATTCATGATCTGCAAGCTTACCTGTCCTAAGCTTGTCAGATGAAAGACCTGTCTCAGATGAAATAAGCCTTGTAATAAGTTGTACAGATGACATCTCAAGTGAGAAAAAAGCAACTGGTATCTTTTTTTGAACAGAAACGTTTCTTGCCATAGATAAAGCTAATGCAGTTTTACCCATACCTGGCCTGGCAGCAACAATAATTAAATCACTTGGCTGCCATCCTGATGTTAATCTATCTAGTTTTTCAAATCCAGTTGATATCCCACTAAGACCCTCTTGTTTTGAGATCTCCTCAATTCTATTTTTTGCTTGTATTACAAGGTTTTGAGCTGTCTCAGAGGATCCTTTAATATTGTTTTGAGCAATATCATATAATTTTGACTCAGCCTCATCTAATAAATCTATTACATCTGTACTCTCATTATATGATTTTGAAATTATTTCATTTGATATTGTAATTAGTTTCCTTTGAATAAATTTTTGTTGAATAATTCTTGAGTGATATTCAATATGTGCAGATGAAGAAACTTTTTGAGAAAGACCTATTAGATAAAAGTCACCCCCTATTACCTCGAAGTTTTTATTTTTCTTTAAATCAGCTGATACGGTTAAAAGATCAATTGGTTCTGATTCTCTAAATAATCTTTGAATTGATTCAAAAATAAGTTGATGCGATTTTTTATAAAAAACTTCAGGAGAAAGAATATCAATAACCTCATTCACTCCTTTTTCATCTATGAGCATTGCACCTAGAACAGCTTCTTCAAGGTCAAGAGCTTGTGGAGGTATCTTACCATCTGATAGATTAACAATGGCTTGATTTTCATTTTCATAAATCTTTAAAGGATTTCTTTTCTCCATGGAGTAAATTTATGGAAAAACAAATTCTAAAAGTTAAAAACAGGAACTGATATTAAATAAATCTTTAAACATCATATTTGTTAATAACTGCAAGATTTTGTTAATAGTGATTCTACCCCTTGAACTTACCGATTTTAGTAAATTTTTTTCTTCTATACTCAATCATCTTTTTACTAGACAAAGACTTAATTTTTTTTGTAAAGTAGACAATGTTTTCTTTCACTGATTGATATGATTGAGCGGGGTCATAATGAGCACCTCCAAGAGGCTCCTCTATAATTTTATCAATTAATTTGTTTTTAAGCATATCGTTAGCAGTCAATTTTAATGCTTCTGCAGCTAATTCTTTATGTTCCCAGCTTCTCCATAATATTGATGAGCAAGACTCAGGAGATATTACTGAATACCACGTGTTTTCAAGCATTAAAATTTTATCCCCAACACCTATTCCTAAAGCACCACCTGAAGCTCCTTCCCCAATAACGATACAAATTATAGGAACATTAATGTTCATCATTTCATATATATTTCTTGCAATAGCTTCACCCTGACCTCTCTCTTCAGCTTCCATTCCAGGATATGCACCTGGTGTATCAATTAGAGTAACAATGGGAATATTGAACTTCTCAGCTTGCTTCATTAACCTAAGCGCCTTTCTATAGCCCTCAGGATTTGCCATTCCAAAATTTCTATATTGTCTTGTTTTTGTATTATAGCCTTTTTGAGTTCCAATAAACATGTATGATTGGTCTCCAATTTTACCAAGACCACCAATCATTGCTTTATCGTCTTTTACATTTCTGTCTCCATGTAATTCAAGAAAGGTTTCTCCACAAATATTATTAATATAATCTAGAGTATAAGGTCTATTTGGATGTCGGGATAATTGAACCTTTTGCCAGGCAGAAAGGTTACCATATATACCCTTCTTTGTTTCAACAAGTTTTTTTTGGAGTAAATTAAATGTTTTGGTTACATCTACATCACTCTCATTTTCAATAGATTTACACTTATCTATTTGTTCTAAAATTTCTTTAACAGGAACTTCAAAATCTAAAAACTCCATATAATAAATTTCTGTAAATATAATTTAATTAAATGACCTATCTAATTGCCTTTCTTAATAAAATTAATGCAATTGTTAAAAATATTAATAGAATTCCCCATGATGCAATTGCTGGAGAAAAATTAGACTTTAGTACCAAAACTCCAAATATTTTGTCTAAAAAAATAAATAAGAAGCCTAAGGATACACCTATTGCAAGATTAGACCCAGTTCCACCTCTTCTTTTAAACGAAGAAACTGAAATTGCTATAATTGTTAATATGAAACAAGAAAGAGGAATAGTATACCTTTTATGACGAACAAGCAAGTGAGAATTTATTAATGGAGAACCCGCTCTTTTTTCATATCTAATTAAATTATTTAACTCAAAAAAATTCAATGTCTCTGCAACATAATTAAGTGGAGCTAAATCTTCTATATTAAAATCAAAAATAGTATCCTTTCTAGTATACCTTTCAATATTTTCTGTATCATCATAGACAGTTCTTTTGACATAATTCGTTAGTCTAAAAATTGAATCATCCCATCTGATATTTGAAGCAGAGATTTTATGGTTTAATTTATTTCCATTAAAATTTTCTAAAGTGAAATTAAATCCTCTATTTCTTTTTGGGTCATAACTACTTATATATATGAACTCATTTTCATTAATTTGTTTAAATAGTCTAGAGGTCTTTCTTACATCCTCAGTTTTTACATATTCAGAAATAAATTCATTAAAATTCTTATTAGACTTTGGGACTATAAACATTACAGATATAAGTGCAAATACAACTACAATAGATGCTGAAATAAAATATGGTTTCATAAGTCTTTGGAATGAAACACCTGAGGATAAGATAGCAGTTACTTCAGTATTATTTGCAAGCCTGGATGTAAACCAAATAACGGCTAAAAATAAAAAAACAGGATAAAGTTGGCTTCCAAAATACCATATAAAATCTATGTAGTAGCCTAAAATTTCATCAGCTGGAACTTCATTTTCTCTGAATTTATCAATTTTTTCAGCAAAATCTACCATTATTCCAATAGGAATAAATAGTCCAAACATTATAAAGAAAGTACCTAAATATTTTTTTATTATGTACTTATCAAGAATCTTCATCTCATCAAAATTAGAAAAGTAATTAAGAAGAAATAAGCATTGTTAATTAATTATATAAAATTTATGATAAAAAGAAATTAAAGAATTTTGATAGTGAATTCTATAACCCTACTTTTACCACAAATGAATGAAGATCTAAATAAACTTGTTTCTCAAGTAAGAAGAGATATTCTTAGGATGGTTCATGCTGTAAATTCTGGTCATCCAGGTGGTTCACTTGGTTGTGTTGAGTTTTTTGTTACACTTTATAAGAGGATCCTTAGAAATGAGTCAGACTTAAAAGATATGTTCATCTTATCTAATGGTCATATATCACCAGTTTATTACAGCACTCTTGCTAGAACTGGTCATTTTAATTTAAGTGAGTTAAGTACATTCAGAAAGATAGATTCTAGACTTCAAGGCCATCCTACTAATCATGATGGATTACCGGGTGTTAATGTATCTACCGGGTCACTTGGTCAAGGAATTTCAGTTGGTATTGGAATAGCATTATCCAAAAAGTTAAATAATGATGATTCATTAGTTTATGTTTTAACTGGAGATGGTGAACTTCAAGAAGGACAAAATTGGGAAGCATTTATGTTTGCCTCTGCAAAAAAAGTTGATAATATTATTGTTACAATAGACTATAACGGACAACAAATAGATGGCTCCACAAAAGATGTTCTTGACATAGGAAACTTAGACCAAAAACTTAAATCTTTTGGATGGGATGTTTTAGAAGTTAAAAATGGTAATTCCTTAAATGAAGTATTTGAAGTTCTTAATTCTGCAAAAGACAGAACCCATAAAGGCAAACCAATAGTTATCATAATGAATACAGTAATGGGTAATGGAGTGGATTTCATGATGCATACCCATAATTGGCATGGAGTTGCACCAGATGATGAACAACTTGAGATTGCTCTTAGTCAAAACCCAGAAACTATAGGAGATTATTAATATGGATAGTTATACAAATCAAGGAAGTAAAGACACAAGATCAGGCTTTGGAGAAGGGCTTACAGAACTGGGTAGATCTAATTCCAGTATCGTTGCTTTATGTGCAGATTTGACTGGTTCTTTAAAAATGGGAGATTTTGCTAAGGAAAATCCTGAAAGATTTTTTCAAGCTGGTATTGCAGAGGCAAATATGATTGGAATTGCTGCAGGTCTAGCTACTGGAGGAAAGATTCCATATACTGGAACTTTTGCCAATTTTTCAACAGGAAGAGTATATGATCAAATAAGACAATCCATTGCTTATTCAGACAAGAATGTAAAAATATGTGCCTCACATGCAGGTATAACACTTGGAGAAGATGGGGCAACTCATCAAATTCTAGAAGATATAGGCCTTATGAAAATGTTACCTGGAATGACTGTTATAAATACATGTGATTTTAATCAAACAAAATTAGCAACAATTGAAATTTCAAAAGTTGATGGTCCTGTTTATTTAAGATTCGGTAGACCTAAAGTACCTAATTTTACTGATGTAAACGGTAGTTTTAAAATTGGTGAAGGTGTTCTTCTAAAGGAAGGTTCAGATATTACAATCGTTGCTACAGGTCACCTAGTTTGGGAAGCACTAGAAGCCTCAATTGAGTTAGGTAAATCAGGAATTAGTTGCGAGATTATTAATATCCATACAATTAAACCACTTGATGAAGAAATTATTTTAAAATCAGTTTCAAAGACTGGTTGTTTAGTGTCAGCTGAAGAGCATAATATTTATGGTGGATTAGGTGAAAGTATTTCAAGAACTCTTGTCTTAAATAATCCTGCTCCTCAGGAATTTGTTGGAACGAAAGATACTTTTGGTGAATCAGGCACTCCAAGTGAATTAATGAAAAAATATGGTCTTGATAAGGATTCAATTATTAAGGCATCAAAAAAAGTATTGGATAGAAAAAAGTTAATGCTATGAGACTAATCTATTTTTTACTATTTACATCTTCAGGTATTCTAGCTCAGGGTAATCTGGGTTTCCAGTTTGGTTTAAATGATGATAATTTTGGATCAATCGAGAATATTAGTAATAAAATAGATAATTATGATCTTGATATTAAAAACTCAACTGGATTTCAATTTGGAATTTTTACTGAAATTGATTTGATAACTTTTTATATAAGACCAGAGCTAAATTTAATTTTCTCAAAATCAAAAAATGCTGCCGCCTATTCATTAGATGAAGGTATTAATATTGCAGAACATTCATACAAATCTTCAGAAATTCAATTACCTATTATTTTTGGATATAAAGTTTTAGGTCCAATAAGTGTGTTTGGCGGACCTTCTTTTAAGTACAATCTTTCAAACACAAGTAATTTTAATCTTGAAGATATCAAAGACAAGTATACATTAAGTTTATTACTTGGCAGTAGAGTTAAGATAAGGTATATAAGCGTTGGTCTTAGGTATGAAAGAGGACTGAATAATAATGAAGTACTTATAATAAACGCTAACGGAGTTGATTTAAATAATGCAAATGTTGACCTAACAACGAACAAATTATCATTGAATATCTCATATGATATTCCTTACGGTCTATTCAAGAAAAAAGATTAATTATTTGGATCTAGATAGTCTGGAATACCATCATTATCGGTATCATCAATAATTGCATCATTATTTTTATCTAGCTCGTTAATTGTAAGAATTCCATCTCCGTCATCGTCAGAGTCATACATATTCCAAATTCTATCTCCATCGGTATCATCTCTAAATGGTTTACCATCTCCATCAATGTCTTCAAATATTGATAAAACACCATCATTATCATGATCTGTATCAGTATAGGTCATTAACTTTACAGAAAAAATTAAAGGAGAGTATTCAGGTATTCCTGCACTTGTACTCTCAAAGTAACCTAATCCAGAGGGAAAGATAAATATTCCAACCCCAAAAGAATTATATTCAATAGTTCCATTAGAATTTTCAGAATATACGCCTGTTCTTAACTCTGAAACACCCTCTCTAAATCCCTCTAGTGCATTAGCTAAATCTAACCATACAGGAAATTTTCTCTTATCAAAGGTTTCATCTGAAGTAAGTTTTCCTTCATAGGCAACATAAACAGAATCTACAATAGATGGTCTAGTGTTTGAACCCTCCCTTGCAATTATATAGTATAAATTATGGGGAACATCATTTTCATTAGAGTCTTTAACATTTATGGTTTTCACATTAGCCATGTCAAATAATGATAGTCTAGATGAATTGTCACTTAATTTATCAATTTTAAGATCAATATTTAAATTGTTATTAAAATCCTCATAATTATAAGTATGAGTTTGGAGATATTCTTCTAGAATAGATTGATCCACAAGAACCTGATCACTATATTCTCTAATTACATATTGAGGGGTATCATCATCTTTCTTACATTGAAGAAAAATAAAGAAAACTGGTAAAAGGAAAAATAGTTTTTTCTTCATAATTTAGTGCGAAGATACAATATTACTTGATTTATTTTATAACTAAAATTTCATGAAAAAGCTTTCAGAAAAGAATATAATTTTAAACAACTCAGATATTGAAAAAAAAATTCAAAGAATTAGTTTACAAATTCTTGAAGATAATACAGATGAAGACTCCATAGTAGTTTTTGGTGTTTCTGATAATGGTTTAGTTATTGCAAAGAAATTAATTAATCACCTAAATAAAATATCAAATCTTAAATCAAATCTAATTAAAGTAATAATCGACAAGGATGATCCTATTGGGTCTGTTAAATATGACGAAAAATTTGATATTAATTCTTCTTCAGTGCTTATAATTGATGATGTATCTCAATCAGGAAAGACATTACAATCAGTAATCAGCAACCTTTTGATTTATAAACCAAATAAAATAAAAACAGCTGTTATTGTTAATAGGGATCAAACGCTTTTTCCTGTAAAAATTGATTATAGCGGTATTAGCTTATCAACTTCAGTTAATGAACATGTAAGTTTTATCTCTAATAAAAAAAATGAGCTGGAAGTATACTTAAGCTAAAACGCCCTTAATTAGCTTAGTAACCTGATTTATTTCTAAATTGTCTGTAGTGATTTTAATTTCAGCTTTTTCGTAGTAATAACTTCTTTCAAAAAGGTGTTTATTAATAAAATCTTTAAGATCATTATCTGATTTTAAATGAGAAATAATTGGACGCTTAGTTTTCCCATTCTTAAGTCTATTAATTAGTGAATTAACTGATGCTTTTAAATATATTGTTGTTGAATCTGGAGTATTGGTAATAATTTCAATATTAGATTCAAAACAAGGAGTACCTCCTCCCAACGAGATAACTTTTTTTTCTTTTTTTTGAGATAGAGTCTTTAAGTATTTATTCTCTAGGTTTCTAAAATAGACTTCATTATGATCATTAAAGATTTCTGAAATTTTTTTCTTTTCTCCTAATTCAATAAAATTATCTATGTCATAGAACTCATAA
>Ga0255768_10003420_pt1 | contig 15768 bp, 14 predicted proteins | sample 071ome_33_FD_179983 | JGI IMG/M metagenome (GOLD analysis project Ga0255768, IMG submission 179983) | Coastal salt marsh microbial communities from the Groves Creek Marsh, Skidaway Island, Georgia - 071412AT metaG (version 2) | ecosystem: Environmental > Aquatic > Marine > Intertidal zone >...
CTCAATTTCTGAAAACTGCGTGCCAGTTACTCTCAGGACCCGTCACGTTTAAAACAAAATTTAAAAGGACTTCCAGCATGGCCAAGATTTTTGAAGATAACTCCCTTTCTATTGGGCAAACACCACTAGTTCGTATTAATCGTATTGGTAGCGGAAACATTCTGGCAAAAATCGAAAGCCGTAATCCGGCTGGCAGTGTTAAATGCCGTATTGGTGCATCCATGATTTGGGAAGCTGAGAAAAGCGGCATACTAAAGCCAGGCATGGAACTGGTTGAGCCAACCAGTGGTAATACTGGTATTGCATTAGCGTTCGTTGCGGCATCACGCGGCTATAAACTGACGCTTACTATGCCAAATACCATGAGCATCGAACGTCGTAAAGTAATGAAAGCATTAGGCGCTGATATTGTTTTGACTGAAGGCGCTAAGGGAATGAAGGGCGCGGTTGCCAAAGCTGAAGAGCTTGTAGCTGAAGCACCAGATCAACGCATTTTACTTCAACAGTTTGAAAACCCGGCTAACCCGGCTATTCACGTTAAAACCACAGGCCCTGAAATCTGGAACGACACAGACGGTGACATCGATGTATTGGTTGCAGGTGTTGGTACAGGTGGAACTATCTCCGGTGTAAGTCGTTATATCAAGGAAACCGAAGTTAAGCAAATCACAACCGTAGCTGTTGAACCAACGTCTTCACCTCTGATTACGAATGCCTTGGCAGGTAAAGCGCCTGAACATGCGCCTCACAAAATTCAGGGCATCGGTGCCGGTTTCATTCCGGGCAACCTGGACTTGAGCTTGGTTGATCGAGCAGAAACGGTGTCTAATGAAGAAGCGATTGAAATGGCTAAACGCCTTATGAAAGAAGAAGGTATTATGGCTGGTATTTCATGCGGTGCTGCTATGGCAGCGGCCGAACGCCTTTCTCTTACTGACGAGTTCAAGGATAAAACCATTGTAGTTATCCTGCCGGATTCAGGTGAGCGTTACCTTTCTACCATCTTGTTTGATGGTATGTTCACAGAGAACGAAACAGTTCAGTAAGCAACCTTATTATCGGCCAATCAATCCTGGTTGGCCGAAACCTTACATACCAACTCACCCTGCCTGAACACCAACAACTCACCCTCTTCCATGGTATTCCATTCTTCGTCTTCAGTAAGTGGCTCTGTAGCAATGACTGTCACCACATCATTTGGCGTGGTTTCCGCACTGAAATCCACCTGCATTTCTACGTCTTTCAATTGAGCCAGGCCAAAAGGCGCTCGTCGAGTAATCCAGGACAGCTTGGTCGTACAATAGGCATAGAGATAGGTTGAGTCCGTCAGCAGCATATTAAATACGCCCAACGCCCTCAATTGATCAAGATAAGGTCGTAACTGATAAGCAAAATCACAACTAGTTGCCTGTTCAGGGCCAATCTGATTGATCTTTTCCATCAACCAACAAAAGGCATACTCGCTGTCGGTTTCGCCCACAGGCGTAAAGCGAGCACCACGTTCCTCCAAACCCAAGGAGTTAAAGTCTTTTAACTGGCCATTATGGGCATAACACCAATGCCGCCCCCATAATTCTCGTGAAAATGGGTGTGTATTCTGAAGGCTAATCCCTCCTGAATTTGCTTGTCGAATATGACTGATCACAATATGGCTTTTGATCGGATAATCTTTGATCAAGCAGGCCAATTCCGAATCACAGCAAGGCTGAGGATCAATGAAGGACCGAAAGCCTTTATCTTCATAAAAGCCGATACCCCAACCATCTTTATGAGGCCCTGTCCTTCCTCCCCGTTCCAATAAACCAGAGAAGCTGACACATATGTCGGTTGGTACATTGGCACTCATACCCAGCAGTTCACACACAAGCTACCTCTACCTTGTTCACGCAATCAAAATTACAACTGAAATAATAACGTCCCGATAGTCATATTAGTTAATCTAACGCAGCGAAATGACACTTTTGTTCAAGCCAGATACTAAAAAGGGCTCACAAGAGCCCTTTTTAATTCCAATGATAATATCCACAATCAGTTAAGAGTCTTTATCTTCCTGATTCTGTCTCATTGCCTCAGCATCAATCTCGGCCATAATTCGGTCAATATCCACTTCACCATCATCTGGCGCATTCAACTCATCCGCTGAAATATCTTCCAAAGCTGCCAGTTCATCCTGCATTGGTGGTTCAGGCTCTTCCTCATCTAGACCATCCAACGCAGCTTCAAGGGCATCTTGCCCGCCAGTATCCCCAGCAGTCTCTTCATTTAGCAGCTCTTCCAAGTCATCACTTTCAGATCCCAGATCTTCCATTAAAGAATCAAGATCTGTGTCCCCTTCAACGTTTTGCGCTTCAGACTCAAGATCTTTGGTCAACTCATCCAATTCAGAGTCAATGTCATCCAAATCATCAATGTCGAATTCTTCAGTGGTTTCTACAGAATCGTCAGTCTCAGCCAAAAGTTCATCGAGCGCCTGATCAATACTGTCGCCAAAATCATCGATTTCGGTATCCATCTCCGCATCGTCTGACTCGACCATATCAGCCGTTGAATCATCCTCTTCAATAAACTCATCTTCGATTTCGGCTGGTTCCGCTTCTATAGCTTCCTCGACAAGCTCATCAACTAAATCCTCTACAGCTGAATCTTCTGAAGATTCAACTGCATCCACCTCATCCATTAATTGATCGAGTTCACTCGTGTCAGTGGTCTCCTGAACAGCCTCCAACATATCAGCAACATCATCATCGCTAATATCAGACGTTCCTGGCAATTCAGATTCTGTATCAAAATCAATTTCTAACTCTGGTTCATCCGCCTCTTCATCCAACGTTGGAATTTCAGCTTCTTCCAAAACAGGAGGTTCCGTCTCTTCAGAGGCCTCTAGCAGTTCATCTGCTTCGCCCATCATATCTTCAATATCGGTTTCGGTTTCTTCCAATAAAGCGTCCAGTTCCTGATCAATAGATTCTTCAATGGACATTTCTTCGAGTTCAGGTGCTGACTCCACCTCTTCTAATTGTTCAGTAAATTCTTCAGTTGGGTCATCCATCATGTCATCGGCATCAAGGTCCATATCATTGCCAGACAATTCATCCAAAGCAGACACCAACTCATCCTGGTCTAGATCAGGCACTGAGTCTTCATTAACGCCCGAATTTTCAGCATCTTCAGGAACACCACCCATTTTCTCCAGCTCTTCTCGAACAGCATCCACTTGCTCACTTAGTTCCGGTGGTTCCTCAACAGACTCATTCAGCTCTCCGGTATCAAGCTCATTAAAGTCCTTCATATCATCATCAATAGCTTCAGCAGCGGCTTCTTCGTCTTTTATCTCGCCCTGAACTTTCTTGTGAGAACGCAGTTTGTAAACCAGGAATCCTAAAATTCCAGCAACCAACGCCAACACTGCTGCCATGATGATGACAAACATGCTGTCACCTTCCTCTTCAGGCTCAGGTTCTTTTTCTGGCATCTGTTCAGCAACGGTCGTTGTCTGCTCCGGCATCGACATCTTCTGCTCTTCAATCACCGGTTTAATGGTTTCGTCTAATTTAGGCTTCGGTGGAGGAGGAATAAAGCCTTCCGGATAATGCGGCAATAACACATCAAACGGTTTAGGTTTCAGCTTAAACTCTTTACCTGTTTCCAGGGTAAGACGTAAATCAAGACTGACTCGATAAGTTCCTTCTCCTTTAGTCGGTACCACCTGAACAACCCATTTTTGACCGTCCTGAGTCAATTGCATCTCTGCCGATGCAATCAGACTTGAATCATCAGGCGCTTTAACCTGAGCAATCACCTTGGTTTTCTCAAGGTCCAAGCCGGATAACAAAGGAACCGCTGACACATAACCTACAGATTCTTCACCCACACCATCGTAATCCACCTGATAGGCAAAAGGCTCAAGAACCTCTACTCGATGAGAACGCTGACGTTTAAAGGTCTTACCATCCACCAGCACACTAATCTCAAACTCCCCAGGACGTCTAAGATTACGAATCCTGTCATAGAAGGCATGCTGAAATTCGCCTTCGGCTTGAATCTCAAGAGCCTTCTGAATGCTCTTCCCGGCTTCATTAGTCAGTTGCAACGTACCATCTAGCAAAGAAAGAAATTCAGTTTCTTTGACTTGTCCATCCGCAGAATCAAACCAGGCATGAATATTAATTTCTTCACCCGAGAAGATGGTTGGAGGAATTTCTTCAAACTGCAACGTCAAATCAGAAACAACAGTGACACGGTTGTCTGGATCGGATTCCGCTTGCAATGACCACTCACCTTCATAAGGACGTTTAACTGTAATCAGGTCGTATTTTTCATCGGTATGCCAGGTAACATCCGGATCATTTGAATTTGCAGTAATTACTGACTCGTCTGGCGCGATTAATTGAGTGGCTTCACTACCCTCCTTACGGAAGATAAGCGCAGTAAATTCTTCGATACTGGAATCAATGAGGAATTTATTATCCTGTAGCGGAACTTCTTCACTGGGTACGGATTGATCAAATAGACGAACAAAGGCTTTTAACAACTCATCTGAGTTCTCAGCAACTGTGCTCATCCCTCCTGTACTCAAAGACAGTTGTTGAAGAAAGTCCTGATCGGCTTTATCTGACAATGCAATGGTATGCAGTTTCACACCGGCGTCAGCAAACTTGGGAACCAGTTCTTTAAGAATCCGTTCCTGTTCTTTTTTATTCACTTCCGGGTCTTTGTCGACATCCACCATGCCATCGGTTAGAAGAATAAAGAACGGTTCGTAATCCGCATTCAATCGATCCAGATCATAACCCGCGGTATTAACGGCATCACCGATGTTAGTGAACAAGCCAACGGATGAAACATCGTTCGACTTTTGTTTGGCTTCTTCTTTCCATGCGTCATCGATCACACGATGCTTAACCAACATATTGACGTACTGACCGAATGTCCAAACGCCCGACTTACTGTCTTTAGGCAGCAAATCCACCAACAAACGCATAGCAGGTGCACGCAGGTTATTAGGGTCCGTTTTTTTCATACTGCCTGAAATATCAATTATGGTTCTGATATCAGGTGTTCTTTGCTTGGTCGCAGACGCGGATGCTTGAGTGGCAGCTGCAACACCCTGCTCAACACGTTCAGTAGGATTATTTGTGGGAGGCGCTCCTGCCGAAGCATCTGAGGCTATCTCACTCGAAGCAGGAGCAACGGTTGCTCCTTCCTCAAGGGTATGGTTGTCTGCAACAGTCAGACCACTGATTAATGCCAACATCGCTGCTGCAATGTATTGATGAATCGAGCGCATGTAATCTCCCTTTTCGTTCCATAAGCAAATGCTTCAAAACTGTCTTCTCAAACAAAGTCCAAATACAGATTTAATGCTTATGTTCTACAGCGTTTATAAATTAGATAGAAATACTTTCTAGATTATCGGCAAAAAAAAACCTTTCCGTAGTTTTTTGGAAAGGTTTTTCATAAAAAAGATGCAATTAGCTGTCTTTCTTAAGAATAAAAGTCAGTAAACATGACATTCATCCAGTTTTTCGAATCACTAAGCAATGGAATCCAACACATTTCTTCCGCGCTCGGTAATATGCCAACGAACCCCTTTCTTACCACTCACAGCGCCAGCAAGATTTTTACTGACCAGCACGTTTAGCGTTTTACCCATAGAGGTCTCATCCACACTTGCTTCTCTACATAAGCCCTGGATTGAACGGAAAATAAAGCGGCCGCTCCCCAGAATCTTCAATGCTCGGGTCGACGCCACATCCAACTCTTCCTCGATGTCCATATTCACTTTAAGGTCTTCAGGCTCGACATCTTGCTCAGTTTCAGTATCAATCAATGGCAACAACTCTTTTTGAATCACTCTAAGGTCGTGTTGAATATGCTCTGAGCGTTCTTTAGCAAACTTTGCTTCTGTCAAAATACGATCCGAAACCGTCTGAACAAAGAAACGAGAGGCCAAACCAGCAATCAAACAAAAGCCGGTAAAAATAAGGACTTTGGAAGGATCGCCCTGACTTTCCAGAATAATTTCGCTGTTAAGCGCATCCAGAATGACCGGGACAAGGAAGGAAGCACCAACAGCCACAACCAGACAACGAGGCAAGGTTTGCTTATCAGGATCATTCTGGCTGTATAGGTAGTAGTTTATAAGACCAGCAAAGATACCAGCCAAGAGCATTACAAATACAAGGATGATGATGTGGTAAGTCATGCGTTTCAGTCCATTAAAGCGGTGAACTCATTGAGTTAATCTATTGATTTTTAGCTATAAGTTATAGCACTTTTAACGCTTACAGCCACGTTCAAGAGACACTTGGTAACAAAAAACACGCTTAAAACCAAAACTATTCCTGGCTTTCTTTCGCCTCGGCTGTGTCTTGTTTGCGACTACTTGATAATAACTTTCGACCAGCCACTGCAATTATTGAGCAAATTACCAAAGAAAAAGAAGCTGATATCACGAGATACGGCAACAGTTGATCAAAAAATTTCATTCCCTGAAAGGCAACATCAACCCCAAAAAACGGCATAGCAGGTACCCACAAGCTAACGCCAGATTCAAACTCTACTTTGGCCATGGTAAAGCAAACAAACACCACCAGGCTCATCAGAAACGCTTTAACAATTAAGTTATCAATCTTGCGTACCAAGATCCAAGTGGCAAGAGATACACCTAATGCACTGAACCAATAGAGCATCCAGGCGCCCGAGGTAAAGGAATCTGCGTTTGCAATCTGAGTAAAGAGGTTATCCATTTTTCACCTAGTTTGTGACTTTCTATACCGTTTAAACCAAGAATTATTTTACCCAGGCAATGATGTGATCTTCTAATGCTTCATCATCAACCCAGTCTTCAGGCAAAATCTTTCCTTTGAGAGACATGCCAGCAGCTGCCAACGCCGACTTCTTATTCTTGCCCTTGGTTTCATTAAGAAGCGGATGCCATTCGGGTAAATCCTTCCCTTCTTCCAAAAGTCTGTAAGCACACGTCTGCGGTAACCAATCAACAGGGATAAAGTCTGGTGATAATTTTAAGCAAGAGTCTACGTGCTTAAAACGATTCTTATAATCGCTGCACTCACAGGCTTTCATGTCATACATTCGACAAACAACATTGGTGTAATGGAGCTCACCTGTGTCTTCATCTTCTAATTTATGAAGACAACAGCGACCGCACTGATCACATAGGCTCTCCCACTGCTCTTTACTCATTTCTTTTAGAGGAACAGTTTTCCAGAAAGGTAGATCTGACATTGGCAACGACTCGCTAGAACTCATTAATCTGCTTGATTCGGATCATAGAGATCCAACAGATAATCTTCCTTCGGTGGCGGCATCTGAAGGTAATACCCCTTCTCTTCAATATCTTCGAGTACCTTCGGTGCTTCTACGCGTGACAACGTGGAATCCGGTTTAAGTGGCATATCCATTACATGTATTGGTTTACCAAACACCCCGAGTAAAGCCTCAGGTAGATCTTTAATACCTTTCAGCTTTTCGACGTACAAATACATCTCATCTCGCTTAGGACTTTTGTAAATGGAACACACTTTCATAAAAACTTCTCTCATTAAACTTGGTAATTCTTGTACACGAGCCTTCTGCAAAACACATCAACAGACGATCAACTCGCTGATAATTCTTCTGCCTGCTTAGCTAACAAAACATTCAAACTGTCCATTACCGACTCTTCAATTAAGTCACGACGCCAACCAATGATATCTTCTGGCCACTCGACGATTTCCTGATAACGAAATGCTTTATTGACCAGATATTGGAACTGTTTCTTACGAGCAAGAACGGCTGGATCAAGGTTTAAACCTGCTGCGAGCTGCTTTACCGGTTTATATACTGCTTCCAGCCAACTTTTAGCTTCTTTCGGTAACAGCTGATAACGTTCTGGCAACTGGGAATCATCGATCGCCATCGCGCCCTTAACCAATTCACCTATTAACACACCGTAATTTCGAATAATGCCTTTAGGAACCGCTAGTTGATCCAACACTACCCGATTAGTGGCTTTTCTTAATGCTATTTCCACAATTTGAGCGTCAGCTAGAATACGCCCTTTAGGGATGTTCTTTTCTGCCGCCAGACGCTCTCTCCAAATAGCCAAAGCCCTTACAACGGCTAATGCTCGACTGTTTAATCGACCCGTACCTTTAACCCGCTGAAATGCCAAATCGCCTTCCATCTCATAAAGCGCTCTGGATCGATCCACCAGCTGTTGGCTGTCTTCCATCAGCCAATTCAGTCGGTCTTTCTCGATAAGCTGGGCTTCAAGATGTTCCCAGGCGTGAGCAAGATAGATCACATCTTCTGCGGCGTATTGAATCTGCTGTTCGGATAAAGGTCGAACTAACCAATCGGATTGCGTTTCATCCTTGCCTATCTCGACCTCAAGAATAGTAGCGATCATCTTTTGATAACCCACCGTCTGCCCCAGATTCAGAAGAGCTAATGCCAATTGGGTATCACACATATTTTTCAACCAAGCGCCCGTCGCCTGATACAAAACCCCCACATCTTCAGCTGCACTGTGCAGTACTTTCATGCAATCCGCCGTCATTAAGTCAGCCATAATCGATAGATCCAGAGAGGAACTAGGATCAACCAGCCAGACGTCCTGACCATCAAATATTTGAATCAAGGCAGGGATTGCACGATAAGTATCACGACGAACAAATTCAGTATCCAGAGCCACCCATTTCAGATTCATCCACTGATTGACCAGACGATGTAATTCTTCATTGTCAGAGACAAAATGAACGGGATGAGAAACAAGAGAACTAAGATCCATGGTGCTTCCTGGAAAGTTTCGTTCGATGGTGAATTAGGGCTCGATACTAAACGACTGACGTGAAGAAAAAGCCTGTTTTAGGGTATTGCCAGAAATGGCTTCGAGTTCACCACCAGAAGGTAATCCCGCTGCCAGTCGAGTCACAACCAAATCATCATTTACTAACTGATCAGCGATATAGTGGGCCGTAGCATCACTTTCAACCGACGTACCGAACGCTAAAATAACTTCTTTAACCTGCTTATCGCGGATTAACTGAAACAATTTATCCAGACCCAATTCAACCGGCCCAACCCCATCAATAGGTGATAGGCGCCCCATCATTACAAAGTAACGACCGTCATAGTCAGCCGCTAATTCCATAACATCCACATCCGCCGGATTCTCAACCACACATATCTGCGCAATATTCCGCTCTGTATTGCTGCAAATTGAACATTCCGACTGTTCAGTAAAATTCTGACAAGTATTGCAGTTGTTGATTTTATCCATTGCATCTGAAAGCGCTTGAGCCAACTTCAAACCGCCTTTTCTGTCGGATTGAAGGAGATGCAAAGCCATTCGACGTGCAGATCTAGGCCCGACAGAAGGCAGTACACGAAGGCGATCAATCAGGGAATTTAACAGAGGGCTACTCATTAACCGGAGATTCTCTTACAACAATGGCAAACAGTTAATACTGGAAAATTAAATCCGCTATTAACGCGCAAAGGCCAGACTAAACTAGCCCGGCCTTTTAACGAAATAACAACGCTGGATTAGAACGGCATTTTAAAGCCAGGAGGCATGCCCATTCCTGACGTCAAACCACCCATTTTATCCTGGCTGTTTTGCTCAATACGACGAACCGCATCATTCACTGCAGCCGCAACTAGATCTTCAATCATTTCACGATCATCATCGTCAGCAATCAAACTTGGATCAATAGTGACAGACTTAACATCGTGGCGGCCATTCATCACCATTTTCACCATGCCTGCACCCGCTTCACCGGTTACTTCAGCATTGGCAATTTCTTCTTGGGCTTTTTGAAGCTGCTCTTGCATTTTTTGAGCTTGCTTCATCAGATTTCCCATACCACCTTTCATAATAATCACTACCCTTATTTAATTCGTTAAATAAACTTTCGAAACTGTTGTTAATTATGGGTCCATATTCAGTAGATACAACCCATCAGTTCGCTTTACCTATCAATCAATAGGTTCAATTGTATCTTCTAAAACCTGACCGCCAAAGCTTGTTTTCCAAAACACCACATTATTATCTTCATGAAAGGTATTAATCGCCAACTGAAGACGCTCGGCTTTTTTACGAATACGATATTCTGCTGGGGACTCTGACTGCAAAACACCGGGTTCAACAGTCACGTTCAATTCCTTACCCAACACGTTTGAAAGCGCCTGACCTAAGGTCGCCTTCCGCTCATTGTTAAGGAAGGTTTCCATATCCTGAGTAAGAATAAAATGCCAACTATCCGAATTGCGCTCTACAGGCACCATATTGGCAGCCAGATTGGCAGTAAAGCGATCAAGATCCAAACGACTCTCAATCAACAGCCAGTCACTTGTAGCATCTACTGGGGTGCTTTGATCTTCCAGAACAGATTCATCAATACCCTCACTGGCGTTAGAAATAGATTCCGAAGCGACAGCTGGCTGGTCTTGCACTTCTGCAGAAGCCGTTTGTTCAGGCTGAACGGATTCACTCTGGACAGGTGCGGCCTGAATGGAATCAGCCGAAACCAACGAAGGGGTCGCTACATCATCCTGTGACTTTTTTACACTTGCTTCTGCCCCCTGTGGAGCAGAAGGCTGATCATAATCAAAGGGAGGTTCATCAATCGGTGGCGCACTCTGGCTTGCAGGATCAGTTTGGCTCACTGACTCAGCCTGATTTACAGCCACTGAAGGTTCATTAACAGGATTTGGCTGCAATTCTGGAACTGCCTGAGGCGCTTGTTGCTGACTCACTTGAGATTGAGGGTCCTGGGCAGTTGGATTCATCACTGCAGCAGGCACAGAGGATGACGCTACTGGCGTTGTATTTGGCATTGCAGATGTAGGCACCGCCAAATTTTGCCCCGGACGCTTAATTTGGAAAGCCAGTATACGTAGCAACGTCATTTCCAAAGCGGCACGCTGATCAGCCGCTGCGGCCATATCCTTACGGGATGCCAAAGCAATTTGATAAAACAGATGTACATCGTGAGGCTGTATCGATTGAGCCATACCAAGAATGTATTCCTGATCTCCCTGGCTGTTATCAATTGCTGCAGGCACCATCTGCGCCACACCAATACGGTGAAGCACAGCAATTAATTCATCCAGAATCCCACCGAAATCCGGCGCATGGTCGGAAGCTCGGGCAATCTCATCCAACACCATCGAAGCATCTTGTTTGGCCAAGGCTTCCAGTATATGAAGCACATAGGCACGATCAACCGTACCTAGCATATTGCGTACATCGGCCTCTAATACAGACTCATTGCCAAACGCAATGGACTGATCGGTCAAGCTCAAAGCATCACGCATACTGCCATCGGCCGATTTTGCCAAAAGCCAAAGAGCAGGCTCTTCAAAAGGCACGTCTTCTTGTTCCAAAACGTATTTCAAGTGATTAACAATACGTTCTGGCGACATGTTTTTAAGATTGAACTGCAAACAACGTGACAATACGGTCACAGGCAATTTCTGAGGATCAGTCGTTGCCAGTAGAAACTTCACATGCTCTGGTGGCTCTTCCAGAGTTTTCAGCAGCGCGTTGAAACTGCTGGTACTGAGCATGTGCACCTCATCGATGATGTATACCTTGAAGCGACCACGACTTGGTGAATATTGAACGTTTTCAAGAAGTTCTCGGGTGTCTTCAACTTTGGTTCTGGAAGCCGCATCCACCTCAATCAGATCAACAAATCGACCCTCAGCAATTTCAGTACAGGCAGAACACACACCACATGGATTCGGGCCAACACCCTCCTCACAGTTCAAACTCTTGGCGAAGATACGTGCGACCGTGGTTTTACCCACTCCACGCGTTCCCGTAAACAAATAAGCATGATGAAGTCGATCATGACTCAAAGCGTTTGTTAATGCTTTAAGCACATGCTCTTGGCCTACCATTTCGGTAAAGGTTTGGGGACGCCAGCGTCGAGCTAGAACGTGGTAACTCATGGAAAGTCTCTGGAATAAAAATCAAGGCGTTAATGCTACCGAACAATGCCCTAACAATACAAGGAAGAAGGCGATAAGAAGTCCTCTCAATCGCCACTTATCTGAATTAAATTGATACTCAATCGACTATCAATCGGTCTTTCTATACTCAAGTCGTTACTTGCTGATTCAAATTACTTTCTAATTCAAATTACGTACTGGTCAAGATGTAGAAGGCGGATAGTATGCAGTTCCTCCCTAAACCACTCTTCCAACAGCTTTGGATTCTCTGCTTCACCTTGGTTCTATCCTCTACCAGCCATGCCATACGGGGTGGTCAACTTGTCTCTGATCTGAGTTCAGAAAGCCCACATCAGGGCAGAATTGGATTAATCGCCGAGCTGATCGTTTCGATACAGAAAGAACCTGCAGCTCACAGAGGCACCAATCATTTTCAACATAAGTGCAGCGGTCTATTAATTAAATCCGGTTTAATCATCACAGCTGCCCATTGTTTTGATGATAAGGATTTCAATATCAAGGTAACCTCGGAGGCCATTGAGTTTTTACCAAAGCGCATTGGGCTCCATAAACGCTACGAACGACAGGAATTATACGATGACTATTGGAAATTCTTGTACGACATTCAACTACACAATGATTATGCACTCATTGAAATAGAACCCATTTCAAACATATCCGCCCTGATCAACTACTTAACTATCCATATTCAGAATCAGGATACGCTGGAGAAAAGCCATGCACTTTATGTATTGGGTTTTGGCCAAACCGCGAATATTTTTGGTATGGGCGAAGGCGAAGGGCAGCTAAGAATTACCGGCCCTTTATCTGCCCAGTTGAGATCAAAAAATCGAGTAGAAATAAAAGACAATGTGAGAGGGGCCTGCCAGGGGGATTCTGGTGGTCCTCTGATTAAATTCCATCAAGACAACATTGAGCTTATCGGTACGGTTAGCCAGGGCGACTGCAATACCTTCTCAAGATACCAGTTGATCACAAAAAACAGCCTCAAAAAATCAAATTTCAGATGGTTTAAAAGCTCACCTTAATTTCAAGTTATGCCAGCTCAAGTTATACCAGCTCACCGACCATCCTCTAAAGACTTGTAAACAAGCGTTCTATCGATCTTCTCTTTGATAAGAATTCAAACTAACGGCCTGAAATAACACACCTAAAATTAATGTAAGAGTTTGTAACAAATAAATTAAAGGGGGATTTCATCAATGGACACCAAACACTACAACAAAAGCCTGCGAACGCGTTTAATAGCAGTGCCCTTCTGCCTTATTTCAACGGTTCTGTTTGCTGAACCACCTGAATTTGTAAAAGGAGAAATTCTGGTATCAGGCTCCCCTGATGAACATCCCTCCTTGAACGTCACTCGTTACTATCCATTGTCTGATATGAGCCTAATATCGGTTCAACCCGGACAAGAGCAAGCCCGCGTTAATCATTTGAAATCCAAAGGCAAACAGGCCGCACTCAACCTCAAAGCCTCCAAGTTCTTTACCAGTAACGATCCTATTTCAGGTTTTCAATGGCACTTCGATTCAATTAACCTAACTCAAGCTCATGCCGTCACCAAAGGTGCAGGGGCAACGGTTGCGGTTCTGGATACCGGGTTCAACGCAGCGGGTGAAGACAGCGTCACCTGCCTGGTATCCGGCCAGGACATAGTTAACAACGATGCAGATCCAACCGATGGTGATGGTCACGGCACTCATGTAGCAGGCACAGTTGCCCAGACCACGGATAACGGTGTTGGCGTTGCTGGTGTTGCTCCTGAAAGCTGCATTATGGCTGTCAAAGTGTTGGATGACTCCGGTAGCGGCAGTTTTATTGATATCGCTGAAGGCATTCGTTGGGCTGCTGATAACGGTGCCCATGTCATCAATATGAGCTTAGGCGTTGCCGCTAATTATCGTATAACCAATGACAGCGTGGTAGATCCAGCCCTCGATTACGCCTACAATCAGGGCGTTACTGTAATCGCCGCAGCAGGCAATGATGGCTATCGGAGAAACGTAAGCTACCCGGCCATTTACCCAACGGTAATTGCGGTAGGTGCGACAGATTATCGCAATCAGAAAACCCGTTACTCAAACTTCGGAAACGGTCTGGATATTATGGCGCCCGGCGGAGACACCGGAGCCGATCGAAACTCTGATGGATATGCTGATGGTGTTCTGCAAGAAACCTTTGACAGTTCCGGTTTCAGCTACTGGTTTTTTCAGGGAACCTCTATGGCCTCGCCTCATGCAGCTGGCGTAGCCGCTCTATTAATCTCTGCGGGTACAGCAACTCAACCAGACGATGTCAGGAGCGCACTGCAATCTACTGCGCTTGATCTTGGAAATTCAGGGTTTGATAAATCTTATGGACATGGGTTGATACAAGCCGATATGGCATTGACCTGGACAGCCACTGAACCGCCTACAGAACCACCAACAGAACCACCGTCAGAATGTACTGATGCCGATGGTGATGGGGTCTGTTATGAAGAGGGAGATTGTGACGACAACAATGCCAATATCTATCCGGGCTTTAATGAAAAAGGCAGACGCAGATCTGACGATTTAGATAACGATTGCAATGGCATAATTGACGGCTAACTACGATCACTTTGTTAACCTCTCACGCTTGGTAGTTGTATACCATACAGCTGCCAAGCTTGGGAACCTCTGGATAATCCTCAAATAAATCAACCCCTTCCGAAAGATAGGCTATAGTACTCTTTGCATAAACAGCAATCTTGGTATAAATAGCCGAATTCCATGGTTTGCTTTCTTGAGTTGCATAATTTTTTAAAAACGGAGTGCAATCAAAAAGACAAATCGATCGTTTAGAGTCATAGGAATCATTATTTCCCCCGGCTATACCAACTATTAGCCATAAACATTACATGCTTTCTAAATTGAAGGAGCACACATGAAAGATACTAAAGCACTAATGAACACAGCAATCGCAGGCGCACTTGCATTAGGTATGGCTGCAGCTTCAGGCACAGCTATGGCCGGTAAACCAGGCTTCGAAAAATGTCAGGGCGTTGTAAAAGCTGGCATGAACGACTGTGGTACAAGCAAGCATAGCTGTGCAGGCCAAGCAGCGACAGACAACGATCCTGAAGAGTGGATCTACGTACCTGAAGGTACTTGTAATAAGATTACTGGTGGTAAAGTTAAGTAATTAACTTTTCTGGAGAGTTTCCGTCGGAAGCTCTTCCATTCAGCCGTCATTAAAAATTCCAAAAAACTCGCATTAACAGAACATAATATCTCAAGCGATGTTCATCACTTCCAATTAATTCATACCCTACTGATTCATGTCCAATACTCCCAAACACTCAGTTAATTCAAAAATACCTTCCATTTCCGGTGCAGGTCTTGGATTACGATCCAGTCACTATCAAGAAATTTTTGACACCAAGCCCAATGTACCCTGGTTTGAATTACTCAGTGATAACTACATGGCAGATGGAGGATTACCGATACTGAAAGCCGAGCAAATAAGAGAAAACTATCCTGTTACTCTTCACGGCGTTGGAATGTCTCTGGGTTCAACCGATCCACTAAACATGGATTACCTCGCTCGCTTGAAGCAACTGATTGATCGCCTCCAACCTACTTATGTTTCCGATCACATTGCATGGGTATCAGTGGATGGAAAATATACGCACGATCTTCTTCCTCTACCTTATACGGAAGAAGCGCTTACTGTTTTGTGCAATAACATCGACCAGGCCCAGGAGTTTCTGGGACGAACATTATTAATAGAAAATCCCTCCTCATACCTAACCTTCAACGA
>Ga0255768_10003428_pt1 | contig 15749 bp, 13 predicted proteins | sample 071ome_33_FD_179983 | JGI IMG/M metagenome (GOLD analysis project Ga0255768, IMG submission 179983) | Coastal salt marsh microbial communities from the Groves Creek Marsh, Skidaway Island, Georgia - 071412AT metaG (version 2) | ecosystem: Environmental > Aquatic > Marine > Intertidal zone >...
TGCAGAGGATGCTGATCCCATCGCTCAGAGCGTCGTCCAAAACAACCTGCCGCCCATTCTGGGGGTGTTCGAAAAGATGAATAGCGAAGAAGGGTTTCATCTCGTCGATGTTTCGGATTTCTTCTCAAAAGACTCCCCTGGGTTTAATGCAGTAGGAGAAACCGAGAAGAAGAATTATAAGATAGGGTCTCTAGACAGTAAGCGCTCGTTTATCGACCGCGTGAAGAGCTTTCCGCGCAATACAGAAATCACACATACCCTCACCTATCCGGCTGCAGCTGCTCCACGTTCAAACCGAAGCGAAACGCTGAGTTTTCAGCTCAATCATTCGATCATCGCCTTACCCGAAAAACCAATGAAATCGAGAACGGTTGATCACCGCGTAGGATGGTTTTCACTCGAACAATACAACTACTCTTCTGAAGCACTGAAGTCAGACAATTACCGCATAGCCTCTCGATGGAAACTAGAGCCGAAAGACAAAGAAGCCTATGCACGAGGCGAACTGGTAGAACCCATTCAACCGATTGTCTTTTATCTCGACCCGGCCACGCCTATGAAATGGCGACCCTATTTCAAAAAGGGTATAGAAGATTGGAAGGGACCTTTTGAAAAGGCCGGATTTAAAAACGCCATAGTAGCAAAAGACCCTCCGACAAAAGAAGAAGATCCTGATTTTAGTCCCGAGGATGTGCGTTTTTCTGTCGTGCGCTATGTGGCCTCAACGACAAGAAATGCGACAGGACCAAGCGTTAAAGATCCGCGCAGCGGAGAAATCATCGAAAGCGATGTGATTTGGTATCACAATCATTTGCGCTCGTACCGCAATCGTTACCTCCTAGAAACCGGAGCTGCGAATGAGAAAGCGCGCACGCTGAATACGCCTGAAGAAGAGATTGGTGAAATGATGCGTCGTGTCATCGCTCATGAGGTAGGGCATGCATTAGGACTTCCTCACAATATGAAGGCCAGCTCGGCCTACCCGGTGGACTCATTGCGCTCAGGAAGTTTCACCCAGAAAATGGGAATCGCTGCGACCATCATGGACTATGCGCGCTACAATTATATCGCCCAACCCGGAGACAAGAATATTCGATTCGTTCGCCAAATGGGGCCCTACGACGATTATGCGATTGAGTGGGGCTACCGCTACTTCGAATCAGATGCAGCAGAGAAGAAATGGTTAAAAGACTTTGTTGACACCCACAGTCTAAACCCGATATACCAATTTGGGTCAGGAGGGAACGACCCCAACGCGCAAACAGAAAATATTGGAGACGACCCCATCAAAGCCACGGCATATGGGCTGAGTAATCTAAAAATTGTTGCAAAAAATTTAGAAGAGTGGACCACCCAAGACGGGCAAACCTTTGACGATCTTCAAGAACTCTACATGGAGCTTATTGGTGTGTACCGCCGTTATATCTATCATGTGGTCGCTTTAATTGGAGGGGTAAACGAAACGCGGATAGTAAAGGGACAAGAAGCTATTCCGTATTACAATGTTTCAGTTCAAAAACAACGAGAAGCCCTCGCCTCTTTAGAACAAAACCTATGGAAAACACAAACATGGCTGTTTGAGCCAGAGCTGATTTCTAGGTTTGTGAATGAGGGACATCTCGATCTTATCGCGAACCTGCAAAAGGCTGCACTCTACCGCATTCTGAATCAAGAACGCCTGAATACCATGCTGTCTACACAACTTACTGTAATGGGGCAGGGCCTAGAGCCGTCAGAGCTCATCGCTTCATTGGCATCTTCGATTGTCCTCAATAAAAAACAACCCGACCTGCTAGAGCGTCAGCTTCAGATTGCCTTTATAGAGCGTTCTAAAGAGTTGCTTGAAGACGAAAAGACCCACAGCGATATACGGGCAGCCCTAAACCAGACGAATCAAAACATCGAACGTTGGCTACGAAAACAGAAAAACGCATCTTCTGAAACACTTAAGAATCATTTCAGATTTGCACATGCAATGCTAGAAGAAAAGTAGGCTACTTCTTGGCCTGTTTGTACCAGGTCTGAGTGCGTCCTAAAAGGGAAATTCCGAGATAGCCTCGCACGTTTAGCGTGGTCGGATCTTCTAAAGTTAGGGTGCAAGAATACTGCTTTCCGTTTGCAGGATCTAATATCTTTCCATCGGTCCAGGCGTCACCATCCCATTCGAGTCCTTCGATAATGGTCAACCCTTCGATGGGCTGATTCTTTTTAGCTCCCTTGCACTCAACACACAGTTTACCTTGATCCTCTTCAAGCAGCAGTCTTGAAATTTGTCCGTACAGTTTTCCGTTCTCCACATAAACGGTAATCTCTGACTTGCGCTGATTGGTGACATCATCAACAGAAACCCAATTTCCTTCAAAATCACTTTTTGATACGCTTTGGGCTCCAAGGGGTAGCGCACAGAGCAGCACAATTGCAGTTATGACAATTCTCTTCATATCTCTTTTATTTCAGCAGTTGATTTAAGGTGTTCATCACAATGGGCTCCATCACCTTGTATCCTTCCTCATTCGGATGGACCGGATCGTAGCCCCACTCAGGTTTCAGCCCCTTCTTATCGTCTACCATCGGGTTGTAGTAATCGACATAAGGCACCTGATAGTGCTCAGCCATTTCCCGAAGCATGCGATTGAGCTCGATAACACGCTCTGTCGGCGTAATTCGTTGTCTCCATGGGAATGAATTCGCCGGTAAAACGGAGCACAGTACTGGAGTGATCTCATTGGCGAGAGACAGCTGTACCATACTTTCGAGATTCTTTGCAATATCTTCTAATGAAATCGGTCCGGTGTTCTCAGCAATGTCGTTGATTCCGGCAAGGATGACAACCGCCTTAGGATTGAGATCAATCACGTCTTGCCTGAATCTTAGCAACATTTGAGGAGTGGTTTGTCCGCCAATTCCTCGATTGATGAATTGATTGCGGCTGAAAAATTCGGGGCGCATTGAAATCCATCCTTGTGTGATTGAATTGCCCATAAACACCACCGAAGTTTGGTTGGTAATTTGCATGAGCGAGTCATTTTTGGCCTTAAAATATTCCATTGCAGGCCAGTCTTGGGCCTGAAGGGGTGCGGCAGCGAAAAAAAGTGCTACAAAAGCGAAAGCTATCCTCTTATTCATACATATTGGTTTGATCAAGCTTACATAAATCGCACATAAGCTCTGAAATTTTATCGGTCACATCTTCGATATAACGTTGGCCCTTTTCAGCAGTAGATCGACGTGGATCCCCTATACCAGTATCGGCACTTACTGCAGACCATTTACGCTCTGCCCACGCCCAACGTTCTCGAATGGCTTTGACTTTGTGCTTACGCTCAGCACCATCTCCGGCTTCTTCTAGTGGCAGCACTAAATCAGGATGAAGGTGCATCATGATCGAGGTCTCCATTTCATCGGCATGGTCACCCTCCTTTTCAAAGTAGAGACGCTTGTCGAGCATTTGAAACCAACTGCAGGTGACTAACATCATCTCAGGAAATAGCAGGCCAAGCTCTCGTAACATGGTCTTAAAATCGTTTCCACCGTGGCTGTTAAAGACAAGAAGTTTCTTAACTCCTTGACGATCTAAAACGGTGATCAGGTCTTTTAAGATGGCAAATTGAGTGCTAGGGTTTAGATTCATGTCGAGGTAAATATCACTCTGACCGGTATTGACTCCGTAAGGCATGGTCGGTAAAACCACAAAATTGGCCCCTTTGGTGTGCGCTTTTTCTCCGGCTATTCGCAATAAACCATCGGCCTCGTACACATCGGTTCCGTAGGGTAAATGATAATTATGAGCTTCTACGGCACCCCAACCTAAGATAGCGAGCTCAAAACGGTGCGTTTTGAGCCGCTTCCAGTTACTCTCTTTCAGATCAAATAGAGAAGCGTTGGTCATCGATTAGAAACTTCGGTAATCGCCACTCAAATACTGGTTGGCCTCTTCTTCTTCAAAAGCCGAGGCCTGCTTATTGTAGTGGAGGGTTTTACCCGGGAACCTTCCTGCAATGACCCCTAATAAAATGGTCTCTGTAAGTCGGGCAGAATAATCAAATGGCGCTGAAGTTTTTGCTGTTCCTAGACAAGCGTTTATGAATTGATGGTAGTGTTTAGGCGATTCAGCCGCGTAATCTCGTACGGGCTCTCCCATAATGCCATCGGTATCGTAATCTGCTATGGTGTACTCTGCATAGGCCCCATCTACAATCAGTTTAGGAAGTTGCTGAAAGTGAGGTAACAACAAACGCTGACCGTTCTCACCAATGAACATAGCGCCTTGATCAGGCAATACATCTCCATTAGGCAATACCAATTCGTCGGTAATCACTGGACCCTCAACGCCATCAAACCATACCCACTCAAATTCAGGAGTCGTATAGGCAGTACCCTCGAAGGTATAATGAACCTCGTTACGCTCGGGATAACCGTATCCGTTTGACTCACGGCAATAGGTAGTGATGGTATCCGGAACATCAATATCTAACGCATTGTAAGGGGTATCAAAAATGTGAACACCCATATCGCCAAGTGTTGCACAGCCGTAATCCATTAATTTTCTCCAGTTCATAGGATGGTAGTAACCGTCTCTATAGGGACGCTCTGACGAGGTTCCTAACCATAAGTTCCAATCCAATCGTTCAGGGACAGCGTCTGCTCCTTCTGGAACGGGGCCGTCGTATCCCCAATTCTTATTCGACCAGGCGATGACTTTACTCACTTTTCCGATAATTCCCTTGCGAATCAATAAGGTGGCGAGTTTGTAATCGTAGAAAGAGTGTACTTGAATTCCCATCTGTGTAATGAGGCCTTTTTCGTTTGCAACGCGGCGCATTTCACGCGATTCAGACACATAGTGTGTCAGAGGTTTCTGACAGTACACAGGTTTATCGTATTCCATGGCCAACAAAGAGGCCGGAGCATGGGTGTGATCAGGTGTTGAAACTACGACAGCGTCAACCTGGTCAGCAAACTGTTCCATCATGGTTCTGTAATCGGCAAACACCTGTGCATCTGGGAAGAGGGCATGTGCGGCCTTTAAGTGTTCGCTGTCTACGTCGCATAAGGCGGCAACCTTTACCTGCGGATGCGAGGCAATAGCCTCAAGATCTGCCATCCCCATATTTCCGACGCCAACATGAGCGGTTCGAATCATTTTTGGTGCAGAAGAACCGCACGACCAAATCGATAGCGGTAGAGCTGTTGCTCCTGCCGCTAGCGTCATCGTTTTTAAAAATTCTCTTTTTTTCATCGTTATAATTCTTTGATTTTGATAGTTCTAAACCAGAGTGAGCTACCGTGATCTTGAAGCCCAATAAAACCTTTCTTGAACTTCCCGTAATCAGTAGCTAATCCCCATTTTCCGTTTGATTTTTTCGCATTCCAGTCTTCAGACCAAGGAACAAAACTTAGCAACAACTCTCCATTTAACCAATGCTCAACACGTTCAGGAGTAAAGACGATTTTTGACGAATTCCACTCTCCTGCTGGATTCAGGTGCTTCTTTTCAGGGTCTGGAGTATACATCGCATAATCGGCCCCTGTGGATTGCAAGGGCTGCAATTTTTCAGGGTTTTCAGTTACTCCAATGCTGCGATTGTACCCTTCAATATCATGGAAGTCGGTGTAGTGAAGATCGTCGATCAATTGGTATTCAGGAGACACTTCAGGAATTCCCGAATAGCCTTCTTGTACGTGATAGAAGATTCCACTGTTTCCTCCAGGAGGGATCTTCCATTCTAGATAGAGTTCGAAATTCTCAAATTCTTTTGCCGCATAAATCAGATCGCGACTGCCTTTGTAGTCGTAATCCTCTTCTTTCACCATTTCAGTGCTAAAGGTGAGCTCTCCGTCGACAATCCCCCATCCCGGAGGCAAGCGATCGCCGTTGTAGGCACGCCATCCGTCAAGACTAGATCCGTCAAAAAGGGTGATCCACTCTGAAGTCGCTTCGGCCTCATTACTTTTTTCTGCAGCAGGTCCGCATGAGAGCAAGAGCAGGGTGGCACATCCGAATGCTAAAATATTTCTCATAGTTTAAAGTTCAGTGAGTTGAATATTACGCCATTTTACTTTGATACCGCCTCCGTCGTGAATTTGAAGGGCAATACCACCTTTTCCATCGCCTATCTTTTCATCAGTCAGGCTGACCATCTCATGGCCGTTTAAAAAGGTGGTTACTGTATCCCCATTGCAGATAATACGCATGTGATTCCACTCTCCCATCTTGAGGTAGGCGTCCTTTTCTTTTTCTGGCTTAATAAGCCATCCCCGTCCGTACGACTCGTAAATTCCACCGGTGTCGTGATCGGGCGGAGCTACCTCAACTTGCCATCCGCTTACAACAGTACCTTCAACCGTTGATCTGAAAAAGACTCCGCTATTACCGTCTGCCTCTTGTAAAAACTCTAACTCGAGCACAAAATCATCGTAATAGGCGTCGGTAGAGAGGTAGCCATAGGCCTTGTCTGGCCCACTTTCGCATACTAAAAGTCCGTCTTCTACATACCATTTCTCGGTGCCGTTAATGGTCCATCCGTCGAGGTTTTTACCGTTGAACAATGAGACTTGGGCCGACATTCCGACCGTCGCACAGGCCAATAAACTGAGTAAAAGGTGTTTCATTGAAATTGAATTATAGTTTGATATAGATTTTCTTCTTAAAAAGGTACCAGGTTGGCAATCCGATCACCCCTACGTAGAGAAGCGCATAGACTAGTGAGGCCAGTTTAGCGGCAATTCCCCAACTAGTTAAGGCCCCAACAAAGAGTTTACTGATCGAAAACCCTAGAAAGAAGTCGCTGTAAAAGATTGAAATAAGCACGCTCGATAGTGCATACGATACGATAGGATTTTTGCCAAAGGCTTCTGCTAATTTGATAGAACGTCCTGCTTTATTTTGATCAAAGAGTAAACTACACAGTACCCAGCCTTGAAGAGATACCCCCGCCGTTACCAACACAAACGAGCTAGACCACAAGGCCTTATTGATAGGGAACAAATACCCCAATAGATAACCCGCACCTAATAAGAGAGCTCCCAGCCTCATCATGCGAAACAAGTTGGTCGTCTGTTCTTCGTTTTTTAAATAGAGATGTGCGGCGGTCATTCCAAGTAAGGTCGTGCATACAGCACCAACGGTGCTTAATAAGCCCTCAGGGTCCCAGGTTTTCTGATAAAGCACCCCAGGCAAAAGGAGATTGTCTAGGTAGTTTGCCCAGTTTGCCATTGGTTTTGAAAGGTCTGGCATTCCTACCCCCGGAACAGGAACGAATACCATGATTACCGTATACAACGCAAGCAACCCAAGCGCTAGGCGTAATTGATCTGAACGCTTGGTGAACAGATAGATACTCGCGCAAATAAAATATACCGTAGCAATACGGGGCAATACGCCAACAAAACGAACATGACCTAAATCAAAATCGGGCCATATCCATAAAAAGATTCCAACCGCATAAATCTTAAGGCTTCTGAAAAAGATTTTTCTAAAGGAGGCTCCCAAAGCATGCTCTTCGATACGCTTGTGCATTGACAATACAATCGAAACCCCAACAATGAAAAGAAAGCTCGGAAAGACCATATCGGTGGGTGTGATTCCGTTCCATTCGGCGTGTAATAAGGGAGCATAGACAGCACTCCAGCTGCCCGGACTATTGACCACGATCATTAACATGATCGTCAATCCCCTTAAGATATCCACCGACAAGACTCTTGCGTTTGTAGACATGGTTTAATGGTTTTTCTGGGGTATCTTTAAGTAATCCTTAAAAATTGCTATTAATATTATGAAAAATGAACTCGGTATCCTAAAAAAGGTTGGGCTTGGAATCGTTTTCACACTATTCTGGAGTGTTTCAGTAACTGCTCAGTCCAATCGACTTTTTACCATCAAAGGAGAGGTCTACGATGCACAAACCAATGAGGTACTTTCGTTGGCTTCAATTCGTCTCGAAGGCACCTCGTATACCACCGTCAGCAATGACGACGGGGTATTCAGTATTAAGTACAATGAAAACGAGAATCCCACGCATCTCGTTGTTTCTTATTTAGGGTATAGAACAGCACGCATCGCTCTAGGTGAGAACGACAGTCGTAAAGAAACCTTGAGGGTCGGATTAATTAGCGATTCAATCCGCCTTGAAGGAGTAGATGTGAAAAATAGCGAAGATGCCAAAGCGATCGTCTTAAAAATGCTGGACACTTACGACAAACAAAAGCCCTTTCAGTCTAAGACCGCTGTCTCTTTTTTTAGAGAACGCATCAATCGCCGCAACCGAAATCTCTCGATTACCGAGGCTGTAATTGAAATCCAGAAAGACCATATGAGAGAAGGACTCAATGGGGCCTACGTTATCGAGTCTAGAAAACGGAACGACTACAAACCTCTTGATACCATTGCCTTAAAATTACAGGGCGGACCCTACAACCTCCTCTATCTTGATTTACTGAGCCATCGCAACGACATCTTAGACGACGAGAGCATCGATAAGTATAACTTCAGGCTGGATGGCACAGTGCGTTACGACGACCAAGACGTTTTCATCATCCACTTTGAGCAGAGAGAAGAAGTTTTTGAACCCCTATACAAAGGTGAATTGTACATCACCGTTGGTTCGTACAAACTGGCACGCTCTAACTTCGAGCTGAACATTACCAACAGTGATGAGGCGGCCAAACTCTTTGTGCGCAAAAAGCCGAAATCTCTTCAAATCGAGCCGACACGAGTCGCCTATCGTATCGACTACGGCGTGTCAGATTCAGATCCGATACTGAACTACGCAGACCTGCAAATGGATTTCACCATCAATTGGAAGAAGCGCCTCTTCAATCGAAACTACACCGTGAGCGCCGAAATGGCATTCACTCAATGGGACGCGGCTGAAAAAGAAGAGGTAAAGCCACGAAGTGAGCGTCTTAGACCCACAGTGATCATGGTAGATTCTGAAAGCGGATTCACCGACCCTAACTTTTGGAGAAATTACAATGTGATTGAGCCCGACCAAACCATCGAAACTATCTTAAAGCGTATCGAAAGACAGCTTCGACGTGCGCGATAAGCTCAGAAATTAAGCGTAAAAAATCCCCTTAAAAGTTTGTTCTGACGGGATAAACCAATACTTTTCTCGCTCAGTCTTTTTTAATAAAAAATACACCGCTGATGGCTACGACTCCTACGACAGAGCTTACCTATAAAGCTCCGGGAACTCATGAAGAAAACCGTTACGAAAAACTGCACAATGTTATAGTCCCTTCTGCTGCAAAAGGCTCCGAACTCATCGCCCAAGAAATTGCCGACATCATTCGCGCAAAACAAGCGAAAGGAAAAAACTGTGTACTGGGTCTTGCAACGGGCTCTTCTCCTCTTAGCGTATACGCTGAATTAGTGCGTATGCACAAAGAAGAAGGCTTGAGCTTTCAGAACGTGATCACCTTTAATCTGGACGAATATTGGCCGATGACCAAATCAAATCTGCAGAGTTATCATTACTTCATGCATGAAAACCTCTTTGACCACATCGACATCAAGCCAGAGAACATTCACGTGCCTGACGGAGAAGTCAAAGCGAATCAGGTACGCAGCTATTGTCAAGATTACGAGGCAAAAATTGCGGCTGCAGGAGGACTCGATTTTCAGCTTCTAGGAATTGGTAGAACAGGGCATATTGGGTTTAATGAGCCCGGATCTAACCAAAACTCCAGAACCCGCTTAGTAAACCTTGACCACATTACAAGAGAAGATGCCGCTGAAGGGTTTCAAGGATTAGAGTTCGTGCCAAAACGTGCCATCACCATGGGTATTGCTACAGTTCTTTCTGCAAAACGCATCGTGCTTATGGCCTGGGGGCAAAAGAAAAGCACTGTAGTACAACAAGCCATTGAAGGGGCTGTAAGCAGTCAATTGCCTTCGTCCTTTTTACAAATGCACAAGAACACCACCTTGGTGCTCGATGAAGAGGCTGCTGCAGAACTAACCCGCATCAAAACACCATGGATTGTTCAAACCTGCGACTGGAACGACAAATTAAAATATCAAGCCGTTGTATGGCTCTGCCGCAAGACCGGTAAATCGGTGTTAAAACTCACCGAGTCTGACTACAATGAAAACTCCCTAGCCGATCTCCTAGAAATGCAATCGGTATACGATCTAAACATTGAAATTTTTAACCGCCTCCAACATACAATCACCGGATGGCCAGGCGGAAAACCCGATGCAGACGATTCACACCGACCAGAACGCGCCCGACCTAAATCAAAGAGAGTAATCATTTTCAGTCCTCACCCCGACGACGATGTAATCTCTATGGGAGGCACATTGGATCGATTGATCTCTCAGGGACATGAGGTGCACGTAGCCTACCAGACCTCTGGTAGCATTGCCGTATCGAATCAAGAGGCCCTAAAGTTTATCGAGGTTGCTTGCGACATGATGCTTGGCGCAGAGAGTAAAACCATACGAGAGCTGCGTTCAAAAATTGAAAAACTCAAAGACGGAGAGATTCCATCTGCAGAAATTCGCAACCTCAAAACCATAATTAGACAGCGCGAAGCAATCGCTGCGACCCGCTATCTCGGTCTTCCGGATGAGAATGTTCATTTCATGAAATTGCCATTTTACGAAACTGGGGCAGTTAAAAAATCTCCCATTTCGCAAGACGACATCGACATCATGAATCACTTGATCAAGAGCATTCGACCCCACCAGATCTATGCCGCAGGTGATTTGGCTGATCCACACGGAACACACAGATTGTGTATCGATGCGCTTCAACAGTCGTTAAGTCAATTGCGCAAAGAGCCCTTCTTGAAAGACTGCTGGGTGTGGTTGTACAGAGGAGCTTGGCACGAATACGAGCCCTACGAAATCGATATGGCCGTGCCGATGAGTCCTGCTCAAGTACGAAGAAAGAGACGTGCCATTTTCTTCCACCAAACGCAGAAAGACGGTGTCATGTTCCAAGGGAATGACCTTAGAGAGTTCTGGGTAAGGGCCGAAGACCGCAATCGTGAAACCGCAGACATTTACCGCCAATTAGGGCTGTCTGATTACGCTGCCATTGAAGCCTTTAAACGTTATTACTATTAAACGAATCGTTATGTTACGTTCTTTGTCATTACTATCTCTATTTACGCTTCTGTTTGTTTCGTGCACCCCAACAGTACCGGACGGCAAGGTGTACGAACAGCTTATGCCCATAGCAGAAACGGTCGAACTTAAAGACGGAAGTTTTACGCTAGAAGGCAGTACTACCTTTAGCTTGGATGGTTTTGACCAAGAAGCAGCATCTTCTTTCAGTACGGTGCTTCTTGGCCAAGGAGGTATTCACAATGTGAATCTGATCCAAGCAGAAGAAAACGAAGCTGCATTGCGATTCACGATTGACACTGATTTAGAAGAAGAGGCTTATGAATTGAACATCGATTCATCGGGAATAACTGTTGAAGCAGGAGCAGCAGCTGGAGCCTATTTCGGTTGGCAAACCTTAAGACAGATCCTACTCCTTCAGGCAGACACAGAGCAAGCTCAGGTCCTGAGAGCGGTTCACATCTCAGATCAACCCCACTACGGATATCGCTCGGTGATGTTAGACGTGGCGCGTCATTTTTTTGATGCCCCGACCGTAAAAGAATTGATCGATCAAATCACGCTTTACAAGGTAAACACCCTTCACCTGCACTTGTCTGACGACCAAGGTTGGCGCATTGAAATCAAGAAATGGCCTAATCTGACCGCTCATGGCGGCCTCACCGAAGTGGGTGGAGGTGAAGGAGGATACTACACTCAAGAACAGTACAACGACCTGGTAGCGTATGCCCACAATCGATTCATTACGGTGGTTCCAGAAATCGATCTTCCTGGTCATACCAATTCAGCGCTCTCTAGCTATGCTGAATTAAACTGTGACGGCGTGGCTCCTGATTTGTACACCGGTATTGAAGTAGGATTCTCAACCCTCTGTGCCGACAAAGAAATCACCTACACGTTCTTAAGTGACGTCTTTGAAGAGCTGGCAGAGATGACTCCTGGACCTTATTTACACATTGGAGGTGACGAATCTCACGTCACTAAAGAAGACGACTATGTAAAAATGGTGGACTTCGCCTTGAGCAAGGTGAAAGAACTAGGTAAAACACCCGTGGGCTGGGATGAAATTTCACATGGGGCGATTGACCAAACGACCGTGTCTCAATACTGGGCAAGTCAAGAAAACACTAAGAAAGCATACGACAAAGGGGCGCAGCTCATCATTTCGCCTGCCATTCACGCCTATCTCGATATGAAGTACGATTCCCTGACGCCTATCGGATTGAAATGGGCAGGGTACCTACCTATTGACAAGGCCTACGATTGGTCACCCGATCAATTGGTGGAAGGAATATCTCCAGATCGTATCATCGGTACCGAGGCGCTCTTATGGACTGAGACTGTAACAACATCTGAAGATATTCAGTACCTTATGTTTCCAAGAGTACTCGGAATAGCTGAAATTGGTTGGACCTCGTCCGAACAACGCGACCTCGCTTCGTACCGTGAGAGGCTCAAAAGCCAGTTGAAAGTATTAGATCAACTTGGTGTTGGTTACTACAGCGATTCAGAGGAATAGGGAACTTAATACCTCATTTCGATGGAACTTAAAAACGAACACCTAGAAATCCCGGGCAATCCTTCGGTCGACAAATCGAGTAGTTATCGCCTGAATCATCGCGAGAATGGAGAGCCGTTAAAATCGCTGACAGAAGAGCAATGGAGCTTTTGGAAAGAAAACGGCTACGTTGTAATCAAACAGGCTATTTCTCGGACGCAGGCTGAAAAAACAGCGGCTTTCTTATGGGAATTTGAAGAAAAAGATTCCAACGATCCCGCTACTTGGTATGCCCCTGCCCGCGCTGAAATGCAAATGAAAGAGCTCATTGGAACGGGTATGGTAGAAGTTTACAACCATCCTTTACTTTGGGAAAACAGACAAAGTCCTAAGATTTACGAGGCGTTCAGAGACATCTGGGGAAGAGACGAACTGTGGGTGACCATAGACCGTGCCAACCTCAATTTTCCTATCAGACCCGGGCACGAGCAAAAAGGCTTTATCCATTGGGATTACGATCCAGAAACCAAGCCTCAAAACGTACAAGGAGTACTCGCTTTGGCTGACCAAAACGACCCGAACATGGGTGGATTTCAGTGCGTGCCTTGGCTTTACCGCAATTACGATACCTGGAAACTTACCCAACCAGAAGACCGAAATCGATTTCAGCCCGACATGACGGGGCTCGAAGATGAGCTGGTCAAGGTGCCGCTAGAAGCAGGCGACATGCTCATTTTTAATAGCACCTTAGCTCACGGTATTCGACCTAATAGATCTGAAGACAAGGTGCGTATCGCCCAATACATTTCTATGATGCCCGCGGACACTGCGAATCAGGCCTTAATTGATTGGCGCGTGCGCTCATGGAGCGAGCGAATTGCACCAGAAGGATATGCCTTTCCGGGTGATCCGAGAAGATGGGAACAAACCAAGTACGAAAGAGCCGAATTGTCTGATCTCGGAAGAAAATTACTGGGTATCGATCCTTGGTAAATGGAGCCTTCATACAACATGAAAAACAGCGTACTGATCACCGGATCAACTGCAGGCATTGGTTTTGAGACCGCTAAGGTACTGGCCAATCAGGGGCATAAGATCTACCTCAACGGACGCACCGAAGAGAGCACAAATGCAGCAATCGAGCGTTTACGCCGTCTATGTGACAATGCCGATATCCAAGGAGTCGTATGCGATTTTTCAAAACCCTTCGATATAGCTTCTTTTCCAGAAGGTATTGATGTACTCATCAATAACGTCGGAATTTATACTTCAAAACCGTTCTCGGCTACTAGCGATGAAGACTGGTACGCTCAGTTCGAGGTCAACTGCATGAGCGGCGTGCGTCTCAGCCGGCATTATCTTCCTCAAATGCTGGCCTCTAATTATGGGCGTATCTTATTTATCTCAAGCGAATGCGCCTACCTTGCCCCAGAAGATATGGTCTCTTACAGCAGTACAAAGGCCGCCCTTCATGCCTTATCGAGGGGCTTGGCCAATGCCACCAGAAATAGCGGTGTAACGGTTAATACGCTAGTGCCCGGCTCTACCTATACCGAAGGAGCAGCCCGTTTCATTGAAGATAAAGCGGCCCAGCAAAAAGAAGACCCCACTAAAGTAGCCCAATCCTTTATTCAGGCTGAACGCCCTCAGTCGCTCATTGAGCGCTTTGCGCGCACCGAAGAAGTGGCTTCACTCATCGCATTTTACGCCGGCCCACAATCGAGCGCGGTTAACGGTTCTGTAATTTTTTGCGAAGGCGGCAGCACCGGGGCTACGTTTTAAAACTAATTATGATACACTTTGAAGTTTGTGCAAATTCATTTACCTCAGCAAAAAATGCCCAAGAGGCGGGCGCCCAACGTATTGAATTGTGTTCAGAGCTAGGCGTTGGAGGGGTGACTCCTTCCTTTGGTCTCCTTAAAAAGGTGTGTGACGAACTCTCAATTAAAGTCAATGTACTCATCCGCCCTAGAAGTGGAAACTTTATTTATACCTCGGATGAGTTCGATGTCATTCTTAAAGATATTGCCCTTGCCGTCGATCTCGGTGTCAATGGAATCGTCTGCGGATCGCTTGATGAGGATGCAACGGTAAACGAAAAACAACTTGAGGCCATGCTAAAGGCTTCTGCTAATAAAGAGTTTACCTTTCACCGCGCCTTCGACTTAGTAGATGATCCGTATGCGACCTATGACCTCTTAAACTCGTATGGGGTGCATCGCATTTTAAGCTCTGGCCAACAGCAAAAAGCGATTGACGGAATCGACCTTCTAAAAGAATTAAACCAACGAGGTCAGGTAAAGATGATGCCCGGATCTGGGGTCAATGCCTCAAATATTGCCACCTTTATGGGGTCTGGATTTACCGAAGTTCACTTCTCAGGAACCGTCATGAGCGCTGAACGCGAAGCCAAAATCCCATTCATTACCCCCTCACTGCTAGGAGAATACGGATATCCGACATCAGACCTCAGCCGTCTCAAAGAGATCATCCGTTCAGCGAGCGCAGAATAAAGCGTTATTTCGTTTTAGTGACTCCGAAAGTGGCCTCATAATAGGCCATTATGGGTTGGTACGGTCCGAGCTGATGCTGTTCAATCGGAAAATTGTCTGCATACGGCCCATAGGGAGTTGACATAGGTTTCTTTACCCGATCAGGAAAATCCAATTCAAGATTTAAACGCTGCGGACGCTCTTGTTGATTCATGTATCCCGCAACATCATAGGCTTGCTCATCTGTTAGAATGGGAGCATCGTGGCTCACCCCAAAGGGCATATTGTACTTGATAAATTGAGCTGCAGTGATGACGCGGTTCATACCGGCCCCATTGTTGTACGAATTGGGCCCCCATAAGGGCGGATAGGTATACGTCAATCCGTCAGGGTTCTTTAATCCTTGTCCGTCTTGTTGATGACAAACTGCACATTGGGTGGTGTAGACTTCAGCACCTTGCTCTAGATTCACTGCGCGATTCGGAAGTTCTATGGGCTTCAAGCCTTTTTTTACCGTAGAAGGATCAACCTCTAGGTAATCATCGAGCCATTCGATATAAGCAATCATAGCGAGCATTTCGGGTTGGTCGACCTCCAACGGTCTCCCGTTCATACTGCGGGTAAAACATCCGTTGATCCGTTCCGCCAGAGTTCCCATTTTATCCTCTCTCCCTCTGTATTGCGG
>Ga0255768_10003440_pt1 | contig 15727 bp, 13 predicted proteins | sample 071ome_33_FD_179983 | JGI IMG/M metagenome (GOLD analysis project Ga0255768, IMG submission 179983) | Coastal salt marsh microbial communities from the Groves Creek Marsh, Skidaway Island, Georgia - 071412AT metaG (version 2) | ecosystem: Environmental > Aquatic > Marine > Intertidal zone >...
GATGAGCCCGTCGACGTCGACGCTGAGTCGCGCATCGAGGGGCACCGTGACGGCCTCGCCGCCGGCCAGTCGGGTGTAGATCGGGTACACCTCGAACGATCGCCACGGGTAGAGCACCCGGTCGCCGCGGGCTACATAGGTCTGGAAGATCTGCTGAAGCACACCCGATGAGCCGTTGCCGACGGTGACGGACTCGGAGGTCACTCCGAGGCGTTCGGCGAGCGCAGCCCGCACGGCTCCCGCGCGGTGGTCGGCGTAACGGTTCACGCCGCTGGCTGCCTCGGTCACCGCGGCCACGACGGCGGAGATCGGCGGCTCGGGCATCTCGTTGGAGGCGAGCTTCACCGCTCCGGTGATCCCGTGGTCGCGCTCGGCCTGGGCGGCATCACGACCCGGCCGATACGACGGCAAGGCGTGCACCTCCTCGCGTGGTCGACCGGGGTGGTCGGCGCTCGGAGCGTGGGTGGCGGCCTCGTCGCTCATGACTCCCGACGGTAGCGACCGAGCACGCCCGCCTCCTCGAGGGCATCGAGGCGCTCATCGTCGTAGCCGACTTCGCTGAGCACCTCGCGGCCGTGTTCGCCGAGAAGCGGCGCAGGGCGTCGCGGGGCGTCGTCGACGGCTGGGCCTCCGACGAGCGGTGGGGTGTGCCGATAGGCACCGGCGACGGGATGCTCCACGAGCGGGAGCCCGTCGACGATGGAGTCGAGGGTCTCCACTCGTGAGGCGGGAACGCCGTGAGAGGCACAGGCCTCAAGGAAGGAGGCGGTCGTGTGGCCGTCGGCGATGCGTTGGTACTCGCGGTAGAGCTCGTCGATGTTGTCGAGTCGTCCGAGCCGCGTGAGGAACCGCGGATCGTCGAGCATCTCGAGACGTCCCCCGATGGTGATCAACCCTTCGAACTGGTGGCGCTCATAGGCAAGGATCACGACGAGGCCGTCGGAGGTGCGAAGCGGACGTCGCTCGGGGCTGAGGAGCCGCGGGTAGCCGCTGCGCCCCTGAGGCGGCTCGGCGATCGCCGCCGCCCCGTGCTCGACAAGCAGGAACCCGCGGATGATGTCGTACATGGCGAGCACCGTCTCGGAACCCTCACCGGTGCGCTCTCGGTGAAGCAGGCCAGCGGTCACCGCTTGGGCTAAGGCCATGCCGCACACCTTGTCGACGAGCAGGGTCGGCGACAGCACCGGCGGCAGACCGGACCGCTCGGCGACGTCGACGAGTCCGGCCGCGGCCTGGATGATGTCGTCGTAAGCGGCGTCGTCGGCCCGCTCGCTGTCAGCGGGGTAGCCAGCAGCGGCGCACCAGACGAGGTCGGGTCGCGCGATAGCGAGATCGTCGCGGGTGATGCGCGCCCGCGCCCGCGAGCCGGGACGAAGATTGGTGACGAACACATCGGCGCTCGACACGAGTCGCAAAAGCGCCTCGTAGCCCGACTCGGATCGAAGATCGAGAACGATCGAGCGCTTGTTTCGCAGCAGGTTGAGGGCGACTCCGGAGAGTTCGGGGTGAGGGCCCGTGCCCATATGACGGTTCGCGTCGCCGAGGGCAGCCTCGATAGCGATCACGTCGGCTCCGAGGTCGGCGAGCATCTGTGTGCCGAGCGGACCCATGACGACCGAGGTCAGATCGATCACGCGGATTCCCGCGAGGGGCTGAACGGCGCTCATCGGCTCAGGAGTCGATCAGGTCGACCGGCGCCTCGACAACCCGGGCGCGCAACCACTCCCCCAGACTCTTGGCCTGGGGATCGCTCCTCGTCGACGCCGCGACACCCTCCTCGAGGAGACCCCGGATCACGAAGTTCATCGCCCGGAGTCGGGGAAGAAGGTGTCGTTCAACGGGAAGATCAGCGATCTCGGGGAGCAGTTCGCGCAGTCGCTCCACGGTGAGCTCCGCGACCAGCCACGGGTAGACGGCGTCGTCGCGGGTGAACACGCCGAGGTTGGCGTCACCGCCTTTGTCACCGCTGCGCGTCCCGATCAGGCGACCGAGCGGGATCGGCCTCGTCGGCCCATTCGATTCAGGAGCCGAGGGCACGCCTTCGACGTCGCGCTCCGTCGGGGCACCCGAACCCGACGGGGTGTCGACCACGGTCGTCCGTCCGTCGATGTGGGCGTATTGAGGCACGAGCGCAGCAGGAACGAGGGCTGGCCGATACACGCCGTAGGGCTGACCAGCCGATGGCCCGCCGCTCAGCAGGTACATGCCCGGGATGCTCGCGAGCGCCGTCTCCACCATCGCGTTGGAGAAGGCACGGCCGACCAGACGCTCATCGGGATCCTTTACCGAGATGCGCAATTCGGCGGTCGCCGCCTCGTTCGACCTCGGGTCGTCGTGCTCGCGTCGCACCACCCGCGTCGTGCATGAGGCGAAGTCGCCCGGATCGTTGGGACAAGCACGCCAGAAAGCGGCGAGGGCCGCCTCGGCCTTGGCGTCAACGTCGAGTCCGGTGAGAGCGACCACGAGGTCGTTGCGGTAGCCGCCGAGTTCGTTCATCGCGACCTTCACCGTTCCCGTCGGGGCCGACCCTCGAACACCCGAGATTCGAACCCGGTCCGTCGCGACCTGCTCCAAGTCGATGGTGTCGAAGTGCGCGATCACATCGGGGCCGAGGTAATCCGGCCCGCCGATCTCGTAGAGGATCTGACTGGTGATCGTCCCGACGGTCACCGCGCCCCCGGTGTCGTCGTGCTTGCCGATCACCGAGGACCCGTCGGCCGCGATCTCAGCCCACGGGAAGCCGATGTGCGCGATACCCGGGATCTCCTCGAAGAAGGAGTAGTTCCCGCCGGTCGCCTGGGCGGAGCACTCGATGACGTGACCGGCGACGACAGCTCCGGCCAGCGCATCGAAGTCGTCGCGTCGCCATCCGTGGTGATGGGCTGCTGGTCCGCACACCACAGCGGCGTCGGTCACTCGGCCGGTGACGACGATGTCCGCTCCGGCGGAGAGCGCCTCGACGATTCCCCAGCAGCCGAGATAGGCGTTCGCCGACACGAGCGCGGATGGGTCGCCGAGCCCACCGGAATGCGGGCCGAACTCGATGAGATCGCCGGTCGCCATGAGTTCGGCCACCCGCGGCAACAGATCGTCCCCATCGACGTAGGCGATTCGCGGTGTCAGGCCGAGACGGTCGGCGACCTCGGCCAACTGCTCGGCGCAACCAGCTGGGTCGAGCCCCCCGGCGTTGGAGACAACGGTGATCCCCCGATCAAGGCAGGAGCCCATGACCTCCTCCATCTGGGTGACGAAGGTGGAGGCGAACCCCCGACCCGGTCGCTTGGCTCGGATCCTCGCGAGGATCAGCATGGTCAACTCAGCGAGCCAGTCGCCGGTGAGTACGTCGATCGGTCCTCCATCGACCATCTCGCGCGCCGCCGAGAGTCGGTCGCCGAAGAACCCGGAGCAGTTCGCGATCCGGATCGGGTCGCTCACGACGATTCACCGGTGTCGAGCACTACGAGGAGGTCGCCCATGTCGACCCGGTCGCCGACGGCGAAGCGCACCTCGCTCACGACCCCGGCGGCCGGCGCGGTGATTTGATGCTCCATCTTCATCGCCTCGACCACCATGAGCACCTGGTCGGCCGCTACGTTCTGGCCAGCCTCCACCGCGACGGCGATGACCGTTCCGGGGAGCGGAGCAACCGGCCCCGAGCCGACCAACTCCGACTCGTGATCGACGAACCGGGGTCGAAGCGTCCATCGGGTGCGCCCCGTCGGATCGACGGCGATTCGTTCGGACCCTCGCCCCGCGAGGGTCACGGTGCGAGCGAGTCCGTCGATCTCAACGAAAACCACCTCGGAGTCGGCCGTCACGGCGCGCCTCTCGCGTCGGAACTGAAGGGTTCGGCGCTCGTCGGCGGGCAGCGCTCCGGTCTCGTCGGGCTCGGGCCAGTCACCGAGCAACACATTCCAATGATCCTCGAAGCCTCCACGGGTGACGATCTCGTACTCGACACGATGCTCGATCGGCTCGGGTCCACCGTCCTCCAGCAGCACCACCCTGGTTCCGCGGGTTCGCACGTTTCGCCATCCCGACGGCACCTCACCCCAGTGACGATCCGCCGATCGGTTGGCCGACTCGACGGAGGCGACAACGGCCATGAGGTGCGCGGTCAGGTCATCACCGGTCGGTCGGGATCCGTTCAGGATGTCCGGTGAACGCGCGAGTAGACCGGTGTCGAGGCGCCCCGCGGCGAAGTCGTCATCATCGAGAAGGGCAACGAGCATGTCGATGTTGGTCCGAACCCCATCGACCTCGGATGATCGCAACGCGGCTCGCAGCCGTCGCCGCGCCGTGTCACGGTCCGGGCCGTATGCGATGACCTTCGCGAGCAACGAGTCGTAATCGGTGGTGACGACGCTGCCCGCCTCAACCCCGGAGTCGACACGCACTCCGTCGCCGATCTCGAACCGGTCGATCCGCCCGGTGGAGGGCAACCATCCCGAGGCGGGGTCCTCCGCGACCACCCGCGCCTCGATCGCGTGCCCGTCGAAACGAACATCATCTTGGCCAAGTGGAAGGGGATGACCAGCCGCGATGGCGAGTTGCATCTCGACCAGATCCAGACCAGTGATCGCCTCGGTGACCGGATGCTCGACCTGGAGGCGGGTGTTGACCTCGAGGAAGGTGATGGTCCCGTCCGGCCCAAGCAGGAACTCGACCGTGCCGGCACCGCGGTAGCCGACATGACGTGCGAGCGAGACCGCTCCCGAGCGAAGCGCGTCGCGCACGGTCGGCTCGAGGCCGGGGGCCGGGGCCTCCTCGACCACCTTCTGGTTGCGTCGCTGCACCGAGCAGTCGCGCTCACCAAGGTGAATGACCGACCCATGCGAGTCCGCCATGATCTGCACCTCGATGTGGCGGCCGTGCTCGATATACGGCTCGATGAACACCGTTGGATCGCCGAAAGCGGCGAGCGCCTCGCGCCCGGCCGCCTCGATCGCCCCGGCGAGATCCTCGGCGCGATGAACCACCCTCATCCCGCGGCCCCCACCGCCGGCCGCCGCCTTCACGAGGGCGGGCATGGCGACCCCCGCCGGTGGTGGACCGGCCAGATCGACGGTGTGGACGGTGGTCGTCGGCACACCAGCGTCGACGGCCGCCCGCTTGGCGGCGATCTTGTCGCCGAGCAACTCGATCTGCTCGGGGGTGGGACCAACCCAGATGAGGCCTGCCGCTTCGACGGCGCGTGCCGCCGCTGGGTTCTCGGCGAGGAAGCCGTAGCCCGGGTGCACCGCATCGCAGCCGGTCGCGAGCGCAGCGGCGACGATGGCGTCGACCCGCAGATACGACTCCGCGGGTGTCGATCCACCGAGGGAGACCGACCGGTCCATCGTTCGGGTGTGCAGCGCTCCCCGATCGGCCTCGGAGTGAACGCCGATCGGGGAGATGCCGAGTCGGCGGGCGGTGCGCGCGATCCTCACCGCGATTTCCCCACGGTTCGCGATGAGTAGGCGATCGATGGTTGCCGCCATCAGTGCCTCCACACCCCGTACTCGGTGGCTCCTCGCACCTCGGCCGAATGGGTGACCGAGAGCGCCATGGTGAGGATGTGTCTGGTGTCGTTCGGGTGGATGATCCCGTCGTCCCACACCCGCCCGGTCGAATAGAGCGCGGACGACTCAGATTCGATCTGCGCTTCGAGGGCCGCCTTGCGCTGGTCGAGTTCGGCTTCGTCGACCTCGATTCCGCGGCCGGCAGCGGCGTTCCTGGCGACGATGTCCATCACCCCGGCGAGTTGACGACCGCCCATCACAGCAATGCGATGGTTGGGCCAGGTGAAGATGAACCTCGGGTCGTAGGCCTTGCCCGCCATGCCGTAGTTACCCGCGCCATAAGACGCGCCGACCATGAGCACGATGTGCGGGACGGTCGAGTTCGACACCGCGTTGATGAGTTTCGCCCCGTTGCGGATGATGCCGCCACGCTCGGCCTTCGACCCGACCATGAACCCCGTGATGTTGTGCATGAAGACGAGCGGGGTGTCGGTGCGGTTGCACAACTGGATGAACTGGGCGCCCTTTGCGGCCTCCTCGGAGAAGAGGATCCCGTTGTTGCCGAGCAGACCGACGGGGAAGCCGCCGATGGAGCCCCATCCACACACGAGTTTGTCGCCGTAGAGCGGTTTGAACTCCTCGAACCGGCTGCCGTCGAGCACTCGGGCGAGCACTTCGCGGATGTCGAAGGGCACGCGCACATCAGCCGAGGCGCAACCGATGAGCTCGTCGGGATCGTGGACGGGCGGATCGGCTTCAAGGGTCGGGCCCGGTCCGAGTTTGCGCCAACGCAGATGAGCGACGATCTCACGGGTGATGCGGAGGGCATCCATCTCGTCGACGGCGAGGTAGTCGGAGAGACCACTGACGCGGGTGTGCATCTCGGCGCCGCCGAGGGTCTCCTCGTCGACGATCTCGTCGATCGCCATCTTCACGAGCGGTGGGCCCCCGAGGTAGGCGGTGCCACGGCCCTTGACGAACACGGTGTAGTCGCTCATGCCCGGCGTGTAGGCGCCGCCGGCGGTGGCCGGGCCGAAGCCGACGGTGATGGTTGGGATGCCGAGTTTCGAGAGTTGGGTCTGGTTGCGGAAGCCCTCGCCGCCGCGGATGAAGATGTCGGCCTGATGCGGCAGATCGGCTCCGGCTGACTCGTTGAGCGAGATCCAAGGAAGTCGGTTGGCGCGGACGATCTCTTGGAACCGCATGTTCTTGTCGACCGAGCGCGGGTTCATCGATCCGCCGCGGTAGGTCATGTCGGTCGCGGTGATGGCGACCTCGGTTCCCTCGACGATGCCGATCCCGTTGACGACGCCGGCGCTCACCGGGAACTCCGATCCCCAGCCGGCGAGCGGGGAGAGTTCGAGAAACGGCGTGTCGGGGTCGATGAGTTGTTCGATGCGCTCGCGGGCGAGCATCTTCCCGCGCTGGCGGTGCCGATCGACGTAGCGCTGTCCACCGATTCCGGGCACCGTCGCCAGTTCGGCCTCAACGGTCGCCCACAGGGCCTCCATCTCCGCGCGATTCGCGCGATACGCCTCGCTCGCGGGGGCGAGCCGCGACCGCAGGACGGGTCCCGAGGAGCGCTGTCTCACGACCGAAACCTACGGTTTGGTACCGTTCAGTGTCAACTGGTACCGCCCGCGGGCGGAGGGAGGCAACATGGACGTCGCTGGGGTCACTGCCGATCTGATCGCTGAGCAAGATGCGCTCGACGCGGTCGTCGCCCCACTCGCCGACGGCGCCTGGTCGACAGCGACACCGAGTCCGGGCTGGACCGTGGCTGATCAGATCGGTCACCTCACCTTCTTCGACCGAACCGCCGCCCTCGCCATCGAGGATCCCGACGCCTTCATCGCGCACCGAGCCAAGCTCGTCGCCTCATTCGCCGACGCCGACGCCGTCGAGCGAATCACCCTCGGTGAGTTCCGAGCGATGGAACCCGGAGAGTTGCTCGATGCTTGGAGATCAGGGCGGAGCGCGCTTGCTCGGGCGGCCTCCGGTCTCGCCGACGACACCAGAGTGGAGTGGTACGGACCGTCAATGAGCGCGAAGTCGTTCCTCACGGCCCGCCTCATGGAGGCCTGGGCCCACGGTCAAGACATCGTCGACACGGTGGGTGCGAGCCGCGAGCCGAGCGATCGCCTCCGCCACATCGCGCAACTCGGCGTGATCACCCGTGGCTGGTCATACATCAATCGCGGTCTCGAACGACCCTCCGGCGAGGTGTCGGTGGTGCTCGACGCCCCGTCGGGCGAGGAGTGGTCCTGGGAGCATGCCGACGAGGTCGGACGAGTCACCGGACCGGCAGAGGACTTCTGCCTCGTCGTCACCCAGCGCCGCCATGTCGATGACACCCGACTCGTCGTGTCCGAGGGTCCGGCACGAGACTGGCTGTTGATCGCTCAGGCCTTCGCCGGCGGCGCGACCGACGGACCGTCGGCCCGGGCCTGAGACACCGCCACCCGAGACGAGCAGACACGAGATGGACTTCGACCTTCCCGCCGACGACGACCCGCGACGTCTCGAGGTGCGCGCTTGGCTCGCCGAGCATCCCGAGCCCACCAACACCGATCTCGCCGAGGCCGGGTACATCGTTCCTCACTGGCCGCGACCCTGGGGTCTTGACGCCGACCCGATGCACCAACTGATCATCGACGACGAACTCCGGCGGGCGGGCGTCGTCCGAACGGCCTCGACCACCAATGCCATCGGGGTCGGCTGGGCCGCCCCGACGATCCTGCTGGCCGGCAGCGACTGGCAGAAGGAGCGGTTCCTGCCGAAAATCTTCTCCGGCGAGGAGACCTGGTGTCAGCTCTTCAGCGAGCCAGACTCGGGAAGCGATCTCGCCTCCCTCGCGACCCGCGCGGTTCGCGACGGCGACGAGTACGTCATCAACGGATCGAAGATCTGGTCGAGTGGAGCCCACCACGCCGACTTCGGGATCTTGATCGCGCGCACCGATCCCGACGTCGCCAAACACAAAGGCATCTCCTACTTCTTGGTGCCGATGGATCTGCCCGGCATCACCCTGTCTCCCATCGTCGACATGACGACGGCTCACTCGTTCAATCAGACCTTCTTCGACGACGTTCGACTACCGGCTGAGTACCTCGTCGGCGCGGAGGGCGACGGCTGGCGGCTCGCGAAGGTCACGCTCGCTAACGAGCGGGTGTCGCTCTCATCGGCCGGGTCGATGTGGGGCACCGGGCCGTCGGCCGCGCAACTGCTCGACCTCGTGCGATCAGGTCCGCCGATCACTGATCCGAACATGCGCCAACGCATCGCCGCGCTCCACATCGAGGCGGAGGTGCTCCGACTCAACCGACTTCGCACGCTGAGCGCTCGACTCCAAGGGCGCACTCCGGGAGAGGAGGCATCCGTGCAAAAGATCATGGGTGACGAGCACGGCCAGCACGTGATGGAACTCGCCAAGGATCTCGCGGGCGCCGCTGGAATGCTCGAGGGGTCAGGGCCCGCCGGTGACATCCCTGCTGGAGCACGTAGCGGAGCCACCGACATCAACTTCCCGCGTGGCGTGAAGAGCCAGTTCCCCGACACGGACCCCGTCTGGCACTACGGCTACCTCTTCGCGCCGGCACTGACCCTCGGAGGAGGCACCTTCGCGGTCCAGCGCAACATCGTCGCGGAGCAGGTGCTCGGTCTGCCGCGTGACATCCATGGCGACCAAGGCATGACATGGTCGGAGTATCGATCGGGAAGGAACGGTGACAACTCATGAAGACCCGTGTCACGGAGATGTTCGGTATCGACCTGCCGATCCTCGCTTTCAGCCACTGCCGAGACGTCGTCGCGGCGGTGTCGCGTGCCGGGGGCCTCGGTGTGCTCGGGGCGGTCGGCCACTCCGACAGCCAACTCGAGATCGACCTCGACTGGATCGAGGACCAGATCGGTGATCGCCCCTACGGCGTCGATCTGATCGCACCGGCGAAGTACACCGGCAGTGACGGCGGCGGTGCTCGGGTGCAGGACCTCGTCGGCATGATTCCCGACGAGCACCGAACCTTCGTCGAGCGACTCCTCAACGAGTTCGATGTGCCCGAGCTGCCCGACGGTGTTCGAGGTGAGCGCGGGCTCGCTTCCCATGGCGACGCGGCACCCCTCACCGCCGAGCGCGCGGCGCCGCAACTCGAGATCTCTCTCGCTCACCGACCCTCGCTCATCGTCAACGCGCTCGGCCCTCCCCCGGCTCACATGCTCGAGAGATCCCATGAAGAAGGACGACTCGTCGGCGCGTTGGCCGGCAAGGCCCAGCATGCCGAACGCCATGTCGCGGCCGGCGTCGATCTGGTGATCGCACAAGGGTCCGAAGCCGGTGGTCACACCGGCGAGATCGGGACGATGGTGCTGATCCCCGAGATCGTCGACGCGATCGGCGACCGGGTGCCGGTGCTCGGTGCGGGTGGTATTGGCCGCGGTCGTCAGATGGCCGCCGCCATGGCCCTCGGAGCGGAGGGGGTCTGGTGCGGGTCGGTGTGGTTGACCACCGAGGAGGCCGAGACCCATCCGACTGTGAAGGAGAAATTCCTCGCCGCGACCTCCTCCGACACGATCCGCTCGCGTTCGCGAACCGGCAAGCCGGCCCGCCAGTTGCGGACCGCGTGGACCGACGCTTGGGAGGACCCGTCGAACCCGGCTCCGCTCCCGATGCCGCTGCAGCCGATGTTGGTCGACGACGCGATCCGGCGGATCGATCGGGCCGCGCACAACGCGGACTCCGGCGCCGCCAAGCTCGCGAACTACTTCGTCGGCCAGGTGGTCGGATCGATGAACGAGTCGAAGTCGGCCTCTCGAGTCGTCTACGAGATGATCGAAGAGTTCATCGAGTCGACCGAGCGCCTCGGTTCGCTCCTCGAGGACTGAGACGCTCAGGCGAGGATCGAGCGGATCACCAGGTCGAGCATCGCATCGGTTGGATCCGGATGCGCGATCTCGACCTGGTTGAAGTAGAGACCGCTTCCGGCGAGCACCCCGGCCACGATCGACGGTGACACCTGCCGGAACTCACCGGCTGCCACGCCCTCGGCGACGAGTTCTTCGGTCACGGCCATCACGTATCGGAAGTGGCGGTCGAGCAACCGCCGCGCCGCCGGGTCGTCGGCGAGATCCTCAGCGAAGGTTTGCGACAACCGCTGCAACTCGACTCCACCTCGGAAGTAGGCACGAATGCGATCGGCATGGGGCTGCTCACGGTCGATCGAATCGAGAGCGGTTCGACCCACGCGATGCAGGAAGCGGTCGAGGACCACCAGCACCAACTCGTCTTTCGATGGAGCGAGTTCATAAAGGGTGCGTCGTGAGCATCCGACGTTCGCCGCGAGTTCGCGCACGCTGATCCCCCCGAAACCCTCCTCGAGGAAGAGCCGTTCGAGTTGGTCGAGCACCTGGCGATGTCGCGGGCCGAGCCGTTCCTCGGCGCGTTGGGAGAGCAGCGGCCTCGGCATCGACTCAGGAGCCGGAGCCGACCGACCTGTTCGACGTTCCGCTGCCTCCTCGATGGCCATCTCAGCTCACTACCCGATACTCGAAGTCGGTGACTCGGCGGCCCGCTTCGAGCCCTTTCGTCTCGAACCGGGTGATCGGACGGTCGTCGGGCCGAGGCACGATGCCTCCCTCGAGGCGCGCCGACCGGGAGCAGACCTCGCCGATCTGCTCGGCGTAGTCGTCGACGTCGGTGGCGAGACGAAACCGAGCCCCGATGATCATGGTGCCGATGATGGTCTCGAGGAGGTCGTCTCGGACGAGTCGGCGTTGGCGCTGCCGTGGTTTCGGCCAGGGGTCGGGGAAGAAGATCCTGACCTCGTCGAAGGAGCGGCCCGGAAGGCGAGCGGCGAAGTCGAGAGCGTCGCCGTGCACGACGCGCAGGTTCGTGAGCCCCGTTCGGTCGATCTCGGTGAGGAGTCGGGCGATGCCCGGGGTGTGGACGTCGCAGGCGATGAGATCGGTGTCGGGAGCGGCCGCCGACATGTCGAGCGCCGCCTCCCCGGCACCGCAACCGATCTCGAGGGCGCGGCGGGATCGACGCCCGAAGACCGCGTCAAGATCGATCGGCGGGCCGGAGACCTCAAGGCCGAGGACGGGCAGCAGTCGATCGAGTTCCGCTTCGCGGGTCGGCGACAGGCGACGACGACGGGGCTTGAAGGTTCGCGACCGGGCCGGATACGCGCCGGGGGGAACCGTCATTGGTTCGAGTCGTTCTGGGTTCGACGGAACTTCTCCATCAGGTGCCGGCCGGCGGTGATCGGAGGAAGGAGGTCGGTTGGGTCCTCGGGTCGACATGGCTCGAGACAGTCGATGACGGCATCCCAGTTCGCGTTGTGGAAGAACGCGATCGACTGACGTTCCGTCGATTCGGTGACGTCGGTTGGGGGCAGCACCACGCGGTGCAGGGTTGAGCGCCACCGGCCGTTGGTCCATCGTTCGAGGGCGTCGCCGATGTTGAGGACGTATGCGCCGTCGACCGCGGGCGCGGATACCCAAGTGTTGTCGGCGGCGAGCACTTCGAGGCCGCCCGGAGCGTCGTCTTGACGCAGGAGGGTCAAGGTGCCGTAGTCGGAGTGAGCGCCGGCTCGCAGTTGGCCCGGTTCGGCGCGTGTGCCGGCGAGATCGGGGTAGTGGAGCAGCCGCAGCGCGGAGGTGTGTTGATCGGTGAGCGGGATGAAGTGGTCGACGGGGAGTCCGAGCGCGGTGGCCATGAGCGACAGAATCCGGTCAACCAGTTCAGCGAGATCGTCGTAGTAGCGACGCATGACCGGTTCCATCTCGGGTAGCGCGTCTGGCCAGCGGTTCGGAGAGAACGAGAAGGCGGCCGCGGGATCATCGGCGAGCAACCCGGGCGGGGTCTCGAACGGCCCGATAGAGAAGGTCTCCTTCAGATCGGGAGGAGTATCGACACCAAGTGAGGAGGCGAGTCGCTCCACCCGATACGGGCCGTAGCCGTAGGCATCGCCCGGAGGGATCGTGGCCTCATGCTTGTCAGCCTCCGGCAGGGAGAAGAACCGCCGGGCGCATTCCCACGCTTCGTTCTCAACATCAAGATCGAGTCGGTGACCGACGACCTGCACGAAGCCGACCTCGCTGCATGCCCGGTCGAGTTCGATCGCGACCCGCTCGGTCGGTCCAGAGAGGTCGACGACGGGGATCTCCACGACGGGCGAGCGTAGTGAGCGCTGTCGATTACCCCGCCCTGATTCGACGACCACTGACCTCCGTGGCTCGGATCCTCACCCAGTGAGTTCTTGACACCGCATCGGCCCATGGTTGAAGTCCAAGGTGCGCCAAGTTGTCGAGCTCGTCGGCATCGAGGACCTCCTCGGCGCTACCCCGAAGCAACACGCTCCAGCCGGTGTGACCAGCGGTATCCCAGGCGTCCACCTCGAATGCGATCGGTCGCCCCATCGAAGCGGCAAGCAATTTCGAACCGTACGAGGTTCGAAACACGATCGAGTGCCCGTCAACCCGGTGAGTCACGGGGAACACCACCGGCTCACCGGCGTCGACAAAGGCGACCCGGCCGACGGCGGCGGAGTTCAGCCGCGTCCAACAGGCGTCGTTATCGAGCACCTCAAGGCCTTGATGGTCGCGGATCGGGTCGGAGCGAGTGTCCATGCTTCGAGTGTGCGCCGGCGGTTCGCGCCGCGCCAGAGCCGTTGGTCCCGACCCCGATACGGTGGTCCGATGTCCTCCGACGGCTCGCGCGTGGCCTTCGAGGCCAATCCCGATGCGGTGCTCATCGTCGGTGCCGACGGCGTGATCTCCGAGGCGAACCCGGCGGCGCACCTGCTCTTCGGCTACGGCCCGACCGAGTTGATCGGGCTCACCGTGGAGCAGTTGGTTCCCGAAATGAGTCGTCACCGTCATGTCGAACTCCGCCAGGGCTACGAGGCGCATCCACTCCCCCGCCCGATGGGTCTCGGTATGGGGTTGATGTGCGAGCGAGCCGATGGAACGAACGTCCCGGTTGAGATCTCCCTCAGCCCGCTCGGTGATGGCGGCTCGACCATCGCCACGGTCAGAGACGTGACTGACCGGCTGGCTGACCGGAATGAGGCGAGGCGCAACGTCTCTCGACTCGAGTTACTCGAGGACCGCGAGCGGATCGCCCGAGACCTTCACGACATGGTGATCCAACGTTTGTTCGCCTCGGGCATGAGCTTGCAGGCGGTGGCCGCAATCGCCGAACCCGCTGAGGTGGCTGAGCGGATCATGTTCACCATCGATGAACTCGACGACACCATCCGCGACATTCGCAACACGATCTTCGAACTGCACCTGCAGCGGCGTCCTGCGCTGTCGGAGCAACTCGCCAACTTGATCGCCGACCGGAGCGACGCGCTCGGATTCGAGCCCAAGCTCAGCGTGACCGAAGAGATCGACCGGCTTCCTGCTGATTTGAGCGACGACTTGCTCGCGACCCTCGCCGAGGCCCTGTCGAACGTCGGTCGACACGCCACCGCCGGATCCGCATCGGTCACCGTGGAGCAGCGAAGCGGTTCACTGAGCCTCGTCGTGGTCGATAACGGGCGCGGAATGCCGGCCGGGCCGAATCCGGGACACGGTCTGTCGAACATCCTCTGGAGGGCCGCGAACCACGGCGGCCGATGCACTTGGCGCCCCGCCGATGGCGGAGGCACCGTCATGGAGTGGCAGGTGCCCGTGCCGATTGCTGGGCCGTAAACATCAGGCGTCTCGTCGATGCCGTTCAGTCAGGCGAGCGGCGAGCGCCGCGGCCTCGGTGCGCCGCGACATCCCCAACTTCGCGAGGAGATTCGACACGTAGTTCTTGACGGTCTTCTCCGCCAAGAACATCTCCTCCGCGATCTGTCGATTGGTTCGTCCCTCTCCGATGAGGTCAAAGATCCTCGTCTCCTGTGGCGTCAGGTCGAGGAGCCGGCCCCCCTCGGAAGACCTCAAGCGCTGCAAGGCCATCTTGGCCTCCGCCGAATCGAGCAGGACCGCGCCTCCCGCAATCCGACGGATCGCGTCGACGAGGTCGGTGCCACGGATCTGCTTGAGGACGTATCCCGCTGCACCGGCCATCGCGGCATCGAGAATCGCCTGGTCATCGTGGAGTGAAGTCAGGATGAGGCAACGGACATCCTCATGAGCCGACCGGATGGCTCGACACACCTCGATGCCGTTGCCGTCGGCGAGACGCACATCGAGTACCGCCACATCGGGCCGAACCCGGTCGACGACCCGCAACGCTTCAGTGGCGCCGCCCGCCTCCCCAACGATCTCGATATCGGTCTCGCGATCGAGCATCGCTGCCAACCCAGCGCGAACGACCTCGTGATCATCGAGCAGGAAGACCTTGATCGTCCCGAGTTCGGTTGCGGTCATGGCACCAGTGTGCTCGTTGCCGAAGCGTCGTCCTAGGGACCAAGGTCACCCAAGCCATTCCTTGGGTGACCTGCATCTTGCGTCATCGGCTCACCGAGTCGGTGAGATCGATCGTCGCGGTCGCCGCAAATCCGCGCCTTGAGGACCAAGCCATCGCCGCTGCGTGGATCGCGCTACACGGCGACAGCGTCGTGTCGCCTGCTCAGGCCCAGTCGTCGAACGGGTTGTACGCGACTTCCCAGAGGTGGCCGTCAAGGTCCGAGACGTAGCCGGAGTAGCCGCCCCACTCCGTCGCCGTTGGCCGCTTCACGACATTCGCCCCAGCCGCGAGGAACTCCTCGTACGCGCGGTCCACGTCAGCCTTAGACCGCTCGTTGTGGGCAAGAGCGATGCCACGGAACCCGGGCGACTGCGGGACCGCCGGAAGCTCGGCGTCAGCAGCCAACTCGTCCCATCCGTACAGAGCGAGTACGACACCGTCGAGCGTGAAAAAGCTGATGTTGCTCTCCGGTTGCGCTGGAAGGCACGACCACCCCAAAGCTTCGTAGAACTCACGCGCGCGGGTGAGGTCACGGACCCCGAGGGTGACGACGGACATCTTTGGGCGCATCGATGCAATCTATGGCGCCAACCGCGCGTCGACCGGTAGTCAGCCGTCGATGTCGGCAGCAACTCCTCGAGCGAGGGCCGTCAGGCGTCGGCGAAAGTCCGCCACGCTCGGCGTATCGAACTTGAAACCTTTCGGTGAGAACTCGAGGATTTCAGCCCACTCCGCTCGCCGATCCTCGGCCGCCTTGGTGCGACTGGGGTACGCCTCGACGAGAAACGCCGCGACGAAGTCGTCGATGTCATTCGACGACTTCGAG
>Ga0255768_10003444_pt1 | contig 15720 bp, 15 predicted proteins | sample 071ome_33_FD_179983 | JGI IMG/M metagenome (GOLD analysis project Ga0255768, IMG submission 179983) | Coastal salt marsh microbial communities from the Groves Creek Marsh, Skidaway Island, Georgia - 071412AT metaG (version 2) | ecosystem: Environmental > Aquatic > Marine > Intertidal zone >...
CACCCCGCCGATTAGACAATCAACGCCAAAATCCTCAAGCCCGCGCAAGGCGGTGATATCGGCAATGCTGGCAGTGATAAATTCGGCCGGATAAATGCGGCCCGCATGCGGCGATGACAGCACGACCGCGCTTGGTGTGCTGCTTGGCGGCGGCAGGATGGTTTCCACCGGCATAAAAGGGGGCGCGCCAAGGACGGCCAATGGCAGGATTTGTGGGGTAAGATCGGCATTCGCCAGATCATCTATTTCCAGATTTTCTGAAGCTAGATTTTTTGCAGCAATATCCCGCGTCTCGATTGCAGCAGGTGCCAGACTGTTGGTCGTAAAGCCGGGGGCGGGCAAATTTGACGAGTCACTAATCCTCATAAAAAAACGTTATCGTGCGGCGCCCAGCGCGGCAATATGTAAGTTTGTCGCGGCTGTCGATGGTCGGTCACTATATTGGGCATGTTGGCCGGTAATGAGACCGGTAATGGGGGCGGCGATAGATGCTGTTGACGCCGCGGCCATGCTGATACGGGCTTTAGGTTTTTTTCCATAAAAGCAACAGTGATTCATCGAAAAAAGGCTTGATATGCCTCGCCGCTTAGTGCAGATATAGCCGGTAGCCAGCGCCGCGGCGCAAATGGCCCGCCGGTTGATCCGATGCCAGCATCGATTGGCCGGCCATAATGAAATGGTGTGGGGGTGTAGCTCAGCGGGAGAGCACTTCGTTGACATCGAAGGGGTCACAGGTTCAATCCCTGTCACTCCCACCATTTTCTATTTTATTTCAATAATTTACATGGTCTTAGTAAGACCTTTTAGTCCTTCTCTCACATGTTGTCACAGGAGGCTTTTTATGGCGACGATTCGTAAAAGACATAACCGCTATCAGGCGCAGGTCAGAATTGGACTAGTTTCACGGTCGGCAAGTTTTTCAATGAGGGCATTGCGATGATGGGAGATCACTTCAGACGTTTTGTCTAGCGCAAAGACTGGTCGCGTTAAGGGAGTGATGCTAGAGGTTTAGCAATGACGTCAAAGGGCCAATGTTATGAGTTTGCTGTTGGAATTGATGCGGATACGCGAGTTACTGAGCTGCCGGATACCGGTCTAAAAACGCGTCTAGGTTTATCCGGAGGTTGCCATTTTCAATTTCGATGACGGCATACATTGGAGGTTCAAGAGAAAACTTGGTTGAAACGGCTCTCCCCACCAACGGCATCTGATGGTTAATTCCGGGACATGCTGAACAAGTTATACCCTGCCAAGTCAGAAAGACGGGTCGATGTACGTGCCCAAAGAAGATATGCCGAACATTTTTGTGACTGGAAATCAAAGCTCCAAATGCTTCAGCTTCATTCAGCTTAATACGGTCCATATGTGGAACACCGACATCAAAAGGTGGATGATGCATAAAGATGTACGTATCCGCATTACTCTTATTCAACTCATTATTAAGCCAAGCCATTCGTTTTTCGCAATATTCGCCTGAGGGGACTGGCGCATCTTTTTTGGTGTCCAGGCAAAGAAACCGGTTCCCCCCTAGTTCAAAAGAATATTGCAAAAAACCATTTTTATCTTTCTTGTAGGCGTAAAAAATATTGAAAAACAATGACCTTTCATCATGGTTCCCAATTATTAGATGAGTGGAAATAGGAAACCTTGCTAAGAACTCTTTTAACCAAAGCAATGCCTCCGGTGAAGAAGAGTCAGTTAAATCTCCTGTTATAATGCAAGCATCGGCATCTGCATGAAATTCGTTTATATCCCGAAACGCTGCTTCCAATCGCTCTTGCGGGTTAAGACCTTTCAGGGGCAGTCCAGGTTTGGACAAATGTGGATCCGTTAGATGGATAATCTTAGACACAGGTCCCCAGCTCAATTCTCATTGTTGTTTTCGAATTCGATTGGCAAAATGCTGCCACAAAACAAGACCAGCGCAAAGACTCTTAAAGTATTAGGGTTGTTTGAATCGCCTTAAAATACCCGTAAAAATTCCGGAAAGTACACCATTAATTGGCAAACACAACGACGGGGTTCTTGGCGGCTGAAATATTTCAATTCAAATCTATTTTGCTCGACTTTTCCACTTACTCTATCCCTTGGGAAAATAATTTCTGACATTTTGAGGCGAACAAGTTTTTTCTTGCTTAGTCGTCTCTTTTTAAAACTGCTTGAAGTAACCCTCATCAACTGCCTCTTCATACCAAAGTCAAAACGGTACTTCCATGAGTATCGTTTTGACTTTGGCCGGATTTTATCATGAGCAAGATTATACAAAGCATTGACCTAACCTTAAACACCCAGGTTTCTTGTCAAATATATTTTGTGTTTTGCATTAGCCAAATTTGCTTCTACGCTTAACTGTTTTTAAAGGGAGGGGGCAATGGCACTTGAGCTTCGTGATATGTCTGGAACTTTTGGGGTCGAGGTCACAGGTATAGACCTCGCTAAGGGCGTAAGCTCAAATGAAGCTTCCTTGCTTCAAGCAGCGCTCCGTGATCGTCTGGTAATGGTGATCAAAAACCAAAGCCTTTCACCAAAGCAATACGTCGAAGGGATTAAGGTATTTGGTGATCCAATGCACCAACACCTTGCTAAACTCCTTATGGAAGAGCACCCAGAAATAGCTGTGCTTGACAGCCGGATCGCTAATAGCAGGGCTGACGATGGCAAGATCATGCCGATCGGCTCAAAAGACTGGCATACGGATCATACTAATCATGCAAAACCTCCAAAAATGACTGTTCTCTATGCAATCAAGCTTCCAAAAGAAGGTGGGGATACGGGCTTTGCTAACATGCAGGCTGCTTTTGCTGGGCTTGAAAAAGACGAGCAAAGCCATCTTTTGTCATTAACAACTGTGAATGTTCTTGAACAAAACTTGAGCTACGTGGATGACAAAACGAGGCAGTCTTTACCGCCACAAAAGCACCCGTTCATTAGAACGCACCCAGAAACTGGTAAAAAGGCCATATATGTTCATCCCGGGAAGCTTGCTTACTTTGAAGGAATGTCACCGTCGGAAAGTAAGAACCTTTTAAACTCTCTATTGGATCGAGTTTTAAAACCAGAAATTACCTACCGGCACAAATGGTCAATGGGTGACTTGGTTATTTGGGATAACCGAGCAACCCTACATGTTGCTCACACAGATTATGATCCAAATGAAGGCAGGATATTACACCGCATTTGTTTAGAGGGTGACGTGCCTGCCTAGTATTAATGATGGATGCTTGAAAATCATGAGATTGAAAGTAGGATTCTGGCTGTCGGGCCGTGGGAAATGATATGGCTTAAGAGTTGCTCCGATCTCCCGAATGCTTCCAAATTAATTACTCCAGATGGCTTTGTATATGAAGAGCATGCCTGAAACCAAAATCATTATTTCAATTAAGAGGTTGTGCACCTCTGTTCTCATCCCGCGAACAAATCGGCTTGCAACCCAAGTGCCGGGAAAAGTGACTATCCCCATGAAAAGGCCAAGTAGTATTAATCGTTGGTCCAAGAGATCCATGGCGTAGAACGTGCCTGTCCTCGATAGGGCATTTGCGAGGCCAATTATAGCGTCAGTTCCAAGCAAAAGTGGCCCACTAAGACCAATGCTATTGAAGAAGGCTATAACCAGCATACCTGAGCCCGGGGCAGTTCCACTCATAAACCCAAAGGCCAGCCCCAAACCAGTAATTGTCTTGATGCCTGGCTGAAACGAAATACGCTTTAAATATCTTCGCAAAGGCAAAACTAGGATCAGAGTTATTCCAAGAAAACCAAGAAATAAAGGTTCTGATATCTCACGTAGGAAGCTAGCGCCAAGATAGATGCCGGGTAATGATGCAAGCGTGAATTGGCTTGCAGCTTTCCAAGCGATCGTACGCCAGTAAAAGTAGACGCGAGAGAGGTTTGAGCAGATCGCATAGACTGCTATTAGGGGAATAATTGCTTTGGGCCCGACTAATGGGGTCAGCACAATAACAATGATAAACGTGCCACCAAACCCCCCCAAACCACTGACTAATGCTCCAGCAAAGGATGCTGCCGCGATCATGGCATACTCAAGTAGCATCGTGTTCGGCTTTCTTGGATTGAATCTTTTCCCAACATATTAGCCTTTGCGAACTGCTGCAAGCGGCTTGAAATACCATCGAGAGGCCGTTGGGTTAAACGGTTATGCGCGTCCGTTTGGTTCAGAAGCAGACCGGCTGGGCTTGGCTTGAAAAAACGCCTTTAGCTAGTGTGTTGAGAGGTCGATTGGACGCTGCCCGTCATTGGAGGATTAGTTAGCTCTTCAGGCCTGGTATCTTGCCCGCTCATTTAGAAGAGGATCAAAAGACCTTGGAACAGATGCCAGTTGTCACTTTTAATCCTTGTCTACTAGTCGCGAGTGAAGGAGTTTACCTTCACGCGAGAGAATGGGGTAAGCAATGGTAGCTATTTGGCTGTTGAATTCCTTGAAAGCAAGACTGGTTTCAAGATGTAAGTCGCTTGTCTCAAAACTTTCGGTGAGACCAGCAGCAAGACGTTTTAGATGTTTTTTACGGCTTTTGCGCTGGTGACGAGAGAGTTTGGATTTTTCTTCCACTAACTGGCGTGCAATGTCTACGTCACGTGAGATCAGCACGTTGCTTGCAAGTGAAATGTTAGAAATAATCCGGTCGTGCATACTTTCTAATTCAGCAAGACCCTCGGCGGAAAAGTGAATGCCTTCTTTCTGGCGCTCTAGGGCCAATGGTAAAAGGTTTTTGGCAACAATATTTCCAGCGGTTTCAATTGCAATCGCGAATTCAATTGAATTCCGCAGCTGGCGGCTACGGCCCCTTGACGTGATTTCCTTTGAGAGATTACTAGAATATTCACGAATGCCATCAAAAGCATCATTAAGCCGTTGGTTGTTTTCGAGGATTTTTTTACTTTGTTTCTTATCGTACTCTTCAAAAAGTTGCATTACCGGTAACATCATCTCCTGCACGATGAGGAGCATGTGTTGAATTTCGCGCTGGATACATGCCATTGCCAGTGGTGGGGAGCGCAAAGCTTCTTGGTCAAGCACAGAGCGATAATGAGCCGGTATATTCTCATTTGACGATTTATGTCCCGGTAATAACCGTTCCGCTAATCTGCCTGCCAATCCGCTAAAGGGAATAGCCACAAGCAATATTGTGTTGAAAATGATGTGTGTGAGGATAATCTGCTGCCCCGTATGGACCTCTGGCAAAAGCCCAATCAACGATGTGTGATTAACTATCACTACCATGCTGAGTGCGGCGCCGCCCCGGATGAGTAGGTTCATTAGGGGAAGTTGACGTGCCGCGGGGGGCATTGTGCGGGTCATCCAAAGCGGTAAAAGAGACGAGCCTAAATTCGCCCCGAATACCAATGACACACCAACCATAAACGTGAGAACTTCGCTAGTAACAAGCGCTACAAACATCAATACGGCCGCAACGGACGAGTGCAGAAGAAAAGCTAGAAGGGCACCAATCAAAAACGTGGCTAAGAAATCACGCTCAAGGATTACGATAAAATCTGGAAGAAAGCTGTTATTGCGTAGTGGTGAAACGTTGGTGCGAATGAGATCTAGGGCAATAAGTATTAAAGCCACCCCCATTATGATTCGACCTATCTGCTTTAGAGTTGGTGTCTCAGACTTAAGGAAGAGGAGGCCGCCCACAAAGAGCATCAGCGGGGCTAACCAGCGAATGTCGAGGCTAAGAAATAGTATTACTAATGCGGAGCCAAGATCAGCACCAAGAATAGCTGCCAGTCCTAGCTCAAAGGAGATTATTGAGGAGCTAAAAAGCCCAGACACCATTATTGCAACTGCCAAAGAAGATTGCATGATTGCAGCAAGTAGGGCTCCAAAAACTGTAGCGGTTACCTTTGCCTGAGAACGCCTCATTAGGTGCCGGAATGACGGTCCAGAGGCCTGTTCTACCCCTCTTTGCACCATTTTGACGGCAAACAGTAACAGGGCGGTCGCACCAGCAATGTTGAGTATAAATTCAATAATTAACAAAATTTTTTACCCTCAATATTACTTTGATAGCTCTTCCAGTTTGACTATCAATTTTTTTAGGGGACAATTGGCTCATGGAGTAGTTTTGCTACGGCGCGTTGCCATCCCTCATAAAGCCTGTCAGCTTGAATTTTTGAGAGTTTTGGTTCAAAACGCTTCTCAAGGGCCCAGTGCCGCGCAAAATCTGATGGTTCTGGACATAAACCCGCAGCAAGTCCGGCGAGGTACGCGGCTCCAGCAGCGGTTGTCTCGGTAATAATTGGCCGATCAACAGGGGCTGAAAGCTGATTGGCCAGTGCCTGCATGGCCCAGTCATTTGCAACCATGCCGCCATCAATTCTAAGGACTGATTGTCCGGGTTCACCCCAATCCTGGCGCATTGCCTGTATCAGATCACGCGTTTGAAAAGCCACACTTTCAAGTGCTGCTTTTGCAATTTCGGTAGGGCCTGTGTTTCGAGTAAGACCAAATATAGCACCGCGACAATCGGCATCCCAATAAGGCGCACCTAAGCCGGTAAAAGCTGGAACGAAATATACTTGTTGTGATGCATCAGCAGATTCCGCCAACAGTTCTGTCTCAGACGCATGGCTGATCATTTTTAGGCCATCACGCAACCATTGAACTACAGCTCCTGCTATAAAAATTGACCCTTCCAAGGCATATATTGGCTTTCCATTGATCTGATAAGCAATGGTAGTTAGAAGTTTATTGTTTGAGAAAACGGGCTTACTACCTGTGTTCATTAGTGCAAAACAACCAGTGCCATAGGTGGATTTAACCATACCAGGTTGAAAGCAAGCTTGACCAACGGTCGCAGCCTGTTGGTCGCCTGCTACGCCAAGAATGGGAACTCTGGCATCTCTGAACAAATCTGCCGTGGCAATACCAAAGTCACCAGAGCTGTCTCTGACGTCTGGCAGCATCCCTTTTGGAATCTCGAATAGGCTAAGCAATTCATCATCCCAACAACCGTCAGAAATATTGTAAAACATGGTCCGCGCGGCATTGGTTGCATCTGTTACGTGAGACGCTCCCTCAGTAAGTCTCCAGATCAAATAACTATCGACAGTTCCAAACAGCAGATCGCCGGCTTTTGCGCGGGCATGAGCGGCATCAACATTCTTCAGAATCCAGCGTAACTTGGTTGCCGAAAAATATGGATCGAGAATTAAACCCGTCTTCTGTGTGAGCTCAGGTTCATGTCCGGCATCTCGCAGTATCCTGCAGTCGTTAGCTGTTCGGCGGTCTTGCCAGACAATTGCGTTGTGTATTGCGCGTCCTGTATGCCGATCCCAAACAATTGTCGTCTCACGCTGATTGGTAATGCCGATTGCAGCAATGTCGCATGAATTTAAATTTGCTTGATCAAGTGCTAACCGGCACATCGCTATTGTCGTGGACCATAAATCTTCAGGATCATGTTCTACCCAGCCAGGCTCAGGGAAATGCTGAGGGAACTCTTTTTGTGCTATGGACAAAGGCTGAAGCTTAGCGTCGAAGATAATTGCACGGGTTGAAGTTGTGCCCTGATCAATTGATAAAATATGCGCCTTTTTTATTTTCAAATTCATGTCTCCAAAAATTGAAAGTAACCTGTAAAGCGCGAACGCAATTGAAAGCCTTTCAAGGGTGTTACAAAAAGTCTAAACCATGCAAGGAAAATTTGGATCAATAAGAATTTGTAATATTTTAAGGTTTGACTATGTAATATTAACAAGCGAACCATAGTTAACATTGCCACGTCCGGAATTTAATTTGGGTGAAGGGTAATGGCGGAAGAATATTTCAATGCCCGATTTGCCGAATAACTCTGAGGATGCGAACAAATCATATGACATCTTCGTCATTGGTGGTGGCGTGAACGGTTGCGGTATTGCCCGAGACGCATCCGGAAGAGGTATGTCGGTAGTACTCGCTGAGATGAATGATATCGCGTCAGCTACGTCGTCGTCCTCAACTAAACTGTTCCATGGGGGGTTGAGGTATCTTGAGCATTTTGAATTTCGCCTGGTTCGTGAGGCGTTGATTGAACGAGAAATTCTGTTAAAGGCGATGCCTCATATCAGTTGGCCGCTCCGATTTGTCCTTCCTTACAACCGCATCATGCGGTTTGACATGAACACGCCTCTGTCACGTTTTCTCGCTATATGTTTCCCTTGGATACAGGGACAACGGCCGGCATGGTTGATAAGATTGGGGTTGTTCTTATACGATCACATGGGTGCCAGAAAGATATTGCCACCTACAAAGTTAATTGATCTCAAGAACGATAAAACTGGCGACCCGCTCAAGAACAGTTTTCACTTAGCATTTGAGTACTCAGATTGCTGGGTTGAAGATTCAAGGTTGGTTATTCTGAATGCCCGTGATGCGGCGCAAAGGGGAGCGCTTATCCTGCCAAGAACTGAAGTGGTTTGCGCAGAACGCCAAGGTGGTTGTTGGCGTATTTTAACAAAGAACACTGAAAATGGTACCAGTTCTACTTTTCTTGCAAAATGTCTTATCAACGCCGCGGGACCCTGGGTTGAAGACATTATAAAAAACAAGGTTAAACAAACGTCAAGCGGTGAGTTGAGGCTTGTTAGAGGCAGTCATATTGTTACCCGCAAACTATATGACCATGAAAAAAGTTATTTATTCCAGGGTGAGGATGGAAGGGTTATATTTACCATCCCATATGAAACTGACTTTACGTTGATAGGCACAACGGACGTTGATCATTCTGACCTTTCACAGCAGCCCTTTTGTTCGGAAGAGGAAAAAGATTATCTTCTAGCGTTTGCTTCTAGTTATTTCAGAACGGCAGTTCAACGCACTGATATTGTTGCTAGCTTTTCAGGTGTTCGACCTCTTTATAACGACGGTGCAATCAACGCAAGCGCTGCGACGAGGGACTACTTTTTACGGCTAGACGATGAAAACGATATTCCACTTGTAAATATTTTTGGTGGCAAGATAACAACCTACAGAAAATTGGCTGAATCTGTGATGAAAGCTCTGACCCCGTTCTTTTCAAACATGTCTGATAATTGGACTGCCGGTGTCCCCCTTCCGGGTGGCGATTTCCCTGTCAATGGATTTGGACAGCTCTTAAGCGATATCGAGGAAAAATATCCTTTTCTACCAGATGGCGTTGCTTGGAGGCTTGCACGTGCTTACGGCACTGATACATGGGTTATTTTGGGTGAGGCTCGGTCCTTAGATGACCTTGGAGAAGATTTCGGCGCAGGTGTTTATGCAGTTGAACTTAACTGGTGCATTAAGCGTGAATGGGTGTCTTCCGCTGAAGATTTCGTTTGGCGTCGGACACGACGAGGACTGTTATTAAGTGCGGAGCAAGTAACAAAAATTAATAATTATGTGGAACTCAACCGTGTTAGACTTACAACATAATTCGAATTTAGAATGATACTGCCTCAAGTTTACCTGCAAAGATAAAGTCCAGGATCGGAGCCGCATCATGCTTTTCTGACCAGTTCAACCTTTGTAAAAGTTAGAGTGAATAAATCCTTGGAGGATTACATGACTCCCACAACTATCTGCTTATTTCGTCATGGTGAGACTGAATGGAATATCGAAGGCCGTTATCAAGGGCATATGAATTCACCATTGACTTCTAGAGGGAAAACCCAAGCGCGGGAAAACGCGCGTATTCTTCAGAAAAACCCCTCCTTACCGTCGCCATTTACCGTTTATGCCAGCCCTCTTGGTCGTGTAAAAGAAACAGCCTTAATCATGTTAGATGAACTCGGCTTGCCCTTGGATGTGATCTCATATGATGATCGATTGATGGAGGCAAGCTTTGGGGATTGTGAGGGATTCACTGAAGCTGAGGTTGCGCAAAAATATCCAGAATTTTGGGAAAAACGATTAACTGACTGTTGGAACGCTCGTCCACCGTTTGGTGAGTCATATGCCGATTTGAGCTCTCGCGTCTGTGATTGGTACAACGATGTGAAGTTCTCTGGAACAACAATTGTCGTATGTCACGCGATGACCTCACGAGTTTTGCGTGGCATGTACATGGATGTACCTCACCAAGACATTGTTAACCTTCCCAAACCTCACGATGGTTTTTTCAAACTTTGCAATGGAATAGTTTCACACGTGACACAGTAGATAGGGTAATGCGTGTTGTGAAAGTTTAATTCCAAATTTTTTCAAAAAACAGGGTGTTTATAGTGTTTCTAGCAAGGCCTTTATCTCTTTATTTAGGTCAGCAAATTTATCAAGCGCTACATTGTGGGGAATTTGTTCAATAGGCTTGTTCCGGTAACCTTTTGTGAACAGAATGAAAGGCACGTTTGCGCGCTGTGCCGTTTCCGCGTCAATTTCGCTGTCGCCTACAAAGATGCATCCGCCGGTACCAAGATCAGCAAAGGCGGCTTTAAGCGGGGCGGGGTCAGGCTTTCGGGCCAGCGCGTTATCACCCCCCCATACGGTTTCAAAGAATTGATCAATTCTCAAATGTTTCAAAACCGAGATGCAAGGCTTGTAAAGCTTATTAGTGCATATACCCAGCTGATGTGACTGCGCTAAAGTGGCCAGGGCTTCTGGCACACCCGGGTACATCACAGTCAATTCAACAGCAGTTTCATACCGCGCTGTTAAATCCTTTAGGAGTGCTTCTTGATACCTGTCTGGCACACCCCTTGCCTCGCGCATCTGCTCAATAAAATTCTGAATACCCGCGCCAATAAATTTATGCGTCTCCTCTAAAGTAATTGGCGCGAAACCAATTTTTTCAAGACCTGCATTGGCAATGCCTTGTATGTCAGGAGCGCTATCAATAAGGGTGCCGTCAAGGTCAAAAACGATACGCCCTCTCTGTGATGTGAGTCGATTTCTGTTCAGTTCTGTTTTTTGGGTCAAGCTGGTTCACCTAAATTGTTGGGATAATAAAGTCGGGAACAATTTTAGTTTCCATGACAAATCGTTTGCAATCAAAGCCAGAAAAAAGCCCGTGCTCTGTTACTAGGACTGTTTTGACCCCATATGCTGCCCCGCCCAATACATCTGTATGCAGACTGTCGCCTACCATTGCAACTCGGGAACGATCAATATTAGGAAGGCGTTTGAAAGCGAGGTCATAGATATTAGCAAAAGGTTTTCCAAAGAGCTTCAAATCAAGTTTCAAGTCACGACCAAGTTCATAGGCATAATGTCCTGGCTCCAAACTTAACTGACTTTCACGTGGCGCAATTATGTCTGGATTGCCAACGAGAATGGGGCGTGGAGCCTTTGCCAGGCTCTCTCGCAAAAGCAACTGCCTAGCGTTATTCCACTCCGATGAAGATAATAGAATGAACCCAGAGGCTTTGTCATAGGTTGATTTTTCATCTTCCAAACGGTGACACGGCACCCCAAGAGTTTCAATTTGTGAGTTCTGAGAACTCATGATGCCCCAAAATCCATCATTTGGTAAAGGTGGTAGTGCAGCCGCTAAAGCATCGCGACTTGACACGATGTCCGAAAGGTCGAAATGAAAACCAAGGTCGAGAAATTTTTTTAGTGCGCTTTCAGCTGGTAATCTTGCACCATTCGTTAGAACAAGCACTGTCTTACCCGTACTTTTAAGTAGCTCAACTCGTTTAACAGCACCATTGATTCCTGTCTCACCTACATTCAGAACCCCGAAGGCATCTAGGAGGAAAACGTCAAAATGTTCTGAAATCGCACCGAGGTTTTCAGCGTGAGACGATTGAGCAGGCATATGGGCCGTCGGAAGCAGAGAGCGCACAGATTCGTATTGCCGTATCGCCCAAATAGCATCGCGCTTTGGCATTCTAGATAATAGCCCCACGCACCTTGGCTGAGATATATTCGGACACAAACACCGTGCCCAAGATAACGATCAAGATCGTTGAGACTTGTGTCCAGGCCAGCACGTTGATCGAAGCGCTAAGCTGAATGCCAATTCCGCCTGCGCCAACAATACCTAAGATGGTGGAGCCACGCACATTGATGTCCCACCGAAATACCCCAACTCCAGCGATTGTGGGTAAGATTTGCGGTACGATGCCGTAGATCATTTGTTGCGCTCCAGAGCCCCCAGTTGCCTTGATAGCCTCAACTTGCTTTTGGTCAATCTCTTCAATGGATTCGTAAATAAGTTTGGCGCAACCACCAATTGACCTTATTCCAATTGCAATTGTTCCGGCAAGCACGCCTGGCCCGACAATTACCACCAGAAGAAGCGCCCAAATGAGAGAATTTACAGACCGGGACGCTACAATGATGAACAGCATGGCTGCTCGAACAGATTTGTGCGGTGTGGTGTTGTGCGCGGCTAGAAATGCAATAGGCACGGCCATCACCATGGCGATCGCAGTGCCAATAGTGGCGATATTAAGCGTGTCCCACACAGGCCGCCAAAGCTTTGACATATAGCTCCAATCGGGTGGCGCCATTCGTGTGCCAATGTCTGCCATTTGACTTGGGGCATCAAATACGAACATCCATATCGTCTTTTCAGAGATCAATTGCCACGCATAGACAGTGATGCATAGCCCAATAAGCCATCCCGCCCAAACGAGCCATTGCTTTAAAGGCGTGCGCTTACGCCAGAGAGGCCCCTCAGTTGTTTTGATAGTTGGCATTATTGCACCCACTTCCTGAGGTAGCCAGAGGTATATTCTAGCATGATAACAATCGCAATTATTGAAAAGAGAACGGTTGCAGTAGTGGCGTATTCATAACGTTGGACCGAAGTGAGGAGATGTGCACCGATTCCACCAGCGCCAACAATTCCTACCACTGCGCTTTCCCGGAAATTGATATCCAAACGGTACATTGATAGTCCGATCATCCGTGGAAGAACCTGGGGTTGAATTGCGTAATTTATCCATTGCAACCAAGAGGCGCCGGTAGCTTTCACGGCTTCAGCTTGGGACTTGCTCATGTTCTCGATATCTTCCGCCAAAAGTTTAGCAAAAAAGCCAATAGTTTCTATTGATAGGGCAACAAAACCTGCAAATGGCCCAAAGCCAAAAAATTTGACAGAAAAAATTGCTAAAATTACTGCTGGAAAAGTTCTCGAGACAGCGATGATGCCCCGACAAAAGAGGTAAATCCATGTGGGTGCCAAGTTCCGAGCTGCACCCAGCCCGATGGGAACGGAAAGCAAAATTCCCCCTATGGTTGAAATGACGGCCATCCAGATGCTTTCGAGGATGCCGTCCAAAATTACACCACGTGAATCGCTGAGGTCAGGCGGAAAGAACTTGCTAATCATATCCGCTCCGCGCGGTATGCCCTCGGCAACCCGCGTCCAATTAACTTCCATTGTATAAATGGCTAGGAAAAAGTAGGTGACGGTGCCGAAATATATCGAATAACGAAGCAACGAAGATTTGATAAAGTGAGGCTTCTTCCAAGTTTCGGCGTAATGTGATGACGCTTCAGTCATGCTGGGACCCCATTATCAATCAAGGCGTCCTCGTCTTCTACCTTTTCTATTGTCTTTTCCCAGTCTTCCTCACCATAAATCTCCGTAAGAACGTCTGGTGTCAAACCTTCTGGTGAGCCGTCGTAGACTATTTCTCCCTGTTTGAGTCCGACCACGCGTTCGGAAAACATTTGTGCTAAAGCCACATCGTGGATGTTGATAATTGCAGCCAATCCACGCTCTGCGCAAAGTTCTCTTATCAGGCGCATTATTTGACGCGATGTCTTTGGGTCAAGGCTTGCTGTTGGCTCATCAACCAATAATAATTCGGGGTCTTGGATCAATGCGCGACAGATACCTACCCTTTGACGCTGACCACCGGATAATTCGTCTGCCCGTTTGTCGACCATGTGCATGAGGTCTACGCGGTCCAATAAACGGTATGCTTCATGCACGTTTTCTTTTGGATACTTGCGAAAGAGGCTTTGCCAAAAATTCACATAGCCCAAACGACCCGACAAAACATTTTCCATTACTGTTAGCCGTTCGACCAGAGCGTATTCTTGAAAAATCATTCCCATGCGTCGGCGGACACGTCTAAGTTCTTTGTTAGAAAGGCTGTTGATTTCACGATCGCCGAGGTAAATGTAACCAGCGGTCGCATCAACCAAGCGATTAACGCAGCGAATTAGGGTCGATTTTCCGGCCCCGGATGGTCCAATTAGTGCAACTAATTGCCCGTCTGGGATTTCTAGCGATACATCATTTAACGCTAAATCACCTGTCTTGTAACGTTTGGATAAGTTTTCAAGGCGCAGCATAAATGGCTTCCTTTGATATATTGCATTGGAGATGGGCGCACCGGTTAACAGTGCGCCCATGTTTGAAGAAGACCGCTATTTGCAGTCGTATTTTACGCCATTAGCTTTATCGATCCCGCGGATGACTGCCCAATCATATTTGTGCTGGATACCAACAAAGATGTCTGCTTTCTTGAATTCTTTTTTGAAGTTTTCGTCCCATTGGTATGTCCAAAACGCTGTTTTAATCTTCCCAACAAGTTCCGGGTGCAAATTGTGGGCGTGCCCATAACCTGTGGTTGGAAAAGTCTGTGACTTATAAATTGTTTTGACCTGATCTTCTTTAATCACACCACGACGCACCATTCGTTGCAAAACTGAATTGGCGACAGCTGCGACTTCATAGTCACCGTTAGCAATACCAAGTATTGAATTGTCATGTTTGCCCGAAAAAACGGGTGTGAAGTCCACTTCAGCCGCCAGGCCAAATTCCCCCTTCAAAATCGCAGATGGTGCTTTGAATCCAGAATTAGAAGTTGGCGAGGTAAAGGCCATTGTCTTGCCTTTGATTTGGTCGGGAGAGGTGATTGTTGAGTTTGCAGGAACAATAATCTCCATCTCGTAACCATATTTACCGTCTTTGTAAGCCATCATCCCAAAGGGTACGAACCCTGCACAGCTTACAGCAATCGGGTTTGAGCCTGTATTAAATCCAGCAACGTGCAAACGGCCTGACCTCATTGCTTCTAGCTGTGCAGCATTGGATTGCACTGGGAAAAAGACAACTTTGCGGCCAGTCACCTTGGACATATGATCAACGAAACCTTGCCAAATATTTGCGTATACAGCTGGGTCTTCAACGGGAGTATATGTGAAGATGATTGTTGATGGATCGACCCAATCTTTTGGGTCTGTTGGCAAGTCTGCCACTTGATCAAGATTCCTATCACAGTAGGCTGCGTCTAGAGTGCCGCGATGGCAATCTTCTTGCGCATTAGCCAAGGTCGGAGCGGCTAGTAGCATAAAAGCACCAACTGCAGTTATTAACCCCTTCACGTAATTCGCCATATTTTCCTCCATTATATCTTTATTAAACAATTTGAGGTTACACATGAGAAATTTTAAGGCAATATTTTTTAGCATCGGTGGTTAGGTCAAAGAGACAATCTTGCGTCGATGTAATTACGTAGTTCAACCGTGTCGTTTACATAGTTAAGAGAACGGACTGTAATTTTGTTTACCTTTTAATGTGAGTCTCTTGAGTGGCGATGATGCTTTTTAATAATTTTGAAAGACACTAAATGTCCGTTTATCTTATCCGACATGCTCAATCGGCCTTCAATGCCGTTCACGACCCTCTTAAGCCAGACCCGATGATATTTGATGCGCCAATAACAGAGTTAGGTGAGGCCCAGGCACTCAAGGCTCGAAGGCAAATTGAAAAGCTTGATATTAATGCCGTCATTGTCTCGCCCTTCACAAGGACATTGCAGACGGCACAGCTGATTTTTGGGGATAGGGTAACGCTA
>Ga0255768_10003445_pt1 | contig 15719 bp, 10 predicted proteins | sample 071ome_33_FD_179983 | JGI IMG/M metagenome (GOLD analysis project Ga0255768, IMG submission 179983) | Coastal salt marsh microbial communities from the Groves Creek Marsh, Skidaway Island, Georgia - 071412AT metaG (version 2) | ecosystem: Environmental > Aquatic > Marine > Intertidal zone >...
GGCGACGACGACGACGACGACGACGACGACGACGTGATGGAGCGAGCGACGGCGCGGTTGGCGAGTTTGCAAAAGCACACAGAGAGAGTGCGAAACATATGCGTGCTGGCCCACGTAGATCACGGAAAGACGACGCTGAGCGACGCGCTGATATCGCACAATGGGTTCATTTCGCAGCGCCAGGCGGGCGCGCTGCGGTTCATGGACTTTTTGGAGGATGAACAGAGACGCGGGATAACGATGAAGAGCGCCGGCATCAATTTGCTGTACACGCCGCGAACGCCGGTGCGGGGAAGCTCAGAGCCGATACTGATGACGCTCATCGACTCTCCCGGACACGTAGACTTTTGTTCAGAAGTGTCCACGGCGGCGAGGCTTTCGGATGGGTGTTTGGTGGTCGTGGACGTGGTGGAGGGTGTGTGCGTGCAGACGCACGCGGTGTTGAGACAAGCGTGGGAGGAACGCCTCAAGCCATGTTTGGTCTTCAACAAACTGGATAGACTCATACTGGAGCTCGGATACGAACCTCGGGATGCGTACGAAAGAATGAGAATGCTGTTGCACGAGGTGAATGGACTCATGAGCGCTTTCGAGAGCGAAAAGTTTATATCTCAGGCTGATACATTTTTGAGTTCGTTTGATGCTCACGAAGGCGCTGGCGTCCACGAAGTCGATGAGAAAGAGGTTGGAGCGGACTATTTAGATGATGTGAATTTAGACGGCGACGTCGAGGATGCTTTCTCGATTGCGAGCGGTAATGTAGCTTTTGGTAGCGCCATCGATGGTTGGGCTTTCAGACCAGAAGCGTTTGCGGACCTGTACGCCGAAAAGCTCGGGTGCTCGGCGGCGGCGCTTTGCAAGGCGTTTTCTGGAGATTGGTACTACCATCCCAAGATGAAACGAATCGTAAGCCGCAAGGTTGCCGGGGATAAACTCAAACCTCTGTTCGTGCAGTGTATTTTAGATCCAATCTGGAAGCTGTACAAGACTGCAGACATGGAGAAGAATGGCGAGTGGGTGGAAAAGGACTTGGCGACGCTCGCTGCCTCACTCAAAGTGGAAGTGCCTGAAAAGGATCTGCGCAGTTCTGATCGCCGCATGGCATTGCAGAGCGTCATGCGCGCGTGGATGCCAATGTCTCCGGCGTTGTTGGAGATGGTTGCCCACTGTGTGCCCAGTCCAGTGCAGGCTGCGCCTCATCGTATCAATCGAGTCCTTCCTGTGCCGGTGTTACGCGGGACTCGCCCGCCGGGCGTAGACGAGGCTCGCAAGGCTGTCATGGAAGCTAGTCCCTCCGATAGCGCTCCAAAGATAATTTTCGTCAGCAAAATGATGGCTGTGCCGAAAAGTCACGTCCAAGGTGCGATGAATGAGCCTGGAGATGTCAAGTTTATCGCGTTTGCGCGCATTTACTCCGGAACGATTCGAAAGGGCGATAAGGTGTACGTGCTGAGTTCGACACACGACCCGAGTCATTTCGATGCTGAAAAGATCGAAGAAGTCGAGCTTAAAGAGCTTTACCTAATGATGGGCCAAGGAATGTTCACTGTGGATGAGGTACCGGCGGGCAACTTGCTTGCGATTGGCGGACTCGAGACTTCCATCTTGAAGAGTGCCACGCTATCATCCACTTGCGAATGCCCACCGTTCGGGGAAATGATGTTTCAAGCGTCTGCGATCGTTAAGGTGGCTGTTGAACCTGAAAATGTCGGCGATATGGACAGTTTATTGAAAGGTTTACGCTTACTAAACCGTGCAGATGCATTCGTGGAGGTGAGCGTGATGGAGACGGGCGAACATGTCATTGCGGCGGCGGGTGAAGTACATCTCGAGCGATGCATAGCAGACCTCAAAGAGAGGTTTGCAAAAGTCCCCATTCGCGTGTCACCGCCTATTATTTCATTTCGGGAAGCCATCACGAGTAATGCGAGCGCTGGATCCACGACAGCAAATGGACGACTAACCATCACCTGCACCGCCAAACCGATGCCCAACTTTATTGTCCGCGCCGTCGACGATTCTTCAGAGAGTTTGAAGGTGCTCCTTCTCGGCAATGATGATCAAAACGAAGAGAATGCACAGATCGCGGCAGAGTTCGTCGAGAAAGTCGCATCAATTCGAGATTCAGTCACGTACGATGAGCAGGGACCTGACGATATCATCAAAAAGACTCTTCAAACGGCGTGGGCATTTGGACCAAAGCGCATTGGATCGAATATTTTACACGTTGGTACGTACACGGTTGACGTTGACGATGAAGAAAAAGAGTTCGGGCGCGCCAATGCCGGTATAATGCTCGGACTCAGGAAGTCTTACGAGCCAGATCCACCGGATGTTGAACTTCCAGTCGACTTTGATCTCAACGCGATACAAGGAAGTGTCATGACTGGTTTTCAAATGGCCACCGATCGAGGGCCTTTATGTGACGAACCATTGACTGGGGTACAAATCACGTTGAATCTTTCCGTCAATGAGGTTGAAAACCCAGAGGTTACCGATGATCAATATGGTCCGCTTTCTGGTCAAATCATCAACACTGTTCGCGACGCGATCCGTCAAGCCGTGCTCAAGGCTGGTACGAGACTCGTCGAAGCCATGTACTTGGCGGTGATCACGACGACATCCGAAGCGCTTAGCGGTACTTATGCTGTTTTAGGGAAGAGACGCTCGCAGATCTTGTCCGAAACGATTCGAGAGGGGACGGGAGTGTTTATCATTCACGCTTACTTGCCGGTGGCGTCAGCGTTTGGCTTCGTCGATCAACTCCGCGCCCAAACTTCTGGAGCGTCCACAGCCCAGCTTGTATTTAGTCATTGGAAACAAATCGACATTGACCCGTTCTTCACGCCAACCACCGAGGAAGAAAGGGAAGAATTCGGGGAGGATGGCGACGTCGGGCCGAATATTGCGCGACAACTTATGGACTCTGTTCGCAGAAGAAAAGGTTTAAAGGTGAGCATTATTTTATTAAATCTCTGCATTTCACACTTGACTGACCACATATTTCTTTCGTTTCACCTAGGTCGAAGAGAAGATTGTCCAGGTCGCCACCAAGCAGCGGACGCTTGCGAGAAAGGCTTGATGCGTCGTCGCTAGAAAAAGTTATCTTTGGGGTTTGCTTTCGCTTCGCGCATAGCCTTGACAAAGCTAATCTTAGCTTGTGTCACAGACATTCCTTTGCATGCGTTCCAAGCATCCCATTTGGCGCGTCCACCGTAGTCGATAGATCCGTCTTCGCGCCAGACTGGTGCAGGATCTTTCACCTCACCCTCGCTGAGATATTGCGACGCACCGTAGCAAGTGTACCACGGCTCGGGTCGAATGGCTTGTCCTCCTGGACGCTTGACGTATTTCCACTTGAGTGATTCATAGTCTTTGTATTCTTCATACTCAGTTAGCATAGTAGCAATCTCTTCTTCTGATAAATCTTCATCAATCTCGTCCTCGTCCTGCGGTGGAAAGTAGTTGAGCGTCAGCGCAAAAGCAATTGAGCATTTGTTGTTGGTCTCGACTCACCTGATCTTCATTCGGGGGCTTCAATCGTTTCGATTTGAATTTTTGCTTAAAGACAGAAAATGCTGACGTCTTGTACACGTTGAAAAAGGCGACGAGATCCACGCGCTGTGCGATGGGCTTATCTGCAGCAACGTTCGTCTTGACAAAGCCATACTCAACAGCCCACGAACGGACATCATCCAGAGTCAGATTCACCTTGGAACCTTTACCAGAATCTTCAAAAGTCACCGTCATTGTTGTTCTAGCTCGAGTCAGTCAAATGCTTGTCGCTCGAGGTGGGGAATAGTGGCGCACTGCTCGCGCCGATTGTCTTCCTAGGAGCTGAAGGGTCACTCACTTTGGGGAGACGAAGAGACACTCGTTTGAAATGCACGTGTGTATGCCGAGTTATAATTACAGAACTAGGTCATCGATAGCCAACGTTTCTATTCAGAAGTGCACAACAAATCAGCCGACAGTTGTATCTACCAAAGATTGAGCGAGATTGTCCACCGCAGCGTCCGCAACCTTATCCTTTGGCGACTTTGATTTCTTGCCGCTCGGCTTGTCCTTCTTCTCCTTCTTCTCCTTCTTTTCTTTGCCGTTTTCGGCGCCGGCGTCGCCCTTTTTCTTCTCCTTTTTCTTACTCTTCTTACTCTTTGACTTTTTATCACCCGGTCCCGTTGGGGCAAAGGCGTTGAATGCCGCGTCATCCTTGGAATACGGGTCGTACCTCGGATAAGCGTCAACCGAAGGGAGATCCTCGCCGCGGTCGAGCGGCTTCAACGGATCGTACGCACCAAGTTGACCATGGAGCGCGCTTGAAGCATTCTTCGGATTGTAGTGCTTACCAATGACGTCGCCGTTCGTTTCTTCTTCCTCTTCCTCGTCGCTATCACTCTCACCCTTGATTGACGGCCTCTCAGCCTTACCCATGGCATGGTTTGCGAGACGAGTTTCGAGTGCCGTCATGGTCGCTGACGGAGGACCAGCCAAAGCCTTAGGACCCTTGCTTTTCTTCGGTTCAGCGGCTTGCGTTTCACCCTCGAGATAATACTGGCCCATCTTCTCCTTGTGCTTGGCCAACATCTCGCGGCTCTCACGTTCCTCACGGGCGATTTGCTCCTTGGTCTTCTTTGCGCCGAAAATCTCGGTGACAGCGCCAAGCTCCTTGTTAGCCTTGTCCTTTTTCTTGCTCTTCTTGCTCTTCTTACCCTTTCTACTCGCGTACTCGTCGTCGTCCTCTTCATCACTGCTGACGAGGAGGTAATCCCACTCTGCACTCATTGGTTCTTCTGCAGTGAATGAGTCTGGGATGTCGATCTTCTTCTGCGCCTTGATGGACACCGGTTGAATTTCTTCGCTCATCACGGTCGCGAAGGCTTCGATGATCACGATACCCGAGCCAGCTTCCTTCTCTTCGGATGAGGCGACAATTCTGAGCATCTGCTGGAGTTGGCAGCTGCGCTCGCGCACTTCAAGATTGAAGCTCGTGGTGAATGGCTCGATGGAGCGAGTCACCTTTTCACGAAGCTCGATCAAGTCTTCGGACTCTGGTACGAGCTTACCAGGAACCGGGGCCGAAGAATCAGTCTCTTTGGCTTCGTCCGCCAATTCGATTAGCGGTTCGTTAGACGGGAGAGCCCCGACAGCGCCAGTCGGACGAATGCCTTGAGAGTACGCCAAAACGGCGCTGGCGTACACCTTGAAGATCGCTTGAAGGTAGACGGATTGGACGTCGCCCGGAAGCTGCTTGACTTGTGGATGAAGCATGGCGTCAAGAATCTCTTCGTGATCGACAATGTGGTGAGCGTATTCACCAACCACCCAGGCGACCGCCTTGAGAGCGGCGGGCACCGTCTTGTTAACGTTGGACTGCTCCAACAAAGAAGTGTCGAGCAACAGCGGCGCCAGGATCCCAACAGCCGCCTCACGAATGACTTCAACGCGCAAGCAAACGTCGATGATCTGCTCGGCGATGAGCGCTCCGTGCGCAGAGCACGGGACTCGAATGAGGTCGGCCAGTACGGAGAGATACCAGACAAAGTCCGTCACTAAAGCGTATCTGTCGTTCATGCAAATGTGGATAACGCTCTGCACGAGCTCGTCTCTGAAACGCTGATCCGCCTTGCCCATGGAGTTCATCAAGTGAGCGGTCGTATCGATGAGGGTTCGCTTCGTGACGAGACCGCAGACTATCTTCAATGCGCAGTATTGAATGTTCGAGTCTTCGTGATCCAAGCACTCGAAGATGTTACCCTTGTGCTCTGCGACGATGCGTGGATGAGAATCAAGCAAGTAAGTGAGCGCATGAAGCGCCAAAAACTTAATGTTCGGGTCGTGATCTTCCAACATATCCTTCAACTTGTCCACCGCTTGACGAACAACCTTCTCTTGAGACGTCATACCGACGACAACAGTGCGAATGCACTCGTACATGAGAGACTTCGCATTGGTCGTCTCGAGAATTTCTGAAATGGGTCCAGCGAGCTTCTTCGCCAAGCGCGGCTCGAGCGGCGTCAGAGCACCGAAAACCTTCACAAGCTTGATCGTCATCCAGTTTGAGGAAGAAGAAGTGAGAAGCTTGTAAAATTTCGGAGCCAAAGGTAGATACGTCTTCGGGTTGTGCATGGCGAGTTCAGACAAAACGGTGACAGCGGCTTGAACGACAGACTGGTCGTCGTCGTCGAGACACTCCGTGAGTCGGGCGAAAGACGGTCTCAAGGCTTCCGGGTAGCGCAAGAAGCATTTGTACAAGCACAGGCACGCTCGTCTACGCAAATCAGGCTTGTGATTGTTCAACAGGGAGTAGACATCGGCGACGAGCGTCTGAGACAACTCGGGAGTCACAATGTTCCCAAGGCACGAGATTGCCAACGCCGCTTCAGCCGGGTTTGGTGAAGCCAAATCCTTCTTCAAAAGGTTCGGGATCAGCAACACAACATCAGTATCGTCCCCAAAAGACTGACACGCAGCCAAATAACCGACTCTCTTGTACTTGACATTCGTCGTGCTCATCAACTCGACGACGTGGAACGACGCCCAGTGCATCGAGTACCCGAGCGAGTGCAAGTACGTCGCCTTTTCAATCGCCACCGCCTTGGTGCGAATATCGCTCGACACAACCTCCGCTCTGATGTCCGTCAGGCATTTGTTGATGAAATCCTTTTGCGAATCCTTGTGCGCGCGAATTCCCGTGATCATGTCTCTGAGAGATTTTTGGAACAAGCGGATCGACGTCGCCTTTGTCTTATCCCGCGACCCCATGCTCGAGGCGCTAGACATCATCTCGACCGCTCGTCCTCACCTAATTCGTTTCCTTTTCCGTTTCGCCGAGTTTGAGCGCGACGAATCGAGTCTTTCCCGTCGCTCGCACACCACTCAATCACTCAAATCGAACGCTCGCTCAACACCAACCAGTGCGAGTGAGATCGACACGGAGTGAGACACACGCACTGAGACGACGTCCCCTCCGCGCGTTTCGGGTGCCTCGACACCAAAGACCCACAGAGCTATCGACGCTGGACGAAAGCCGTCGGGTCGCGCGCGCGGATCCGTCGCGTCACCGTGTCGAGTCGCACAAGATTCTCGACGCAAGCAAGCAAGCATTCACCGATTGAAAGCATCGAGTCGAAAATTTCGGTATGGACTAGGGTTTAAGCATACCCTCACTCATTTTAAGGTTGATGAACCGTCGAGTACAATGATTTTATCTCTCGAGTTTCATAGAAGTGTCTGCATGGGTTTCAAAACGCTTACAAAGCGAAAATAACGATTGGATTGGATTGGATCGGATGGGATCGGACTCGACGTGACGCACCCATTCGAACCGACGCCGGCGACGACGACGCGAGGACGCGACGCCCCGATGCGAACGATGATGGTTTGTGACGCCGCGGTCGGTATCTCGCGGCGAAACGCGACGACGGCGACGGCGGCGGCGACGGCGGCGGCGCGCGTCGCACCCGGCGGATTTCGGAATCGACCCACGCATCGTCACGGCGTCACCGGGAGCGTTTCATCGACACGACGACGACGGGCTCGACGCGGGGATACCGTCGAAGCCGGGGCGTCCGGAGCGGCTCCGGCGACGGAGGCATCGCTGGTGTTCGGGAGAGGCGACGCGGCGGCGAACGCGTTCGACGCCGCGTCGGTGGGGAACCCCGTGGTCAAGTATTTCGCGGGCGACGACGAAGCGAGGTGGATGATGTGGTACTCGGGCGCGGACGCCGAAGGCGCGGAGTGCGTTGGATTGGCGACGTCGACGGATGGGATCGAGTGGAGTCGCGGAAACACGTTCACGGAGACGTATAGAAACGATGTGAACGGACAGAGCGTGGACGTGGGGAAGGTTTTGTGGGCCAACACGGAGGACTGGTGGACGTTTGACACGCGAGGCGTGCGCGTGGGCGACGTGCAGCTCATCTCGAGCGATTCCATCTCTGGTGGTTCCGTGTATTGGATGTTTTACCACGGGAGTAATTTTGAAGAGGTGAATGGGGTGGAGGGTGCGCGCACTCGACCGGGTCTGTGCCTGTCTCAGGATGGTAGAAACTGGGCGCGAGTCGAGGGCGAGCACCACAGCGGCGCGCTCTTCGACGTAGGCCAAGCCGGGGAGTGGGACGAGGTTGATGTGCGAGATCCAAAGGTTTTACTAGCCGGTCCGAACGACATCAGAGTCTATTATGCATCGATCGATGCGAAAACCGGCGCGAGTTCGATCGGTCTCGCGCGTACTCGCGACGGTTTCGTGTACGCCAAGCGCCCCGGTTCCATCTTTGGTCCCGGTCCGAGCGGTTCCTTTGACGACGCCGGGGTCGCCTCGCCCTGCGTCGTTCGCCTCGGTCGCGCCGAGTTCATCATGTTTTACGAAGCCTACTCTTCCGCTTCGCCCGGAATCGCTTCCATCGCCGTCGCAACCTCCAAGGATGGCATCGAGTGGACGCGTCCATCCGCTCCCGTCCTCGGTCCCGGCGTTTCCGGAGCCTGGGACGAGGGCGGCGTCGGCAAGCCTTACGCCGTTCCCATGGCTGGTGATCGCGTTCGTCTCTACTACGAAGGTCGCAATCTCGGGTCCTCCACCGGTGCCGGCGTCGGTGTCGCTCTCAGCAGTGATTCCGACCGTTTCGTTTTCAACAGGAGAACGCGTCAGCAGTGAACGCGCTCGCGCTCGCGGTTTTATTAGAAATTTTTATTCGTTTCATTTCAATCAACCTTCATTGTTATCCACGCTTTACAACCTTGTCCATGCGTGCGACGACGACGACGACGACGACGACGCCTCACCGCGCGCGCATCCACTCTTCTCGCGGTCGGACGCGTCGTTGTCGCGCCACCGCCGCGAGAGGGACGACGAACAAGACACCCATCGTCATCTTGCCCGGGCTTGGAAATGAGAGCGGTGATTACGACGAGTTGGTGTCGCTCTTGCGGGATCGAGGACACGTCGTCGGCGTCGCGGACGTGAAACGATACGATTGGTTGCGTAACGCCGCCGGAGCGGTGAAACGAGAGTACTGGGCGGGGAATTTAAAGCCGAGACCGACGGTTGATTGGTACTTGGAACGGGTGGCGACGGCGGTGCGAGGCGTCGTCGGCTCGGGCGAAGGAGAGAAGGTGACGCTCGTGGCGCACAGCGCCGGTGGATGGTTGGCGAGGGTGTACATTGATGATTTTGATGGTGATCGCGACGTCGGGGCACTCGTGACGTTGGGGAGTCCGATGAAACCGACGCCGAAAGGGGTGGCGGGGGTGGTGGACCAGACGCGCGGCATCCTGGACTTTGTCGAGGCGAATTGTAGAAAGACGAGCGAATTGGCGCCAATCAAGGTGACTTGCGTGGCTGGGACGTACAAGAGAGGAAGTGATTCCGTGAGCGATGGTGTTCAGGAGTTCATCTGCGGTCTCGGGTACAAGCAGGTGTGTGGGGACGCCAACGTAGACGGCGACGGTATCACGCCCATCGACGCCGCGCTCATGGAGGGCGCTCGTCACATCGTTCTCGACGGTGTGTATCACACCCCGCTCGGCGCCGACTCGGAGAAACGAAAATGGTATGGCTCACCCGAGATTTTAGACGCGTGGGCGAGCGTCGCCCTCGAGTAATTCGTTAGATTCATCGTCGTCGTCGCGACGGTATCAATATTTACACTTCTAGCTACTCTTATACTACCCCAGCAAAAGAATCCGCGGGGGTGCCACACACACACAAAAAAGCCGCGGAACCCAGAACTAGCCGTCGTTCCTTCTCACCCGCGATCGGCCGCGAACGCCCCACCGGGTCCCCTCTTTTTAGCCGCCGGCTCGCCCTGGTCCCCGTCCGCCACCCAGCCGGCTCGCTCTGGGTTCTGCCCATTCGTCGCGTCCCCGAACCGTCGTTTCGAACCCTCTCTTCCATCCTGCGTTCAAAAGAAACACACAAAAACCCACTCGTCAGTCTTCACAAACTTTGTTCGTTCAATCGATACCGTCGATACCGTCGTCGTCGTCGCTGGTCTTCAAACAAAATTTCAAACAAGATTCCACGCACCGTCACTCTCCACGCCTCACCGAGCACCCGCTCCGATTCCACGCGTTGTCCTCCGACGTATATCTTAAACGTCATTATTCGTGCACCTCTTCCCCTCTCGCGTCCGTCCGTCCGTTCGTCCGTTCGGCGTCGCTGTCCGGCGGGCCGGGAGTGCGGTCAGAGCGCCGGCGCAGCCGCCCGAGTCGCGGACCGAAACACACTCCATGTATGCGTATACAGTATTAGACGTCATAAAAGTGAATGGACTAATGGCGCTTCACGTATGTGTGTGTGTTTATGTGTGTGATGTGTGTGTATACAGTATGAATATCGTCGTTTGTTGCGACGCACCCGACGTGGTTTCGGCTGCGCGCGCGGATTGGCGAGAGACGACGACGACGACGACGACGACGACGTCATGGGGGTCGGCGCGCTCCTGCGAAGAGTACTGGGAGGACCGACGGTGAAAACGACGAAGACGACGACGACGAGTGGTGGTGGTGGTGGTGGTGGGTCGTTGGGACGACGACGTAGACGTAAAGTTGACGATGAGGATGATGATGTCGATGCAGACTATGACGACGACGAGGACGACGAGGACGACGAATCGATGATAGAAAACGAGGACGACGAGGACGACGAGGATGATGACGAGGACGACGAGGACGACGACGAAGTTTCGGCTGAGGATGGGAAGGGTGGACGCGGGCGGGAACGTAATCGGCGAGACGATGCTTTGGCCAAGCGGGGGAGTAAGAGGGTGAAAAAGGGAACGACGGAGGGCGAATCCAGGGGAGGGTTTCGAGTAAATCAGAATGTTATTGATTTAGCGCCGACGAGTGAGAAGGGTGACGACGACGACGACGACGCCGGTGAGTTGGATAGACGGGGAGGAGGACGTCAGTCTAGACGTAAACCGACACAGAATTTGCGGCAGATGTTTGGAACGACGACTACGACATCGACATCGATGAAGACGGGGAGGGATATTGAAGGTGCAAACGCGCAGCGTGCGAAAAAGTCACCCGGGGGTGGAAACAGACGAGTGGCAAAAGTGGATATCGTCGATTTTGAGATGGCCATCGAGCTCAGTTTAGACGTAGATACTCTGACGGAGATTGAACGAAGCTTTTTGCCTGAAACAGAAGAGCACACGGATGCGGATTTCATCGCTATTAGAAACGCTCTCATTGTCAAGTGGCGATCAAAGCCTCGCGAGTATCTCTCGGCGGCGGCGGCGACGACGCTCTTCAAGAACAAATTCTTCACGCTCGCTCGTTGCGTGCACAAATACCTCACCACGTTTGGATACATAAACTTTGGGGTGATGAAATCGGGCAAGTTTGAAGCAGAGTTGACGGAGGGAGATAAGATGTCTGTGGTTGTCGTCGGCGCTGGCATCGCTGGAGTCACAGCCGCGCGACATTTGCAAGCTCTCGGACACAAGGTTGTCGTTATTGAATCGAGGGAACGAAGCGGTGGACGTATCAGAACTCAAGAATTCGAAAATACTTCTGCATCCTCAGCCAGCGGACGAAACGCCGTGGCTGATCTCGGGGGAAGTATTTTGAGCGGCAAGTCTGGAAACCCGCTTTGTGTCGTCGCGAAGCAACTCGGAATCAAGACGCAAACGATTCAATCAGAGTGCCCTCTGTTTGACAAGGAAGGAGAACTCATTGATGAAACGATCGACGCGCAAGTTGAAAAGGACTTCAACGAGATCCTCGCGCAAATGTCACGCTACAGAGATTCCCTCACCGTGGACGCCGCCGCGAAGAAGTCGTTTGGCCAGGAGCTCTCCCGTCGCATCAACTCGGTGCTTCGCGATGGCGTCCCAGTTGGGAGTTTGATGTCCAAGACGCAAACGTTCGATTGGCACGTCGCCAACTTGGAATTCGCAAATGCGGCGAGAGCTGACGACTTGTCGCTCCGATACTGGGATCAGGATGACCCGTACGACTTCACCGGCGAACACGTCGTCATTCCGGGTGGAAACTCTCGCTTTGTTGAGGCTTTAGCCAAGGATGTTAAAATTTGGTACCAGCACCGAGTCACCGGGATCACAGATGCTTCGACCTTCGGTTCGACGGGGGTTATCGTGCACTGCGGTGACGCCATCGATATTTGTGCGGATTGCTGCATCGTCACCGTTCCTCTCGGTGTCTTGAAGAAGGATGTGATTTCTTTTGTGCCAGCGCTTCCACCTCGCAAGATGCAAGCCATACGCAACATCAACTTTGGCCTTTTGAACAAGGTTGTTCTCGTGTTTGAACACCGCTTTTGGGACGAAAACATCGACACCTTTGGCTTTTTACAAAACGTATCTAAGGATAGGGGCAAATTTTTCCTCGTGTACTCGTACACGAAGCACGCAGATGGCAACGTCTTGCTTGCGTTGTGTTCAGGAGACTCAGCTATCGAGGTTGAAAATTCCAAGGTGGGCGATGTCGTGGACGATTTGATGGAATCTCTGCGCTCGGCTTTCGAGAAAAATGGAGTGGTGATCCCAGATCCATTGGCAGCGCACGTCACGGCTTGGGGAAAAGACGAGAACACGTACGGATCGTATAGCAGCTGCTCGACGACTACGAGCACGGTGGATTACGAGGAAATGTCAAAGCCGGTGAACAACGTACATTTTGCTGGTGAAGCGACGAACGCGATGTATCCAGCCACCATTCACGGAGCCTTCTTATCGGGTTTACGTGAAGCTGGTCGAATCGCGATGAAGAGCGCCGCCACGGACACTAATAAGAAAATGATTGAAATCAACGTCGCCATTAACAGCTTTGAAGCGGACGATTCCGACGGCGCGTAGGGCAGGCGGGACGATGATAACTGTAGTAGAAGCCCGCATAGTATTTGTAGTCTAATTCAATTGCATACACTAATAAAGAATGAATCACATCGCACTTGGTGGTACAGGCTTGTTACGTGCGGTACAACAGTTGTCAAAAAAATGTTCTATTCAGGGATTGGCGTCGGCGATCATTTCGTTTCTTTGGTGGGCGCGCGCCGCTTTGCCGCGGACTCATCCTTCTCGTTCGATGACGACGCCCTTCTCTTCTGCTGCTTTGGACGCTGAGGATTGTCGTACGCGCTGTCCGTTTTATCAGAATCCATTTCGTCGTCGGTCATCGTCGTCGTCGTCTTTTTCTTTTTGCGAGCGGATTTCATCTCGGCGCGCGTAAACTTTGACGCCTCGGCACGAGTAGATAAATCACTCAAGTATTCGTCGACTCCCGGTAGGTTGTGAGTACTACGCCAGCGGGTCATAATCTCTTCCTTGTTACGAGCCGTCATCGGGGCGCGATGCACGTTGTGCATGGCGCGCTTTGGATTCATCGCGACGCCTCGAATCCACTCGAGAAAGCTTCGAATGGTCCTCAGATCCTTATTCTTTTGGGCTCGTCCCTCGGAAGCACCGTCTTCTCCTCCTCCACGAGATGGAACCGCCACCGAAGCTTTCGTCGCACCTCGCGGACCTCGCTTCGCCCACGCTTCGCGCGGCGCGGGCTTTTCCGCGCCGTCGACGTCGACTCTGCCGTGCTTGTTGAAATCCGTCTGCCAGACGTTGTAGTAAAAATTGACAATGTCTCGCATCGATTTCCCCGGAATTTTCGTTAGAAGTGGGAACAAATCGTCAGAAAAACGAGAGACGTGTTCACCAAAGAGACGAATCTCGTCCTCGTCCCAACCTCTCGCGCCTTGCTCGGCGCCGATAGCGCACAGACCCAAAAGAGCATCATCCGCGCCGTCATCTCTGAGACGCTCCACGAGCGCCGCGCGCGACGCCGCAATCTCCTCATTCGTAAACACGGGCTTTGGTTGTTCCTGCTCCTCCTCCACCGCTTGCTCCTTCTCCTGCGGAGGAACGTGCGTGTTATCGCACGTTCCGGGAGACGAGATGAGCAAGTGTCGCCGCGGACTTTTCGACTCGTCGTCAAAAGTTCGCGTCGTCGTCGTCGTCGGCGGCGGCGGCCACAGACGAGCACCGAGGTAAAACTTTTCTCTATCACTCATTTTCCCTCGTTTGAACGAATCCAGAACGCCTTCCGGCACGCGAGCTTGGTGATCGACGCCGACTCTGATGATACCCGATCGGCTCATGGTGCTCCCGGATCCCGTCCAACCCCTCGGTCTCTTTTCATCCTCCAAGCTCTCGTGATGATACGGCGCGTGCTCGAGCAACGCCAACAAATCACTGATCGCGCTCGACGTTTCCTCGAGCCCGCTCCCGTACCCGCTTCCGCTATCGCTCGCGTACCCGCGTCTCAAAGCCAAGTCCGCGGACGAGGTTCCATCCTTGGAGCCGCCGGCGCCGCCGGCGCCGTCGTTGTTATTTCTATCGTTCCTCGTCGCCAACGCCACGAGCGAGTTCACCCGACGCATCCCACGACGCGATCCATCCACGTAATCATTACTCGTCGCGTCATCATCCTCCCCGCCGCCGTTCACACCGCCCTCGCTCCTCCCCCTTCCTATTCCTCGCCCCGGCGCTCGTCTCGGCCGACGCGGTTGCATTCGCACCCGCGCCGTTCGCACCCTAAACTTCAACAACCTCGCCCGGTGCACCAACCCTTCCCCGTGGGCGTACCTCACCGGTTCATCCGCTCGTCCCCGCTCCACCGCGACGCCGCGCACCCACTTCACGACGCTCTCGCACGTCTCCCGTCGCTTCCTCGCCTCCTCCTCCTCCTCCTCCTCCCTCGCCCGCGCCTTCGCCTTCGCATCGTCGTCCCCCGTCGCCGCCGTCATCGCGACGTCCAAGTCGGGCGACGACGACGATCGACGACGCGTCCCATCGCCCGACGTCGACGGTCGCAGCGGCGACGACGCCGTTCCAACCATCCGCACGTCCGTCCGAGCGCCTCTCCGTCTGAAGCGAAGAAAAACGAAACGGCTCTTCTGGTCATGTATGGGTATGTATGGGTCCCTTTATACGACTCGGACATCTGGATGTGTTCCTATGTAAGGGACACACAACACGGTCTAGGGCGACACGGTGACACGGCGACACGGCGACACGACGACCTTTCCCGAGGGCCGGGGTCGAGGCGCGCGCGCGACGGAAAGCGTCCCCGATCTCGCCGTGCTCGGACGCGCGCGTCGAGCGTTTGAAAACGCGCAGTGCAGTCTGTACCGCACCGCACCGCGACGAGACGACGGTCATCGACATCGGAGATCGAGCGAGCGCGAGACGACCGCCGCGAACGGCGACGGCGAAGGCGGCGCCGATCCTTCCCTCGGCGATTCTTCGCTCGTCGAAAACGTTCGGTTCGGCGACGAAGAGCTCTTCGTCTTCGACGACTTCGTGCGGTCCCTCTCGACTCTTTGGGTCGTGAACCGTCAGAAGACGAACAGGCGGTTCGGTTCGTTCGTTTGCCTCAACGCGCCCTCGAACCAGTCGTTCAACCGCGTTCAACGCCGTTTGCTTCAACGCGCCCTCTCAGTGTGCGGGCGTGAATATCGCGAGGCAAAGTATATTCCGATCGGCACGCGTCCGGTGAAACCGAGGTTTACGAATACGAACATCGAGCGTCGTTCGATGGACGCGCGGCGTATCGAATCGAATGGAATCGTCACAAGAGACGCCGCACAGAGCTGGAATGCGTGTACTGAGTGGGTAAAGTACAAGTGCATGCACGACGGCGGGTGTTTTCATTAAATCATGTAATAATCGTCCCTCAATCTACTCTTCGGTGTCTTTTCAGAC